>Ga0315543_1002570_pt1 | contig 17450 bp, 15 predicted proteins | sample SalMarSW160210MG_2_FD_203098 | JGI IMG/M metagenome (GOLD analysis project Ga0315543, IMG submission 203098) | Salt marsh sediment microbial communities from the Plum Island Ecosystem LTER, Massachusetts, United States - Salt Marsh Sediment SW1601-210 ...
TGTTTGCGCCATTTTATCAGTCTTTGGCGCATCAGTTCCTTCACGTAGGATTTTTCCGGTTTTGCCCATGCCTCGGCTATATATTTGTATGCCATTTTTTCACCTCACTCTTTAGTTTATGGTTCAGCCTACGCGGCTACATCCCAGCGGACTTTCATCCGCCAATTGTTTTGATTCATAGCATCTTACAATGAAATAAACTTTTCCAGCTAAAGAGGAATGTTTGAAAAATTTAATAGCGTGGTAGAGCTTTTGTAGAAATAGCGGTGTAGAAGCATGGAAAAAAAAGTTGTCATAGTTATGGGTTCTGAAACGGATTTCAAATTTTGCCGTGAAATAGCTAAGCACTTAAAAGCTTTAAAGCTCGATTACGAGTTTCGCGTTGCCTCCGCTCACAAGACTCCGCAGAAAGTTCTGCAGATTCTAAAGGAGTATCAAAAAGAAAGGGTTGTTTACGTTACGGTGGCGGGAAGATCCAACGCTTTAAGTGCTTTTGTTGATGCGAACACCACAAAACTCGTTATTGCCTGTCCGCCATACTCTGAAAAATTTGGTGGAGCAGACATATACTCTTCCCTCAGGGTTCCAAGCGGAATAGGCTCTGTTGTGACCATTGAACCTGAAGGAGCAGCGATTGCAGCTGCAAAAATTTTCGCCATGGAAGACAAGGAATTGGCAAAACGCATAAGAGATTATCAACTAGCAAAGAAAGAGCAGATTGAAAAGTCTGACGAGTCTGTTAAAAAGTTGAAGTAGTGCAACAGCCATGGACAGCGTAAAAGACCTAGAAGTTGTTAAGAAACCGACAAAGGATGCTATGGGTGTTGGAAGGTTTCATTTTTCAGACCGCTACTCGGTTTTTGATTGGGGTGAGATGCCCGATCATATTGAAGGTAAAGGTGCAGCCTTGTGCCTTATGGGAGCTTACTGTTTTGAGAGGCTTGAGAGAGGGGGTATAAACACTCATTTTAGGGGATTGGTTACGCGAGATGGAAAACTCGTTAGTTTTGAAGAGTTAGAGCAGCCAACATGCATCATGGAGTTTAATTTAGTTAACGTGTTTAAGCCAAAGGCGTACGTAGAAAATGGAAAACTTGAATATGATTATAGTATGTTCACGCAGAACCTCAGAAACTGCTTGATTCCGCTTGAGATAATCTATAGAAACGGACTGCCCAAAGGTTCGTCTATCTTCAGAAGACTTGAGCGTGGCTTAATCACTGTTGAAGAGTTGGGCTTAGACCACTATCCGAAGCCTGGAGAGCGGCTTTCTAAGCCTATTTTTGATGTGAGCACGAAACTTGAGGAGGAAGACAGATATGTTACATGGGAAGAAGCACAAAAAATTGCTGGCTTAACGGATGAGGAAGTGAAAGAGGTTAAGACTCTGCTTTCAGAAGTGGATGAAACAATAACGCATATTGCGTCAAAGGCTGATTTGGAAAATGAGGATGGAAAAATAGAGTTGGCTTTTGACGTTGAGAGAAGGCTTATGATTGTGGATGTTGTTGGGACGCTTGACGAGTGCAGATTCGCCTATGACGGATTGCCCGTCAGCAAAGAAATAGCCAGACAATTCTATCGAAAAACGGGCTGGTATAGGGATGTTGAAGAGGCGAAGAAAAGGGCGGAAACCAAAGGTGTTAAAGACTGGAGAAAACTTTGCAGGTCTAGTCCACTGAAACTTGACCCAGCCTTAAAAATAATAATGAACGAGATGTATATGGCTGCCGCAAACGAGCTGACAGGTAAGAAATTGTTTCATGCCCCATGTCTTGTAGAGCTAATCAAAAAATATAGGGATTATGTAGTACAAATCAAGTGACTATTTCGTGTAGTTGGTTTGTTTTCCATGCTCTTCTGATTTCTAATGCTATGCGGTCACCCATGCTCATCGTCTTCTTGTATTTCGCGTTTGCATATTGAGAGCCTATACCCATGTGAACATTTGTCCCTCCACCATGCCTCAAAGCAATATCTTGAGTCACTGGAATATGCATGTAAGGGTCTCTCTCTTCAGGCACATCGTATACTCCGTAGTCTGCTGCTGTTCTGGCTTCTAAACCGCTTGTGAAATCCAGCTTAACCACAGGTTTAAGTTCGTACTTAGAAATGCGGTCCCACGTGATCAGCGTTTGCAGACACCATGCGCCGATTATTCCCGGATAAGCGTGTTCTCTGCACGAAAGCATGAAACGGTCTGCGTAACGGTGAACATCCTTCAAAAGCGATTCTCTAAGGCTTAAAATCGCGTGAGCCGTAACCTCAAATGATGGAATCTTTCTTATTCTTTCTTGAACGTCTATTGGAAGTCTTTTCAAACCGTCAAGTATCGTCTCTCTTCGTTCATCTATCGAAAGAAACTGGTTGGCTAAACAAATTCTCGCCTCTTCTAGGCTTACATTATAGAGTTTTGCAAACCAGTCGTCCACATCTCCCCATTCGCTTTTTGCGTCTAACGGTGAAAAGAAGAAGTTAAAGTTCGCATGTGGCCCCAACACAATCTGTTCAACGCGACCGTTCTCTAAACCCTCCTTGTTTAGGTTTCCAGCCTGGACTTCTCGTGCAACCTTTTCCTCTAGATGCTGTGAATTTGCTGCAAAGATGAATTCTCTTTCAAAAGCCCTATGGGCATGTTCAGCCTTCAAAAGCATAGGCTCATCAATTGGTTCCTTAAACCTCATTCCACCCTCATAAACTTCATACTGATACGATTTCGGGTATGGAATGTCAGCTTGCTCAGCATACCAGTAATAATCCTTTTCGATCTCGCCTCTGTTCTCTATTTTCAGGAGAGTTCTAGAGCCGACTATTGGAACCGTAAAGTTGTTTTCGATTACGCTACAGTGTTCGTCTCCGCCAACATAAACCGAGAAAGCCCTGTTTGGGATCTGCAAACATTCCAGATCAACGAGCTCATCAACATATTTGACTATGTCTGAGTAGTTGTCAAGGATTAATATGACGCTTTTCCAGTCCTCGGCTTTTCTTATGTCTTTCGGGTCGTTCACAACGCGTAAATCTCTTCTCACGAGGCTTGGCAAATCTTCTACTTTTTCGTCTACTCCTCCGACCATCGGGTTTTGGAGGTAAATTCGTGCTCTGCTAGGCGTTGTGTAGATTATGCTTCTTAAACCATAGTTGCGTTGCCCGTTCCAAGCATCTAGGGCTGAGTGAGAACCCAAATTCAGTCCAATAGGTTCTTTGTACGTTCTAACTATTTCCTGCATCTCTTCTCTACTGATAACCATAAAGCTCACCAGTTTTAGCTAAGGGATTTAGCATCCAATGCTTTAAATCTTTTTCACACCAACTGTAAAAAGTTACTTCACGAATTTTAGTTCTAGAGCTTAATTCTATCTCCTTTTTACATACATGGTTATAAGAAAAGAATAACTTTTTCATTCTTAGAGGAGAAGGGAGTTGACTGAATCCTTCAGATGGCTGTTTGTTCACGATGTTCCATTACTTTATAATAAAAAAAGAGTTGCGAGGCAATTTCAAGTGGAAATGTGGCTTGACCCTTCCCCCATCATCAAAGAGCTAAAAATCAAAAGCGTAGACACGAGTAAACGAGACCCAAATCCAGCACTAAGATACATTGTTTAGAGACCACAAGCCCGCAGTACATCTCCAAAATTTTCCCGAGTCCTACAATTTTTGTAATTTCTTAATGTATCAATAATCGCTTTTTCATCTTTTCCACCAAGCTCCACAGCCACTTCATCCGCAACTGCACCACTAATAAACAGAAATTGGCAAATACCTGTTACATTCGACGGTTTCCGATTTACACTGGCTGTTTCAAAATCAACTATAAAAGGCTCATCCTTCTGATCAAGTATTATGTGTTTCGGAGCGTGACTAAGTTCGCCATGGTCTAAACCAGCCTCATCCAGCCGCCAACACTGCTCCAAAACATCACGCAAAACCTTCCTTACTTCTGCCTTTCCCCTACGTTTTTCCAACCATTTCGGGAGCAAATCACCATCAATAAACTGCATCAAAAGAAAGTTTTTGCTCACGCCTAAAAGTCTTGGTCCAACACCCACAGAATTGGCTTTTTTAAGCATTTCCGCCTCCTGCTGCATTCCAGAGCGGTCAGCGTCCACCCTTCGAACCTTTAGAGCCGCTTTCTCTCCGTCAATATATGCTATTACAACTACGCCAACGCAGCCCTTGCCTAAAACTGGTACGTTGAAAGCTTGTTTTTCTCCGCTAAACTCTAAAGCCTTCACTCTGAGTCCTTGCAGTTCTTTCAGACGCACTTTAAGTTCTGCCTTGCTCGGTCTAGGATAACATATTACTGACGCGTAAGGTTCTTCACTTAATTTTTCAAGGTTTATCACCAATGCCTTTTTCAAGATTTATTCCCCTTGCTTCTATTGTCTCTTCACTGGAATAAACTTTGTAAATAACATCGTAAAGTTAATAGGAAACCCCCATTACTAAATTGCTGTCTCAAAACGGGGTTAAGAAATGCCAAAATTCAGACAAACCGCTGACATACTTAAGCTAATGAGTAGGAAAGAGGATATACGAAACGTAGGCATAATCGCTCACATAGACCATGGAAAAACAACAATGACCGACTCACTGCTTGCCGAAGCTGGATTATTATCGCCTAAAATAGCAGGAGAAGCCAGAGCACTGGACTATCTGGAAGAAGAACAAAAAAGAGGAATCACAATAAAAACCGCGAACATATCACTCTTACACGAAATGGAAGGCCGCACATACGTAATCAACTTAATTGACACACCAGGCCACGTAGACTTCACAGGTAAAGTGACAAGAGCCTTACGTGCCATAGACGGCGCAGTCGTTGTTGTAGACGCTGTAGAAGAAGTCATGGTTCAAACAGAAACCGTCACCCATCAAGCCCTAGATGATAGAGTGAAACCTGTCCTTTTCATAAACAAGGTTGATCGCTTAATAAAGGAGTTGAGACTTACCCCAGATGAGATTCAAAAGAAAATTGTACGCATAATCCGTGACTTTAACAACTTAATTGACATTTATGGGGAACCAGGGTTTAGGGAGAAATGGAAGGTTGACCCTGCAAAGGAAAGTGTTGCTTTTGGTTCCGCTCTTCACAAGTGGGGTTTCACCCTCAGCATGGCACAGAAAAAGGGAATAAAATTCAGCGATGTAGTGGACGCTTATGTGAAAGGTGAATATGAGAAGCTTCCACAGCTGCTTCCACTTCACACTGCAATACTTGACATGGCAGTTAGAAACATGCCTAACCCCATTAAAGCCCAAGAATACCGTATACCAAAAATTTGGAAAGGCGAAATAGACTCAGAGGTAGGTCAAGCAATGCTAAACTGTCAGGATAATGGCCCAACAGTAATGTGTATAACACTTGCTCAAATGGACCCACATGCAGGTTTAGTCGCAACGGGCAGACTATTTTCAGGCTCGATAAAAGAAGGTGGCCAAATCTACTTAGTCAACACGAAGAAAGGATATCGGGTGCAACAAGTTTCCATGTACATGGGTGCCTTCAGAGAGGTTGTTGGCGAAATCACGGCAGGCAACATAGCCGCTTTATTAGGTCTCGATCTTGCAAGAGCAGGTGAAACCATCATTGATGTTGAACACAAGGACGGCATGTTTCCTTTTGAACGCATAAAATATGTTTCAGAACCAGTCGTAACAATAGCCATCGAACCTAAACATCCGAGAGAACTACCCCGTCTAGTTGACGCCATGAATAGGCTTTCAATTGAAGATCCAAATCTCGTAACCACAGTAAACAAAGAGACTGGCGAGTACCTACTGAGTGGAATGGGTGAACTTCACTTGGAAATTGCCGTCAAGTTCCTGAAGGATTATGGTGGCGGAATAGAAATTACAACTTCTCGTCCAATAGTAGTCTACAGAGAAAGCGTCTCTGGACAAGGCGTAGTAGCTATGGCTAAAAGCCCCAACAAACACAGCAGGTTCTGGGTGCAAATCGAACCCCTAGACGAGACTGTTATAAAAATGATTGAGAAGGGTGATATTGCCGAACAAATGGGTCGCAAGCGAATAGGTACGGTGCTTAAGGAGGCAGGCTGGCCAACAGGAGAAGCTAGAAACGTTTGGACTTTGGAGGAACACAAAAACATGATCATTGACTTAACCAAAGGTGTCCAATACCTTCGAGAAGCTAGAGAGATGATTATTGCTGGTTTTCGCTGGGCATGCGAATCAGGACCATTATGCGACGAACCTTTAAGAGGCTTAAAAATCAAGCTACTAGACGTTAAGCTTCACGAAGACCCAGTGCATCGTGGACCAGCTCAAGTCATGCCAGCCGTACGCCGCGCAATTCTAGGCTCATTTCTAACAGCGAAACCAGTGCTTCTAGAACCTATCTACAAAATCGGAGTGTCAGTTCCGGCCCAGTGGGTTGGCGAATCCTCCAGCATGATCATACGTAAGCGCGGAAGGATACTTTCCTCAGAGCAGAGAGGCGCCTTGACAACGGTTACAGGCTACATCCCAGTCGCGGAAACATTTGGTTTAGCTGCAGATATGCGTTCCGCGACTTCAGGTCACGCCTTCTGGCAATGCTCTTTTGACCATTGGGACAAAGCTCCAGAAAGTGTGGCAGCCGAAGTTATCAAGCAGGTTCGTGAAAGAAGAGGTCTATCACCAGAGATTCCATCACCAAAGAAATTCATAGACGAAGCCTAAAACATCTTTTTTCTAACCCAAAAATTTATCCAGTTTTGACTTGAAATCAATGATCATGGAAACTAGATATCAGAAAATAGAGGAAACTGTTGCGAGGGAGCTTTCTTGTTCCGCTCATGCAATGGAACATGTCATGAGGGTTTACAATCTCTGTTTGCATCTCACCAAATACGAATTGAACGTAGATCTAGATGTTTTGAAAACAGCTGCTTTGTTACATGATATAGCCCGTGTTAGAGAGTTCAATGATAAGACTGGAAGCATTGACCACTCCGTTCTTGGGGCTGAAATGGCTGACAAAATTTTGAGGACACTCGGTTATTCTGAGGAGAAGATAGCTCATGTTAAACATTGTATAGCGGCACACCGCTTCCGAAGTAAAGTTAAACCCCAAACAAAAGAAGCAAAAATCCTGTTCGATGCAGACAAGCTAGATGTTTTAGGCGCGATAGGCGTCGCCAGATCTTTCATGATAGCTGGTCAATATGGTCAGAAAATCTATTCGGACATTTCAATCCAAGAGTACTTGAAAGATAATGTTGTCGAAGAGAAAGCTGATGGAAGGGTTAGAGACATATCTAAACACACTCCTAATTTAGAATTCGAGGTGAAGTTCAAGCTTGTCCCAGAAAGGTTATACACGCAAAAGGCAAGGGAAATAGCCAAAGGGAGACTGCGATTTATGGAGAACTTCTTTGAAAAGTTGAAGAGGGAAATCAAAGGAGAATTGTAGTTGGTTATTTCTCTTCTTTTTCTTCCGTTTCTCCTTCTTGAACGACTTCGGCTTCTGCGAATCTTCTGCTTATTCTTGTTATCCTTATTTTAACGTGGTCGCCTGGTTTTGTGTTTGGTATGAAAGTTACTAAACCCTTTATTCGCGCTATACCCTCTCCTCTGCGGCTTGTTTCTTGAATGTCAACTTCATATTCTTTTCCAATTTCAACTGGTTTTTGTGGGAAGCTGTTTCTTCTTCCACCGAAGCCTCTTCTTTCTTCCATTCATTTCACCTCTCGTCTCGTGTGATAAAAATTGTTTCATCTATTTTCTCGGTTTACTCGACCGTGAGTTCTCCGTATTTTCCAACGTTTAACTGAATCTCTCCTCTGAAGCTTGTGACGTATCCATTTTCCACTTTGACCTTGTCGTTCACGTTTACTTGGTCGATCTGTTCATTCCATAACGTCAGTTTTATCGAGCCCGTTTCATCGCTGATGATGGCTGTTGCCACATTGTACGTTTTGTCTCCGAATCTCGATCGAACCTCACGTGTTTCAGCTTTTTCTTTTACTGTGCCTTCAACAGTGACACGTTTCATTCCATTCCGCAAATCTTTTATTTCCAATTCTCATCCTCCTTGTTCAGCCTATTCTTTCCGCGACAGCGAATTTACCGCCAACAGACACAATCTTGACCGTAACACGTTCGCCAACCTTGCCTCTAGGAACAAAAATCATATAGTTGTGCATTCTCGCTATTCCGTCGCCCCTGCTTCCAATATCATCAATGACAACCTCTAATTGTTGACCCCTCCATATGGGTGCTTTTTGCAAAAATGGTTTGCTTGGGCGGTACCTTCTTTTGCTTCCGCGTCTTCTTAATTTCCTTTTAGCGTTTCTCGTTTTTTCTGGTAGTCTTCTCGGCATATTCTACTTTCGTCCTTATCGCGGAACCAGCCTCTCCAACAAAACTTCAGTGTCACGTCAGTAACACAAGTTTTGGGAAGGCTAATTACATGCAAAAAAGCCGTTCCACCATATAAATCTTGCTGGGCGTTTTTGTCCAGAATATTTCATGGCGATGTCCAGAAAATTGTGGAAGCCCAAAAGTAACAGCAACCTGCAATGCTGCTTCTGATCATCACTTTCTGGGAATAAATCTTGTAGTTCTCTGATTCTTTCTTCTATATTGACTATCATGATGTCAAGTGTTTCTTTAACATTACAACATCCGGCTTTCAGTTTTTCTGAGGCATCTATTTTTTCCTGCAACGATGCTTCCTTGTTTAAAAAAAGTAGCACCCGGATTGTCTGCGTTAGTATTTGTGGTTAAGTTTCAATTTAATACGGTGAAAAGGCTTTTCGATTAGTAGCTCAAGTCGGCTGTTTTTTACGCAATGAAAAGCAGAATGTAGTAAGGTAAAAATCCAAGGATGGCAATGACTGCACTTTTACTTAGGGGTAAATCAGATGCTGTATGTACCCCTATGGAAGATATTATTATCGACCAAACTGGTAGGAGAAGAACCATTGAAGAAGTGAACAAGATTATGGTTTGCAATACAGATGTTGGACTTACGGCATCAACGGTGATGTATAGGGGGGAGATTAGTAGATATAGTATGTTGAACAACACCTGCATGACAACCATAGCAATGAGCGCATAACCTACTATTATGAGGAATACTTTGAATTCGGCTTTGATTTTAAATAGTTTCCCCGCCATAAACACGGCCACGCCAGACAGCATCCAATAAATAGAAAAGGTTGTAACTGCGCTGACAGCAGAAAAAACTATGGTGCTGCTCATGGAATTAATTAACGGTTCAAAATTTCCAGATTGAAAATACACTTTGTCTACAAGTATCGTCAAGTTTGACCCAGTCGATTGTGCCCAGATCAAGTCAAGTTTGAGACCAGTAACATTATCCCACGCTGTTTGAGCGCTACTGTTTACCCATTGTTCAGCGTCAAGTCCCAATGGAATGGTGAAATTGTTCCATTTGCCATTTTCAGTTTGATTGATGAATTCAGCTAAGTCGCAGTAGAAAAAATCCGTCGTACCCACAGAGAAAAGGTAAAGACTAGCATTTTGAGGTGGATCTACTGTGGGATTAATCCATTTTATGCAAAAAGATAGGTTCTTGTAACCATCAGGGCTCAAGCAATTTATTTGGCCAATATTGCTTAGTTCCATCCATATTGCATCATTATTTGTGATGTTAAATTGAATACTTTTGTGCCCTAAGAGGCAATCATCGTTATTACATGTGATTTCGGCGTTGGAAGACCACATTGTACAGTTTTCTGTCCATGGATCTGGATTATATGAATCTAGAGTATTTGGCAGTGTCTGTTGCACGTAGAGTTTCGAAGCTCTAGCATATTCGCTTCCTATGCTTGCTAGCGCGAATAGAATCATTATTAAGATTGGCCCTACGTATTTTGGGTTTTGAATTATCTCTTTAAATGCCTTGAAAGGTGAGTATATGACTTTGAATATTCCATAAGCAAACAATGGTTTACACTCCGTCTATGCATATTTGCTACGGATTTATTAATGATTTGTTACATTCCAAGTTTCAGTCGCCTATAAGTTGTATAGTCTACATATTCCAGAAACGGATTGTCCGCTTGATATTTAACCGTTAGTTTTTGGCGTTCTCTTTTGTCCAGTATTTGGTTCGTGGTTATCAGTGAGTAGGCGTCGCTTCCGGCTCCTGAACCGTAACTCACGATTAAGATGCGTTCATCTGGCTTGGCTATGTCTAAAGCAGCCGCTAAACCCACTGGTGAAGAGCCTGAATACGTGTTGCCAAACTTAGCTACCTGAAGTGATGGCGAATATTGTTCTTCCTTAAACCCAAGCTCCTTGGCAACCCTCACTGGGAACCTAACATTCGGCTGATGCGAAACAAAATAGTTAATATCTTCCACTTTTAGGTTAAGTCGGTCCATCAATTTTTTAGCCGCTTTTCTAACGTGCTTAAAGTACGCTGGGTCTCCAGTGAATCTTCCGCCATGCATCGGGTAGGGTTCTCCATCTCTTCTCCAAAAGTCAGGTGTGTCAGAAGTACACGAGTACCATCCTTCAATTTCGGCTATAACATCATGTTTTCCAAAAATGTATGCACATCCGCCGTATCCGACGAACAGGTCTAGTTCTCCTCCGGGACAGTCTCTTGGAGCAGCTTGTGAATTGTCTGCGCCTATTACCATGACATATTGAATGTTTGATTTTGGGTAGCTTACGAGCGAGGCTGCATCTTTGAACATGCTTGTTGCGGCTTTGCATGCGAATTCTGTGTCTACGGCATCAACTCCTTGCATGTCTCCTTCTTCTTCGCCCAGTTTTAGGACTTGTGCAACCTTTGACGCTATGGGCTTAACGGCATATGGGTTAGATTCTGAACCTACGTAAATCTTGCCAACAAGTGAACTGTTAACTCCAGAGTGTATTAAGGCAAGTTTTCCTGCCTCAACTGAAGCAGTTATTGCGTCTTCATCGATGAACGGTACTGAACGTTCAATGTTTCTTTCTCGTATTCTGAACTTTGAAGTGTAAACTCCGTAGCCTACTATTCCCGGTGCATCATACTTTTTATTTGGTTTCATAAGGGCGTATTCTTGGTGTGGATAATACTCATCTGCAAAGGTGAAAGCTAAAGAAATTGTTGGAATGACGTCGCTTTTTCCAACAGAATAGCGTCTTCTAAACCTTGGGACGACATTCCTTCCCTCAAAGGCTGAAAGGTCTATTTCTTCATTGTCTTTTATTATATGGTCTGTTAGTCTTCCTGGAACTCTTATCTTTCCATTGTGGAAGGAGACTATGCCGTAAATGTAGTTACCCAACTTCGTAAACTTGTTTGTGGGCTTGTCTATGAAGGTGCATACTTCCAGTTTGCCTTTATCGTAGAATAAATCTATGTCACCCATTTTTCCGAAGCTTTTTCTTCCGCACTTTCCGCAGTAGTCCCTTATCTCAAAATATTCTTTACCACAAATTTGGCAACGTCTTCCCCTCAGCCTATCGCCAAGGTATGAGACCCTTCTCTCTATCGGCTCACTACTCATTCTCAATTTCTCCCTAAAATGTAAACATAACCTTTAGTTCCAAAGCCTTCAAGCTCAAGCACACATCCATAATTCAATTTTCCGTCATTTTTAACTTGTCGTTCACCAGCTTCGCCCCTCAACTGCTTGAAAACTTCAAAAACTTCGGCTCCACCTGTGGCGCCTAAAGGATTGCCATCAGCTTTTAATCCACCATTCATGTTTACGAAGAGTTTCCTCCCGTTCAGTTCATAATACCCTTTGTAATCCTTGCAGCTTTCATGTATGTACGCCCACGCCCTTCCGCGTTCGCAGAAACCTAAGTCCTCAAGAGAAATCATCTCCATAACCGTGGACTGGTCGTAGACCTCAGCAATTTTTATGTCCCAGAGGTTTATTCCAGCCGTTTTCAAAGCGTTTTTCATTGCTATTTCGCTCACTACAAAGCGTGTCATGTCTTCTCTTGCTGGAAAGGTCAGATAGTCCGTTGCGGAGGAGGCGCCGAGAACATGGACTGGTTTGTCTGTGAGTTTTTTGGCGGATTCTTCGTTTGCGAGGATGAGGGCGGTTGCGCCGTCGGATATTGGTGCAAAATCGTAAAGTCCTAGAGGTTTTCGGGCGTTTTTCCTCGCTTTTAAAACATGTTCAACGGTTATTTTTCTTTGGTATTGCGCGTACTCGTTTTTGGTTGCGTGTAAATGGTTTTTAACTGATATTTGTGCTAAAGCTAGGTTCAGTTTTTCAAGGTCTTCATTGGTTATGCCGTATCGTTTTATGTATGCTCTGAGCATGAGTTCGTGGTTTGCTTCTGGTGTGCATCCTGCGTAATAGCTCCATGGGTCTTCTAGAAGCATCAGGTCGTCGCGGATTTTGTCCCATCTGTCTGTCATTTTTTCTATTCCGCCAACCAAAACCATGTTGTATCTTCTGGCTTGGATGGCGTTGCAAGCGTTTAGTAGGGCTGAACTGAAGGAACGGGTTACTTCCATTGGGACGTGAAGTTCTGTGAGTTCTGAAAGGAATCCTTCTTCTAGTCCGAGCTTGTTTGTGATTGGGAGGAAGTAGTCGGAGAGGTAGCAAGCTTTCAGATCTTTACGCTCTATACGTGCTCCTTCTGAGGCTTTAAGCCAAGCCTCTTCGATAAGTCTCTCTGGTTGCTTCTCGTAGTGTTCTCCAAATTTTGTTCTTCCAACACCGACTATGACTGGATGACTTTGCATTGTCTTAACCTTTCTTGTCAATTGCAACTTATCCTTTTCACATGACTTTTAAGTCTTTGCCGCTTTACGGAAAACTCATAATAACTCATTTATGAACAACTAAGGAAGTGAGGTGTCGTTTGTGGTTGGAGAAGAAAAATATCGCTTGATTGTAAGTGTTAAGGAGATACGTGGAAATTGTCCAGTTTTTAATGTTGGACACAGAATAGTTGTGGAGTCGCCTAAGATAATTGTTGAAAAAACTGACAGCATCTGCGTTCACGCTTTTGGTTGCATGCTTTCCATGATTGTTGCTTTAAGCCGTGGAATGAGCTTCAAAAAGTTAGGGTTAGCAACGGAAGAGGGTGAGAAAGGTTATATTCAATGTTTGGATCCCGGAAAACCTTACACAAATGGTGGAACGGTGCTTTTCGAAATAAGGCGGGAGAGAATCTAAGCTTTAGTTCATAAAATTTTTATTGTGCTTAAGTGGATAGGCTAACCGTTAAGTGATTTGAATGATGCTGTCGAGTCTGGTTCGGCTTATGTTTCTTACAATCCTGAGTGCGGGGGCTAGAGAATCATGGTGGGAAATGGTTCCTGAAGGACTTCGTCTAGTTTTTTCACTGTTCTGACTTGATAGGAAGTGATCAGAATTGCCTGATGAAAGAAAGCGTACGATGTTTTTAGGTTTGGCTTTTCTAGTTTTGCTGGTTCTTTCTTCTGTTGAAAACACAGTTTTCTTCAGTACGCTAAGTGGAATTTTTTCAAATCAGTTTTTGGCTGTTGGCATGCTTTTCATACATAACGTTCTTGTCGTCTCTCTCGTTTTATTAGGTATGACTTTCTACGTTAATTTGGTGATTTCAGATTTCTTTAAAAGGGAGAAGTATTCGCATATTGTGCTTGAACATCCGCGAACTTTCGCCTTTGTCTTTACGATCATTGTTGTTTTTCTTAGCATTCTGCGCGGAAGCAGCCTTCTTGGTGGAATAAACGTTGAAGTGTTGCCTTTAATTCTGCTGGTAAGTGCGCCGATCGGAATGGTTGAGGGTTACGGTATTTACTTGACAATTGCGAGGACATTGAGCAGATCGATGTCTTTGAGAGGTTTAGCTTACATTTATGGCATATTCTTTGTTGCAGCCATTATGGAGGTTGGCTTCATACACCTCTTGACATGGGTTACCGCAGGGTAGAATGCTGGTGTGGGCTGAGGTTATGCGTTTTCACAAGCGTAAATTGAGTACCCTCTATAATTTTTGTGTGTCACCGTTAGTTGGAACGAAACATGTTCTTTTTTTGCGATTAGAGGTTGATGTGTGTGAGCATCGATTGTGAGTGATGGTTATCTTGGTATCCATTTTGGCGCTTTTCTTGCGTATTCAAGGTATTCTTTGCCGAATGTTTGTTCGAGTTTCCGCTCTTCGTAATTAGCCATTTTGGCGTAGAGATGGGTTATGAGCAACCATGATATGATACTTAAAAGGGACATTGTTCCGACAATGCACCCAGGTATGCAAGGATGTATCCCAGGTACATGGGGTGTCTGACATGAGCGAGTATTCCAGTGGTCACTAAACCTGGCAGTTTATTGTTGAACAAGAGCGTGTCCCAATGTGGTCATGCTGAAACCTAGTGCCAACACACTAAGGGCGAGTATTACACGGATTGCTAAGGGGATGAGGCTTGCTAGGAAGGTTGAAAAACTGAAGATGAAAGAATCTAGAAACCATACTGTCGAAAATAGTATGAGGTATATGAGTTGGAGTAGATGTGCGTGTGGTAGTTCAGCATCCGCATCATTAATCCAACTGCCGAAAAATAGCAAAATGTGTTGCAGAAGTTAGGGAGGAAGGTTATTCCTCCCCGTGCTTCTTTTTACGGAGTTTAATCGGGGAATGGGCAGGTTTTGGTTGGGCAGCCACCAGCGTATTCTGATTCTGCAGCAACAAACTTTTTCTTTTCAGTCTTTATTTCTCCTATGTTAAGAACCTGCTCCGGTTTACTTCCATAACGATAAACAGTTATCCCCTTACACTTCAGCCTATAAGCAAGCCAAAACACTTTCTCCACATCCTCAACCGCAGCATCATTAGCCAAATTCACCGTTTTTGAAACCGCATTGTCCGTGTACTTCTGAAAAGCCGCTTGCATCCTAACATGCCACTCTGACTTAATATCTAAAGCCGTAACAAAAACCCTCTTAACATCCTCAGGAACCCCTCTAATTCCCTGAACCGAACCCGTTCTAGCTATTTCCTCAAGAAGCTCAGCACTGTAAAACCCTCTCTCCTTTGCAGTCATCTCGAACAATGGATTAATTTCAAAAAGTCTGGTTCCCTCCAAAACCTTCCTCATAAAAGAAACAGCAAACAAAGGCTCAATTCCAGAAGAACAACCAGCAATAATGCTAATGCTCCCAGTCGGCGCTATCGTCGTTATCGTCGCATTCCTCATAGCCTGACACTTGTCTTTCCACACACTCCGGTCAAAATTCGGAAACGAACCCCTCTCCACACCAAGCTCCACAGACTTCCGCCTAGCCTCTTCCGTAACAAACTTCATTAATTTTTCAGCGAGCTTCAAAGCCTCTTCAGAATCATAAGGAATCTCAAGCTTTATGAGTATGTCAGCAAAACCCATAACACCCAAACCAATCTTCCTGTTAGCCTTGGTCATCTCCTCTATCTGCTTCAAAGGAAACCTATTCGCATCAATAACATTATCAAGAAAATGAACAGCATTCCTCACAGTCTCCCTCAGCTTCTTCCAGTTTACTTTTCCGTTTTCAACCATCCTAGAAAGATTAACAGAACCCAAATTGCAAGACTCGTAAGGAAGCAGCGGCTCTTCACCACAAGGATTAGTCGCCTCTATCCTCCCAATTTCCGGAGTTGGATTGTATCTGTTAATTTCGTCAATAAAGATGACTCCGGGGTCTCCGCTCTCCCAAGCAGACTTCGCCATCAAACTCCAAACATCTTCAGCCTTAAGCTTTCTCACTTTTTCCTTGTTTCTCGGGTTAATCAGCCAATACTCTCCATCTTCCTCAACCTTCTTCATGAAATCGTCAGTAACGGCCACTGAAACATTAAAGTTTGAAAGAACCCCCGGCTTCTGCTTAGAAGTTATGAACTCAATTACGTCTGGATGATCAGCTCTCAAAACTCCCATCATAGCGCCCCTTCTTTTTCCTCCAGCCTTTATCACTTCTGTCGCTGAATCAAAAACACCCATGAAACTTACAGGACCAGACGCCACGCCCTTAGTTGACTTAACCATGTCACCTTTCGGTCTCAGTTTAGAAAAGTCAAAACCAACTCCTCCACCGCTCTTTTCAATCAAAGCCATGTTTTTCACTGCAGTGAAAATGCTTTCCAAAGAATCCTCAACAGGCAAAACGAAACATGCGGATAATTGACCTAGTGCCGTTCCAGCATTAAAAAGGGTTGGAGAGTTGGGGAGAAATTCAGTTCTCACCATCATTTCGTAGAAGACTTTTTCGCTTTCTTTCGGATTCCCAGCGTAATCCTTGTTAACCTTCACAATGGCTCTTGCAACTCTCCTAAACGTTTGAGCAGGAGTTTCCATAATCTTTCCCGTTTCATCCCTCAAAAGGTATCTTTTCCTCAAAACTTCCAAAGCGTTAACCGTTAACTTCGGCTCTTCAATCCCAAGCTTCTCTCTTAAACTCCGAATCTCCTCCTTCTTCTCCCGATAAACCTGATACTCCTCTGCAACCTTTCCGTAGCCCCTTTTCTTCAAAACTTCTACAACAAGGTCCTGAGCATCCTCAACCGAAGGAACCCTTTCCTCAAATCTTTCCCCCAGAAGCCTAACAACTTCCTCAGTTACGATTTCAGCCCTTTCTCCATTCTCAAGTTCAACCGCAACAAAAGCTCTGTGAACTGCATCCTTTATTCTGCTGGAATCGAAATCAACAACTCTTCCGTCTCTCTTCCTTATCTTCGTGATAAACATGACCTGCCCTATTCAAACTTGTTTTAATTGCAATATAAAGATAAAGCCTAGAGTCTCCATGTGAAACGCTACAGCCGCCAAGTATGTAGCAGAGACATACTGTCCGTGGAATTAGACCAGCCGTTCTAAACTATAGACTTAAAAGTGGTACTATAGCACTAAAACATGATACGTAATGCCTCTCGCTTACGCCTTCAAGCACGTGTACCGCTCATGGAAACTTTTCCTAGCTCTACTAATAGGCGTAACCTTAGCGTGCGCATTTTTCGCTGGAATAGATATCAAAGCAAACTCAACAGCAAAGCAAGCACTCGACCAGCAGCTCAGCACGATCCCCGTGGACATGAAAGCCAACATTGACACACTAAACACAACAAAAATGCAAGAAGCACGGGACAAAATCTTGAATATCGAAGGAGTCGAGGACGCTGAGATAATCACCACCGCTTGGACACAAATAGAAGTGCCCAACCAAGACTGGTCGTATCCAGTGAGAATCGTTGGAATCACAGACAACTCACATGTCTACGATGGATGGCTCAATAGACCGAATGAGATAGGAGAAAACGAAACTTACATAGTGGAAGGCTCACCGCTTGCTGACAAATTCGCCGAAGGAGATGTCATTCATGTAGACTTTTCCGGATACATGCACGATGAGAGTTCTATGTCCTTGAACCTCACATTAAAGGGGTTGGCCCAGCTTGATGATAAGGCATATTCAATAGCCTCTGGGTACACATGGATGAGGACTATGATAGGAACGATGGAATTCAGCCCGGGAGAAGGCTTTCTGATTGTGAGTTGG
>Ga0315543_1002577_pt1 | contig 17426 bp, 15 predicted proteins | sample SalMarSW160210MG_2_FD_203098 | JGI IMG/M metagenome (GOLD analysis project Ga0315543, IMG submission 203098) | Salt marsh sediment microbial communities from the Plum Island Ecosystem LTER, Massachusetts, United States - Salt Marsh Sediment SW1601-210 ...
TAGCTGGCGAGCTGCGCATTGAACTGGCATCGGTTGTTCTTGCAGATGGTGGTAAAAAGCTCACCTACTTCTCAGTTCGTGATCCGAATGATAAGCTAACCGGTTACATCTTTAGCTCGGGGGACCTGGCGCCGGAAGTTCGCGGGTTCGGCGGAAAGATGAATCTTGCCGTGCGTGTGGATACCGAAGGAAAAATAATTGATTTTCATATAGTGCAGTCGAACGAAACGCCTGCGTATCTTGAGCTGCTTGATAGCTGGCAAAAATCACTATTCGGTCTGCGGCTCTTTCAGCAACAACCTTTTACTGGTGTTGATGTAGTGAGCGGCGCTACTGTAAGCTCAGAGGCGGTTCTCTCCGCATTGCAAAAGTCGGGGCAGCGATTTTCTGCGAAAGTGCTGGGTCAGTCCTGGGAGGGACAATTGAGTGAAAAAGCCTATCGTGCCTATTATATGCCGGACGCGCAGGGTATATATCTTGTTGCTGCTTTTGTAGTTGCTCTGATTATGACATACCGAGGTGGATTCTGGAGCAGATTGGTTGTGCTATTTTTGAGTTTTGTCATCGGTGGAATCCTGCTCAATGCACAGTACTCCACTGAGCAGATGGTGACTATTTTGTCTTTGCATGTACCTGCTCCGCAGTTGTCGGGAGCATTCCTGCTGGCTGTAGCAGTGCCACTACTGGTCGTGTTTTTCGGAAACATTTACTGCGGATATATATGTCCTTTTGGTGCTGCGCAGGAGCTGCTCAGCTACATTGTACCTGCGCGGTTCAAGCAGCCGATATCCACAGAACAAATGCAGAAGGCAAGGTTTGTCAAATATGTGTTTCTTTTCGTTCTTATCATTATGTTTTTTGTTTCGAGAAATCGTACAACGCTTGGGTCTGATCCTTTGATTTCGATTTTCAGTTTTCAGTTTTTGTTACCAAGCTTTGGATTTGCACTGACAGTGGTTGTAGTGGCGGCATTGATAGGTTCACTTTTTTACACTCGATTCTGGTGTCGGTATTTGTGTCCGGCTGGGGCTTTTTTGTCGCTGTTTAATAGCGCAATCCTACTAAAGAAATATTTGCCGGCGAAGAGATTTGGCAAATGTGATTTTGGTCTTACCGTTAAGGACCAACTTGACTGCATATATTGCGATAGATGTCGTTATCAGAGCCCAGTTGCTTTGAGAAAAGAGCCGTTGGCACAAGTTGGGATCCTATCACGGTCGCTTCTAATAATTGCTGTCGTTGTGGCGATATTTGCTGCAAGTATATCTGTGAGTAGATTTTTACAGGTTATTCCGGTTAGGAGTGACTATGTTACTTCGTTTGCCCCATCAGGTGGCGTGCCGAGGGATGTGGACTTGCAGAAGATTCGCATGTTAATTGAGCAAAATAGACTGTCTGACCGCGAAGCAGATTTTTATAAGAAGGTCAAATAACTCATCGGCACTACTTGGTCAGCGGCGGAAATAATTTATCAGCCAGAGAATAAGTGTGAGAATAATAGATAAAATAATACAGCTTGCGATGGGCAAATAGATTCGCCAGTTTTTGGAGCCGAACTGCAGATCGCCCGGCAGCTTAAACAGCCCGACTTTACCCAGCACAACCATAATTGCACCGAGCAGGGCGATAATGATGCCGGTTAACAGAAGCCATTTGCCAATTTGTTGTGGCCCAAAATCCATACTATTTCAGAACCCTAAGTCATTTCGACCGAAGCGATGCGCAGCATCGCGAAGAGGAGAAATCTATTAAGAAACGGATTTCTCGGCTCGCTTTTGGCTTGCTCGAAATGACAATATACCATGTTCTCTGAAAGACAACACCAATTCATAATAAATTATACGAGCTTTGCACAATCATTCAAAGTGCTAAAATATCTTCTATGAGCAAAGCTGACTGTGATATTAGAATAGGCACTTCCGGCTGGCATTACGACCATTGGGCTAATTTGTTCTACCCGGAAAAGTTGCCCAAGAGAAAATGGCTTGAGTACTATACGCAGCATTTTAACACGGTTGAAATAAACAATACTTTCTATCAGTTACCAAAACCACAGACTTTTGAAAACTGGCATAAACAAGCACCTAAGGATTTTCTTTTTACCGTAAAGGCCAACCGGTATATCACTCATATCAAAAGGCTGCAAAATGTAGAGGAGCCACTTGAAAGGTTTTTCGAAGGGGTGCTGTTATTGGGGAAAAACCTTGGTCCGGTTCTGTACCAGTTGCCGCCGAGTATGCACAAAGACCTCGAGCGGCTGAAAGCTTTCTTAGAGGTTTTATCCAATGTCATTCTGAACGGAGCGCAGCGAAGTGAAGAATCTCTTCTTCGTCGGCCAGATTCTTCGCCCGCCTCCGGCGGATTCAGAATGACAAAATCTGTCTTCGAGTTCAGGCACGAAAGCTGGTTCAGCAAAGACGTTTACGGCCTGTTGGACAAATCCAACGTTGGTTTTTGTGTGCACGATTTGTATGGCAAGGAGACGCCTAAGATTGTTACAGGAAATATTGTTTATGTTCGATTTCACGGCACAACCGGCAGGTATTCGGGCAACTATTCCAAGGCCCAGTTAAAAAGCTGGGCCGAATGGCTCAAGCAATACATAAAACAAGTCCATAACATTTATGTCTATTTCAACAACGACGTCGGCGGCCATGCCATTAACAATGCTAAGACACTGCGTAAGGAAATGAATGTGTGACCGCGCAGGCGGGAATCTATAATATTAAAGTTTAAAAATTAAAATTAAAAATTGTGGAGTCCCGTTGGGACGACTTCCTAAATTTAGCTTTGAGCCCGGCCATCCCGTGGATTTGCATTTTAATAATCGATCTCAATAAAGAGCTCATACGTAAAGCGCGTACCTGTGGCAGTCCTATGGACTCCTTGTGGAGAGCTACGTGCTTTACGTATGCCATATTACTATGTTGAAAGGTTATAAAAATTGTCATTCTTGAATGGATCGCAGCTTTCAACCCCGTTCGATAAGCTCCCTACTTCGCCCTGAACGGCGGGGCTTCGCCGGGCAAGCAGGGCAGGCGGATAGCGTATTGGGATTGCCGCGCGATTCTTCGAATCGCTCGCAATGACAGCGAACATCGAGTATTAAGAAAAGGGCAGAAACGTAGTGTGAACGCCAAGAGATGATGCTGTGGCCTACATCAAAGAGCACTTGGCCCCTAAGTCCGTTTGATTATGCATAATAATGGGCTGGTCAGTCCAGGATGGCAAGGCCTTTTTTGAGGGCATATTGGCGGACACCTTTAATTGTCCCTCCGTTATCCACTATCACGAGTCGCAATGGGTGTACTGTGCGTTCATTCGGATAGCGCGCGAGGCGACCAGAAGAAGTGACCTCTCGCATCTTTTGTTGTAACAAATCTGAAGTGTTTTACTTTTTTCCAGAACAGAAACTTGGGGCGGTATTCAACTTCTACGGCAATATCAGCCGGTGTGAATCCGTGACGCACATTACCGAGATGTTTTGCGGGCCTGGCGTCGGCGGTCGGCCTCCTTCAGGAGCCTTATGCGGATTCTGATTGAATTTGGGCAAATCTCAACCAACTCGTCCTCCTGGATATACTCCAGTGCGACCTCAAGGCTCATTTTCCTCGAGGCTCTGACCTTGGCGGCATCGTCTTTGCCTGCGGCACGAACGTTGGTGAGCTGTTTGCTCCTGGCTACGTTGACCGGTATATCCTTCTCTTTACAGTGCTCGCCGACGACCTGCCCTTCATAGACTTTTTCGCCCGGCTCGACGAAGAATATTCCGCGGTCGTATAGCGCATCGAGCGCATAGGCCGTTACTTGCCCCGTATTTGTTGCAATCATGACGCCTGCTTTTCGCTGCGGTATTGCGCCTCGCATAGGCTCATATTTTTCAAATGTGTGATGCAGAATGGCTCTTCCTGCCGTTGCGTTCAAGGCCCTTGCGTGAAGGCCGAAAAGCCCTCGCGAAGGTATCATAAATTCCATGTGGATAAAATCGCTTGCGCCGCTCTTGGCGTCCATCTTGACTATTTCGCTTCGCCGGTCGCCAAGAAGGCTCATTATTGCATTCCGGCAATCCAGCGGACAATCCACCGCCAGCAATTCAATCGGCTCATAACGTCTGCCCTCGACTGTTTTGAGAATCACAGTCGGCTTTCCCACGCAGAGTTCATATCCTTCGCGCCGCATGTTCTCCAGCAGCACGCCAAGATGCATCAATCCTCTGCCCGATACAATGAACTCTTCCGTCGTCTGTCCCGGTTCGACTCTCAAAGCGACATTCTTTTGAAGCTCCTTTTCGAGTCTTTCTCCGATATGCCTGCTCGTGAGGAACTTGCCGTCTCTGCCTGCAAATGGCCCATCGTTAACCCTGAACATCATCGTCATCGTCGGCTCGTCGACAGAGATCACGGTTATTCTCGAAGGCTTGTCGGCGCAGGCGATAGTGTCGCCGATCTCAACCGGATTAAGGCCCGATATCGCACAGATATCGCCTGCCCGGACGGTTGGCGTCTCCTTTCGACCAAGGCCGTAGAACGTATGAATCTGCATGACCTTCTGCTGTGTGTGCAGGCCCTCTTTGTCAATCACGGTGACCCTCTGGTCTTGCGATATCTGCCCGGCAAAAACTTTGCCTATCGCTATTCGGCCGACATAATCGGAATACTCCTGATTCGTTATGAGCATTTGCAACGGATCATCCGGACTGACTTTCGGCGGAGGAACTTTGTTTATAATGGCATCGAATATGGCGTTTATATTGTTGGTTCTGTTCTCAAGATCGGTTGTGGCCCAGCCTTCCTTCGCGGATGCATAAACAAGAGGAAAATCGAGCGCTTCGGATTCGGCGCCGAGTTGAACGAACAAATCGAACACTTCATTGACGACATCATCAGGTCGGCTGTTTGCTCGGTCCACCTTGTTGACCACGACAACAGGACACAGCTTGTGCTTAAGGGCCTTGCTCAGCACAAATCTTGTCTGGGGCATGGGGCCTTCGAAAGCATCGACCAGGAGCAGTACGCCGTCGGCCATTTTCAAGACGCGTTCGACCTCTCCGCCAAAGTCGGCATGCCCCGGCGTATCGATTATGTTGATCTTATACTCATCGCCTTGAGTATCCGTATAGTAAATCGCGCAGTTCTTGCTGAGAATTGTAATGCCGCGCTCTCGTTCGAGCGGATTGGAATCCATGATCAGCCCATGCTCTCCGCCGGCCAGCTTGTCGAGGTCCTCCTGCCGAAACATCCCCGACTGGTAGAGAAGCTGGTCAACCAGGGTCGTCTTGCCGTGGTCTACATGGGCGATTATTGCAACATTACGAATATAATCTGAATACATAGCGAACTTTCAAAATGGTTGATAGTCTGTTAAAGTCGAATTAGTTAACGTCATTGCACTAAGGCCGCAAGACGGAACTCCTAAGAAAATGAAGAAGTTCTCATAGTGCGAGAGGCAGGAGATTGACGCTTTGGCCTCTTTGTCGAGATACGCCTTCCGAGTCACGAGCAACGAGCACCGAGTCACGAATCCACGCACGGCCTGCTGGTCATGAACGAAGCCCAAAATAGTAAACATCTCTAATTATTCCCCTTCCAAAAATGTACCTGACCCTTTTAATTTTGTGACCCTTTTAATTTTGACCACAACGAATTAAGGAAAAAGCCAATCAGAATGATTCCTAGAATTGCTTCTGCTGTGATCAAAAGGCGTGCGCGCGTAGTGAGAGGTACGATATCCCCATAGCCAAGGGTAGTTACTGTAACTGCACTGAGGTAGAACATCCTGACAAAATTACCTGGAAGATGAGTAGGTCTGCCCCTCATACCTTTGGCGAAAGCAAGTATTCTTTCGGATAGGCCAGGTGAGATGGGAAGATACATATGGTGTTTGCCATCAACTCCTCGGTATGTATCAAACACTTTAGTCAGCGGAATTGTAGGAACATAATCTTCTGAGCGAATTGAACCTAATTCTTCAAATGTAATCAAAACTTCTGGAATCCAGATCAACTCCTCTCCAGGCTGAGTCTCCTCATGTTTGGCCCGGGCAGGATTTATATTAAATGACACTCGCACTCCCCAATATGTCATGAACCGAGGCTTTGGCAGGTGTGTATAAAGCACAAATGATGCAGACTCACCTTCAACATTCCATGTACGGGCGTGGAGAGCGTTTCCATGAAGTTCCCGCTCTTTATAAGTTACGATACCATCAGGGTGATTTCTCTTTAATTGTTCAAATAGGGAATTTTTCAAGTCATTTAATATTTGTTCTGTTTCGTTCTGAATAAATGGCTCATATTGAACAGTTGAATGGTAGAAATCATCACGAACCAAATAGAAAATGATAGCAAAAACTGTGATTAAGAAAAGATACATAATTAAATATGCAATTGGAGGCCCATGGAATAAAAGACGACCAAGAAACTTTAGGCTAGACACTATGAGATAAACTACAGTACGAAAAAATTTCATTTATTTCCTATGGTATAGTATTTACTTAAATAGCTTATTCAGACCAGCCACCGTTTTTCGCAAATATTCTCATAGAGTTTAGATATCTAACAGACTATTGAGACGTTCTTTTGCTTGGTGCCTCATTCTACTTAGGTTTTCATCTTCGATAACTTTTCTTTGTGCATTAGCTTCAGCTATTTCTTGTTGTATCTTTGAGTCTATGTGTTTATAGAGATTTACAACTTCCTTGTTGTTAATAAATTCTTCAACTGTAATCCCTTGCTTAGGATCAACAACCTCAAGAACCCATTCTGTAATAGCCTCTGGTTGACTACCTCCTGTGTCACCATGAAAGTAGCCCAAGAAGATTTCAAAAGAGCCAATATTTGTTTTGTATTCAGAAAATGCATCTACAGAACGGTTACCACTCAAGGAACGAATACATGGATATCCATTGCCTTGTAATCTATATGATCTTTCCCATTCATTAGTAGCTTTCTCATAGAGTTTATGGAGGAGCCTATCAAGAAATTCATTCTGTTTCATTTTCTTTTTAAACCATCCCATATTCGATACCTATTCCCTAATGAAGAAGCGTGGCAATCATGAACTGAGTAATAATTAATGAGAGACACCGTTTTCTATCCGAAAGCCATTGCTAAAAAGCATAAATCCAAGATGCGCTCACCTGCTCGCTCATGGATTAGAAATTTACACTACAGAAGCGGAATTTTCAAGAAAATAATATAGGGTTCAGCGTTGAGACCTTCGGCAGTGCTCCCTACTTCGCCCGAAAAGATGAAGCTTCCATCTTCGCTAAGGCTACGACGGACAAGTCGCCGGGTAGGCAGGACTGGCTAAGGCAGCGCATTTCTCCACAGGATGCCTTACGGTGGTATCTCGTGAATGGATTCCGCATCAAGTGCGGAATGACAGGAGAGGGGATTGCCACGGCCCTTCGACTGTGCTCCCTACTTCGCCCTGAACGGCGGGGCTTCGACGGGCAAGCAGGGCAGGCTAAGATAGCGCATTTCTCCACAGGATGCCTTACGGTGGTATCTCGTGAATGGATTCCGCATCAAGTGCGGAATGACAGGAGAGGGGATTACCACGGCCCTTCGACTGTGCTCCCTACTTCGCCCTGAACGGCGGGGCTTCGACGGGCAAGCAGGGCAGGCTAAGGTAGCGCATTTCTCCACAGGACGCCTTACGGCGGTATCTCGCAAATAGATTCCGCATCAAGTGCGGAATGACAGGAGAAGGGATTGCCACGCGATTCTTCAAATCGCTCGCAATGGCAGCAAACATCGAATATTAGGACTCGAGTATTAAGAAAAAGGCAGAAACGTTGTGTGAACGCCAAGGGACGATGCGATAAGAGAGATAGACAATGCTGTGTACTACATCAAAGAGCACCTGGCCGCTAAGTCCATTTGATTATGCATAATAGTGTGTTGGTTAGTCCAGGACGGCAAGACCTTTTTTGAGGGCATACCGGCGGACAGTGGAGATTTCATCAGGTGTTGGTCGTCGGTCTATTTTTTTGTGCTGATGGGCTTGGTAACAAGGACGATACTGATCCATCACATTAATGGTAGTGGAAGAACTGATTTCATCAGTTAAAAAATCTATGATTTCATTACTACCTGCAAGGTTGTTCGGCAGGACCAAATGTCTGATTAAAAGGCCGTGTGTGGCAATGCCCTTTTTGACTTTGAGGTCGCCTACCTGTCGGTGCATTTCTTTGACAGCGGCGAAGTTTACCTGCGGATAGTCCGGTGCAGTTGAGAGTTCTTCGGCTACCTTAGAGTCTGAATACTTCATATCGGGCATATAAATATCTATGTAGCCGTCAAGTAACTTCAGTGTTTCGACCGAATCATAGCCGCCAGTGTTATAAACCGTCGGCAGTGTCAGCCCCGACTTTCGCGCTAATTCAATCGCTGCTACAATCGCCGGGATAACGTGAGTGGGAGTTACAAAGTTTATATTGATGCAACCCATTCTATGCAAATCAAGCATGTGGTGAGTTAGTTGTTCGATTGTTGTTTTGTGTCCATAGCGGTGGTGGCTTATGTCGTAGTTCTGGCAGAAGATACAGCCCAGGTTACAGCCTGCGAAAAATATCGTTCCGGACCCGCCGGTGCCGACAAGGACGCTTTCTTCGCCGAAATGTGGGCCTACGGAACTGACGACGGGCAAATCGCCGATGCCACAAAATCCAGTTTGGCCTTTGCTGCGATGGACTCCGCACCTGCGCGGGCATAATGTGCATGGATTCATCAGGTCCCAGAGTTGTCTTGTAGTCTTACTGAAAGAGTTGAGGTCGGCCATGATGAGGTCTCGATTGCAAAACTCATTGTGTGCCTATCAGATCAGGCAAGAAGCTCCGGTATAACTATCCATTCTATATGCCATTGGTTTTCGTCGGAGCGACCCAGGCATACTATGCCGGCGTTCTTGAAGGCGATCGTGCCTGCCGACTCAGAGCCGGTTAGAATCAGCGACGACAGTTTACTCAAGAAGGGCAGGTGTCCTACGATCATAATGTCCCCAGTGGCGGAAATAAGCTCTTTTGACAAAACGTTCACATCATCGGTAGGCCCAAGACCGTCGCGCTCAGTTTGGATTTTCTTTATACTGATAGCCTCAGCCAGAACCTCAGCGGTCTGGGCGGCTCGCTTCTTTCCACTGTGCCACAGATAATCTACATGAAGATTCAAAGGTTTAATGAATGCTGCTACCTTCCTTATCTCTTGGAGACCATGCTCAGTTAGCGGCCGCTTCGGATTAACTTCTTTTGAAGCCGCTTTTGCGTGTTGAATAAGGTATAGTCTCATTTTTCAACATTCCTTTGCCTTGGATTGGCAACTTGCCTTTCAGTTGTTTAAAGTTGTTTGGCGGTTAGTATATATTGTTTACTCTCCATTTGACAATGGGCAGTCCGATACCTGTGAGCTGTAGCCTGCTGGGTTTTGGATTACCATTTATTAAATGAGTCTGATCTGAAATTACCGCTTTACCCTGTAATGTGGTATCGAAACATTGAATAAAAGGGTGATTAACGGTATACTGTTCAGCCGAACGGCTTGGAGAGCCGAAAAAATGCGCATTTAGAATAGAACAGAGAGATGACATTGCGCATCAAAAATATATAAGGCAAGATTATAAATGGAGAAGAATTTTAAGGAGAGTCGAGATTCGCTTACTGACCGACTTCGCGGCGGGGAGCGATCGGCTGCGGAGCAATTTGTTGATGAGTACTACGAGCGAATATATCTATTTATGCGAGGAATCGGGCATAGTCGTCAGGTCAGCGAAGACCTAACTCAAGAGACTTTTCTCCAGGCATGGTACCATATAAGTCAACTACGAGATGGGAAAGCGTTGAATGCGTGGCTGTATCGTATTGCAGGCAATGTTTCGAGGCTATATTGGCGCAAGAACAAAGGTAAGGAGCTAGTTAGCATTGAAGAAGTTCCTATGCCAGAAAACAGGGAGGTTAGGTCGGATGAGATAGTGTATATAGAGGAGTTGAACAGGCTCAAAGAATCTGTTGCTGGACTGCCCTGGAAATTGAGGCAAACAGTTGTTTTGCATTATATGCAACATATGACCATCGCCGAGGCTGCAGAAGCAGCGGGAGTAAGACAGGGCACATTCAAAAGCAGGCTGAACCGAGCTCTAAATATACTGAGAAAACAGTTTGTCTGAAGAGCATATAATCTATGGAATGAGTTTCGCGGATTGTGGCAATGAGCTCCAAGACATCTGAGAAAGGTAGGGATAGGGATGAATGAGGATAAGATGGAGAAGTTGCTGGGTGAGTTCGGGAAACAAATAGCCGAGCCTGTGCGACCAGACCTTACCGAAGATATAAAAAACCGGATTCCCCGTGATCTCATTCCTCATAAAGGGGGATTGGACACAATCAACATCATAATTCATCTCAAAATAAACAAACTCACCGCCGCAGCGGCAATAATCATAACGGTAATTTTATGCCTCACGTTTTTCGGCATCAATAGTTCGGAGCATGATAGTTTGTACGAAGACTTGAAGGTATTGGTTGGTTATCTTCCAGGAGCAGGAGCCGGTAGAAGTGATGTGCTGGCCGGTTTATCCACGTATTACGATGACCAGGTCAGTAAGGGCAAAGATGTTGCATATTACGGTGACATTATTAAGCCTAAGGATAGTGCTGCAGTGCTGATGCACTGGAGACTCGAAAATGGCAAGTACAGAGTGATTTTCGGTGACCTGCATGTAGAGGAGGTTACCGCCGAACAACTGATAAAACTGCAAGCCAGGATGCTTCAGCCAAAGTGAAAATAAGTCACTGTCAGTTTCAAGCAACCTCGTCGCTTATTTGGCGTAAACCGCATACCTATCCGTGATATGAGCTAATAGACGATTGCGATAGCTTCTTCAATCTGCTGTATGATCGCATTAATGTCGGAAGGATCGGATACATAGCCATCGAAGCCTTTGTGAAGCAAAGCAGTTGACTCAGAATCACTTAAATTGTTGGCAATAGCTATAGTCTTTATAGTCTGCAGGTCTTCGTGAGCGAGGATGGTCGAACATATTCCGTTCACATTTATGTCTTTAGCTAAAAGGTTTATCAGCAGAACGTGTGGTGCAAATCTCTGAGTTGACAAACCGGCCTCGAAGTTGTTATCGACTGTTTGGACTTCATAGTCGGCCTGTGTTACCAATGCCTCTGCAAGAGTCGAGGCGGTTCTTTCGTTGCTGTCTACTATAAGTACACGTATATTGCCGACAGGAAGTGCCGCGGTGGGAATATTATTTGCTTTCATAAAGCGAAGCAGCTCGCTTACAGGAATGCGACGGTCTTTGCTGCCCGGGATTCGATAGCCTCTGAGCTGGCCGCTGTCAAACCACTTTGATACCGTCCTCGGAGCGACATTGCAGATTTTAGCCACATCGCCTGTGGTTAGTACATTCTTGCCTTTTGCCATCTTTCGATTCCCGTTGCTACGTGCTGTAAACTATGCACTTACACCGTAATCTAATTCGGCTGCTGAGCCTGAACCATTTAACAGAGAAAAGGCAATATTGGTTTGGTGGCTTATAATGAAGTGCCTTTTTGAAGACACGTCCTATAAATATTCTCTGGCTTTTACCCTAAAAGTGAATAGCGAAATGTGAATGTTGTAACTGTATGAATCTTCGAGGCAGGAAATTGTCTTGGATTCGGTGAGCACACGTAGTAAAATCACGATCTTAGAATTAGCCTTTGTTTTTTTTGAGGAGGATACTTCGCTTATGCGGATATATCTTTCGCGTCCAGACCTCACTGCACAAGAAATCCAGGCGGTCAGTACGGTTCTCCGTAGTCCCGACCTCTCACTTGGGCCTAAATTAATTGAATTTGAAAAAGCGTTAGCCAGTTACATTGGAACAAAGAGAGCTGTGGCCGTCAACAGCGGTACAAGCGGATTGTTTCTGTGTATGTTGGCCTTGGGGATTGGACAGGGCGATGAGGTTATAACCACCCCATTTACTTTCATAGCGTCAGCGACGCCGATTTTGATGGTAGGAGCGAGCCCGGTATTTGTCGATATTGACCCTGTGAGCCTGAATATTGAACTGTCGAAGCTCGAGTCGAGAATTACAGACAGGACAAAGGCCATTCTTGCTGTGGAGATATTTGGCAATCCATTTGGGATTGATAGGGTTTGTGAGATTGCCCGGAAACATAATCTTGTTGTTATCGATGATAGCTGCGAGGCGCTCGGCTCGGCGCTGAATGGAAAGATGGTCGGGACGTTCGGCAAAATGAGTGTGTTTGGCTTTTATCCCAATAAACAGATTACCACCGGCGAAGGAGGAATGATCCTGACCAACGATGAAGATTTGGCTGATGTTTGTGTGTCACTTCGTAACCAGGGCAGAGGTAAAAACTCTGCTTGGCTGGCGCACGAGCGGCTCGGCTACAACTTTCGCCTAAGTGACATAAACTGTGCTCTTGGCATTGCTCAGCTCTCCAGGATCGATGAGATCAAGGCGAAACGTCGGCAGGTTGCTATGTGGTATCAGGAAATACTGGCAGATGAAGAACGATTGGTTGTGCCTGCTGAGCCTGAAGGTTGTGACATGAGCTGGTTTGTATTTGTTGTCCGGTTACGCGAGGATTTTTCCATGCAGCAGCGTGACCGCATTTTGCAGGTAATGATGAATCGTGGCATTCAGGTGAGTAATTATTTTCCACCTGTACATCTTCAGCCATTTATGGTGCAGCAATTTGGCTACCAAAAGGGTGATTTTCCCATTGCGGAATCCGTCAGCGAAAGGACCATAGCGCTACCTTTCTACAATAATCTCGCCAGGGATGATGTCGCGGTTGTGTGTAGGGAGTTGACAGAAGTATTGGACATAGAGCTGTCTGTTTCTTGATTCAGGTTAATGTAATGTTTGTGGTTTTGTATTTGGCGTGATTAGTTTTTTATATTAGATATTTAGTAGAGACGGGTGTTGGAGACCGGCTGGGGAGGGCCCGATAAACAACATACAACTATTATTATTATCTTCGGAAGGGAGGAAAATTTTGATGAGGGGCTGGAGGAGCAAATTAGTTTTTCTGCTTATTTTCTATTTCTTGGGATTCGCTACCGCAATTTACTATCTGGCACCAGCACCTGAAAATCGGTCGGCTCGGCTTTTTGAAAACACTTCTGCATTTTCAGCGCTGAAGTCAGACGATTTTGCGCAGTCGTTTAACGCTGGCTTACACAAGTGCGTTGATTTTGGTAAAGACGCTGCTTGGCGGACAGCTAATTTTATCAGAGAAAAGATCGAAGAACAGCGGCTTGGCAGGGAAGGCTGAAAAGCTGATGGGATAATAAAACTGCAAAGCTGCAATTATCTGCATATATAGAGTCCGAATTTCAAAGGGGGGGGCGTATATGCAAAACTCTTGGCCGTGGGTTGTTAGAGGCCCGCGGCCATATTTTTCAGGCTTCGTCTGCGTCACACGAAAGACCGCGTTTGTGTCAAATATTGAGATTGACACTTCTGTGCAACGTGCCCAAAATGTATCCGACTATGACAGGTTATGTTGACCCGTTCTATTTTTAGTTGCGTTCGATCGCTGGTCTTTTACGAAAGGAGTCATTTATGTCAAACAAGCTCGCAAATACAATCATTCTTTCGCTTTGTCTGGCCCTCTTATTCGCCATAGGTTGCGGCAAGCGAGAAGAAGAGCAGCAAAGCCAGCAAGAAGCAAAGAGTACGACTCCCGCACAGCCAACCATGCCGACAGAGGAGCAATTTGCCGCTGCGGCCGAGAAGACGCAGCAAGCGTTGGCTCAGGCGAACCAGGGCAAGGTAGTCGAATCTGTTGATTTCCGAAAGCTCAAAGAGCTTCTACCTGAGAGTTTGGCGGGAATGACGCGTGCCGATGCCTCTGGTGCACGCAACAAGATGATGGGGATTGATGTCTCAAACGCAGAGGCTGTGTACGAGGCAACAGGTGACTCCTCTAAAAGGATTACAGTTATGATAATGGACATGGGTAATGTCACTGGCCCGATGAGAATGAGTATGGCTGCTTGGGCAATGGCTGATTTCGAACACGAGACCGATTCTGGCTACGAGAAGACCACAACCCACAAGGGCTATAAAGGAGTAGAGGAGCTTGACCGTGAAAACCAAGAGGCAGTGTTCCGCGTCTTTGTAGCGGACCGGTTCATCGTAGAAGTCGAGGGCTCAAACGTTCCAATGGACGTGGTCAAGAAGGCTTTGAATGGCATCGACCTGTCCGGACTCGCTGCTCTATCGACCAGCAAGTAACGTAGGTCGTTTGCTGAAGTTGTCCGCTGCGTATGCTTTGAATTTCTTCACAGCAAAGCTGCCTGATTTTAGACGCAAAAATGTATGAAAAAGGCCGAGCAGAATAGCCCGGCCTTAGAGTTGACATAACTCTGATGCTATTCAAGGTTGAACTTAATTGTTCGTATGCTCGTCTGCAGGAACTAAGCTATCGACGATATCCTGCAGTTCTTGATCACTAACTGGGCCATTGATAGCAAGGACCATGAAGGTCTCCGCAGGCGATATGAGGATGTACCCAACGCGATTGGCGCGTGGCTCAAATCCCGAACTCTTGAGCGCAAACTTAGTCCACCACATCTCACCTTCCTTGTCACTCTGATGAAGGGCTTTGAAACCATTGTCAGAGACGTACGTCCACGGAACCGACTTTCCAAGCTCCAGAGCCTTGTCAATAGCAGAAAAGTATCTCGTAAAAGTTTCACCCTGACACAGTACTACGTCACGTCCGTCCTTTGCAGGGTATGTAGCTGCAAACATGTGAGCCGGTGCGCTCATCTCATCAGGCAAATCATAAATTTTGCGGTCATAGGTCCATGAAGGATCTGTTGCAAAAACATAGACAGGAGAGGTAGCCCGCTGGGACATTTGTTGTATAGTAACGATGTTGGTATCGGCATCGGTATCTATTCTGGCGCTGATATATCCCATCGGTGCAACACTTAGTTCAGACAGATTCCACGATATCTCGGAGCTGTCCACTGTCTTGGCAACCATTCGTCTGTGCACGCTGGTTATTTCGCCGTCAACGACGCATTCAATCTCATCAATGATGTCGGTTTCTGTATCGATCTTAAATGAATAGTAGGTATCAACCTTTCCCCATGGATCAGCAAAACCCAGTTTGTAGACTCGGACCTGCGTTCCATCTTCGAGTGTCTCTGTCGTGACGTCTTGTATTGGTGGAAAGTGCTCCCTTGGAATAGAGCCTCTAATCCCAGCGGCAATTCCCAGGAAGTCTGCCGGGTTGTCGGGCACCTGAAATTCATCGGTTACGAGTTCCTGCTTGATCTGGAGCCTACCCTCTGGACCATTGGTGGCCAGATAGATGGACTCACCATCATAGGCGTTAGCAAAGAGTACTTGGTCACCTGTCTTCAGTACGCGCGCAAACCGGCCAGTGGCAGTATCGTACCAAGCAAGATCGGATATAGTAACTGCCTCGTCTGTGTGACCGGCCAGCTCAAGTCTGTGCTCACGCGGTTTTCCATCCGCTCGGAGCGAGTAAACGGGAAGCCATTGGTGGGACAACCAACTTTTGATAAAGGCTATGTTCTTTTCCTTTGTGATGTCTGACTCCAGGTCACTGAGAAGCTCACCTGCATCTCGTTCCGGCCCTGGGTACAAGATAATCTCGTTGGCGATATGAGTAATCCCTCCGATATCATAGAAAAGCGTCCGCTCAGCGGCGCACGCGCGTGCCATGAGAGTAAACGAAGGTATTTGTTGGTTCGAGCCATGTTTGGAAGAAAGCCAACCAACTGTGGCTACGAGAATCAGCACGGCAGCAGCCGCGCATAGTTTTGTCATTTTTGAATTCATGATTGTTCTCCAAATCTCCCTTAGTGGGTTGGGGCGTCGAGATGTCTTGGCAAGCACTGTCAGAAGGTTTTGTTCGAGTTTGTCGCGATGCTTTGGGTCGGGGGTGTCGTCGAAATCAATTCCACGAATGAAGTTTTCAAATTGTTTTTCATAATCAACCATTGTCTACACCTCCTGTCAGTTTGGTGATCCCGGCAGCGACCATTTTTTTTCTGAGCTTGGTAAGAGCCCGGCCCAACTGGCTGCGAACGGTGCTCGGACTGCTGCCAACCACCTCGGCAATTTCGGTTATTTTAATGTTCTCAAAGAAACGCAATGTGATGATAGTTTGGTACCGCGGTTTGAGAGACAAGATCGCTTGTTTCAGTATTGCTAACTTCGTAGTGCAATCTTCAAATGTGCTATTTTTAATATTATTTGATTGTTCTCGAAAAATACCCAGTGCTGTTTTTTGCCTAACAGATCTTCTCAGGTGCTCGTTAACAGTGTTGGTGGCAATTCTATAGAGCCAATTGTGAAACTGTCTTTCGTTGCCTTCAAAACTGTGAAAATTTTCAACAACTTTAAGAAAGACCTGTGACGTGACGTCCTCTGCTAAATGCCTGTCGAAAAGTCTGTGAGCACAGTATTTGAAGATGGCATCATAGTGCCTACGATAAAGCGAGGCGAACGCGTTATAACTTGTCCGCGCTTGGACAATTAAGTCATTGTTTTCAAGGCCCTCAATGGCACTATCCACAATAGTAAGTCTCCCAATTTTTAAGGTATCAGCTATCATCACAATTATAAATGCGCATCGAGACAAAACGCGGCAAAAAAAATGAAAAAAATCAAAATGGAAAAACCATGTCTGAGCATTGAAATGGCAGCAGCGTTAAAAGCAAGAAGCCCTACCCTCAGCTTTCCCTCACCGCTGCCAGATTGTCTGAAGCTGATATAGTGTGTAGTTCTCTTGAACAGATTGTTCTTAATATGATTCGGGAAATGATCGATTCAGCCTGATTGGTCTTGCTGTCATGCTGAACGGAACGAAGTGTTGTGAAGCATCTCGGTTACTTAGAGCGGGGTGGCACCGCATCGAGCGTGATTTCTGTATTGGTTGCCAGACCCATTCGCTGGCGCTCAGGGTGACAAAATGAGCGTGTATACCCTTTATTCTATTGCCCCTATTGATTTGCCCGATGTGCCATGCTATGATCTTCGCCGTAAACGAAGGAGACTTGTATGTTGGGAATACCTGAGACAATGATCAGACGGCGGAATGTTTCATGCAGAAGCGAATAGTTTGCCTTGATAGGTTTATGCAGACTGTCTATTTATTGTTAGGAGTATAATCTGAGTAGATATGATTTGCCAGCTTTGCGGACATGAAAAGAAACTTATAAAAGCACATATTATTCCCGAGGGCTTTTTTCGGCCATTGCGATCTGAGCGTAAGGCACCCGAACTTTATACTAAGGCACTCTAACAAAACTCCATAATTCGTCGCCAACAAATTAAAAAACAACCAATGATCAGGAATGCTTGATGAATATCGTCACGTTTTTCATACCGCACACGCAACCGCCTTTGATTGAACAA
>Ga0315543_1002580_pt1 | contig 17409 bp, 12 predicted proteins | sample SalMarSW160210MG_2_FD_203098 | JGI IMG/M metagenome (GOLD analysis project Ga0315543, IMG submission 203098) | Salt marsh sediment microbial communities from the Plum Island Ecosystem LTER, Massachusetts, United States - Salt Marsh Sediment SW1601-210 ...
GGCCGAGGCGGGGCAAGTCCAAGGGGGGAACCTGCTTTCGAGGCACTGCCTTGACTGGTCCACGACGTGTCCAAGTTGGTGGACTATCCGCATTGCTCCCCCCTGAGTGTTTGTAGTTCGCTGTGTAGTTGTTCCGGGCAGGAATAAGATTCGTAATCCGAGAACTGGGATACGTCTTCTCTATTTTACGGATTTTCCCTGGTTTCCGGATGCCCTGGTTGCCGATGTGGTTAGTGCGGCGAGGTTCGGAAGGAGTTGAGCTACCGCAGAGTTGAAGCGAATTACGTCAGACCCCGACCCAGATGTTTGCGGATGGCTGGCTGGCCCACAGCCGGTAAAGATGGATCGACCAACGGCCTACGTGTCCGCAGGCAAGGGGCTGTTCCGTTTCGCTCCGGGCGGCCCGGTGCGAGACGCCAGTTCAAAACAAGCGAGCAAATAATAATGGAGAGCCTGCAATGAAGGTCTTCACAACTGGTCAGGTCGCAAAGATCTGCAAGGTGGCCCCGCGCACCGTGAGCAAGTGGTTCGATTCAGGCCGGCTAAAGGGATACCGGATCCCCGGGTCCCAGGACCGGCGCATTCCCCGCGAGTATCTCATTAAGTTCCTCAAGGAGCACGGGATGCCGCTGGGAGACCTGGAAGACGAGGCCATGGCCAAGGTCTTGATCGTCGCCCAGGATCAAGTTCTGATGGAGAATCTTCGACGAGAATTACCGACGGAAAGGAATTTCAAGGTCGCGGTGGCTGCCAGCGGTTTCGACGCCGGCATCCAGGCCGAGAGTTTCCATCCGGACTGCATCATCGTCGATTTCTCGATCGGTCGGGCCGAGGCATTGCAGATTTGTCAGAATCTGCGTCGCAACGCGGAGTTTGCCGAGGTTATCCTCATCGCGCTGTTGCCCGACGACGGCAGTTCCACAAGCTTCGATCGTTCGAGTATCAACGAAACCTTCAAGAAGCCTTTCGACGCCGCCTTGTTAGCCGAAAGGTTCCGGACGTTGATCAGTGCGAAGAAGGAGCTTGTCTAGGAGCCCTGACGAGCCCTGCTCCGAGCACATGCAAAAAGACTAATTATTTCGCCGATTCGACTAACCCGTCGCGGCCAGACCCCCGCGACGGATAATTCTCCCGCCTTGTCGCGCAAGCTCGCGCGGCATCTGCCCCCTACCGGCCTGGCGAGTCAAGCCGGCTGGTTTGTTTCCTCCTTCGATCGTTTCACGGCCCCTGGGAAAACGTTCGCGCCGGCTCTGTGCGCAGCCGGCCTGTTGCCGAGGGGGATTCTTGCCGGAGGCCCGTCACCGGTGGCCTTTGCCCGGCATCTCGCGGCAAGGCTTTCCGACGCCGGCGGCGGCGCTGCCTCCCGACGGTTTGCGGTCCGCCGGACCATTCTGCGCCGAGGTGCCTCTCGACGAGCCGGCAAAGACCGTTAGAATCAGATAGACGACCGGATTGACAAGGTAGCGCATGGCAAGGTATGGTGGAGTCTTTCCCCCCGCGTGCGTTGGGCCGCCCGGCGGGTTAGCCGGACCACCGGACACCAGATCAGAAGGATATTGATGAGCCAAGCGGTCAAGGGGCAACGAAAGACGTCCGAGGCGCTCCGTTCGCTCTATGCGCCGATCAGCGACCAGCTTGCCGAAGTCGAGGTAACTCTCCGCAGCGAGCTTCGCTGTGAGAGCCACGCCGAGGTCCATCGCCTGGTAAAGCATGGTTTTCGTCTCGGAGGCAAGCGTCTTCGGCCGGCCTTGCTTCTCCTGACCGGCAAGGCCTGTGGGGCGCTTCGACCGGAACACTCGGTCCTGGCGGCCGCCATCGAACTGATCCACACGGCCACGCTCATTCACGACGACGTGCTCGACGAGGCCGATCTCCGCCGTCACCTCGAGACGGTCAACGCTCGGTGGGACAACGAGGCGAGCATCCTCTTGGGCGATTACCTGCTGGCGCGAGCCATCTGCCTGGCCAGTTCGGTCGACGACCCGACGGCGTGCCGCGAGATCGGACGGGCCAGCCAGATCATGTGCGAGGGAGAGCTTCGCCAAATCCTCGGCCGCGGAAACTATGAACTGACCGAACAGGAATACCTTGAGATCATCTCCGGCAAGACCGCGGAGCTTTGTGCGTGCAGCTGTCGTCTTGGGGCTCACTACGCCGGAGCCGGCCAGCAGGTGAAGCAGGCACTGGGTCGCTATGGATCCAGCCTCGGCATGGCCTTTCAGATCGTCGACGATCTGCTGGACATCACCGGCGACGAAGCGACCACCGGCAAGTCGCTGGGCACCGATCTGTTGAAGCAGAAGACCACGCTCCCGCTGATCCGGCTTCTGAGCACGGTGGAGCCGTCCGCGCGCCAGCAGATTCTCGCCGTACTCTCCGACCCGGCCAAAGAGATCCGCGAGTCGCTCCGGCCGTGGTTCAACCAGACCGACGCGCTGGACTATGCCCGGCACCGAGCCAGCGACTACGTGCAGTCGGCCGTCGATCAGCTTGACGTGGTGCCGGCGGGCCCAATCCGGGACGTCCTCCACAAGCTGGCCCAGTTCGTCATCACGCGGCAAAACTAGGCTTTGTCCGAAAACCGGGATCAGGAGTTGGGTGCCCGGGTCTGAGTCCTCCCGATCTATCGGGACCGGGAAAGGCCCGGCCTTTCGGAATCTGGGCCCCCGCAGCGATGGCCCAGGCATCCCCTTCAGAGGTTTTCTACAGCGCACGTTAGGGTCTTTTTGGTTGACTTTCCGATCAGGCGTACCTAAAAAGAAAGTACTCGGGCTGGTCAACCGACTCGCGTGAATCGACTCTCAGTAGTTCCAAGTTTGGCTGGCTGATACCTCAGCAGGTCATCCTGAGCGTAGCGAAGAATGACAATGCCAGGTCCCAATAGAATTTGGGACTACTGACTCTCGCAAACCGGGCGAGGACGGTGTCTCGGCCACGTTTCCACAATCGCCTCACCCTTGCCAAGTTCGAGGCAGATTCTCATATGCGACCGATTGTTGATCACGATTCGCTGCCCACTTTGGCTGTTTCTGATCGTCTCACTCCTGATGGGAGAAGTCGCCCATGAAACGCGCATTTTGTTGCCTGCTGGCCGCTGCCTGCGTTGCCTGTTTCATCGCGGAGCCCTTGGTCGCTCAGACCACTTTTGGCACGCTGCTTGAAGAGATGATCGATCGCGATCAGTTGGCCGTGCACCCCTACTTGGGAAACACGTGCCGGACGTCGCAGGCGAGCAGTCATGATCGCAATCCGACCAGCTTGGGCGCCCCGGCTTACTTCGCCAACGGGGACCACACCAATTTCCTGGGCAGGGAGTGGGTGGCCGGCGGATGGGAATACCTGATGTTCGAGGACACTGGCCCCGGGGCGATTACCCGCTGGTGGATGACCAGCAGCGAAGATGCCGGCAACGTTCGCGTTTACGCGGACGGCAGCTCGACGCCGGTGATCAGCGGACCGTTCCGCCAGGTCCTCGGTGAGAACGCCTCCTTCGGAGGGGAGCTTTCCTTCAAATCACGCAACTCGCCCTGGTGCGGCACGAACCTCTACGCGCCGATCCCTTATTCCCAAAGCGTGAAAGTGACCTACCGCGGCCCGATCGATCAGGCCGTGTATTACAACGTCAACTACCGTCGGTACGACACCGCCACGGCGGTGCAGACCTATTCGGCGGCCGATCCCACAACTTATGCCGGGCAACTGGGCACCGTCCACGCGGAACTGCAAACGCCAAGTGTGAACGGCCACGTAGACCACCAGCACACCCAGAACGTCGCGCTGGGGCCCGGGCAAGACGTTGCCTACAACCTCAACGGCACCGGGGCCATCCGCCGGCTGGCGGTCAACATTACCGGCGCCGATCAGGTGGCCGCACTGAGCAGTACCTATCTGGAGTTGACGTTTGACGGACAGCGAACGGCCCGTGTGCCCCTCGGGCACTTCTTCGGCAACGGCGACGGCAGCGCCGCCGCCGTGTACAACCCATGCGAAGACCTCTACCGGACCGTGGCGGCCGACGGCTCGATGACGGCTCGATGGGTCATGCCCTACCATACCGCTGCGCAAGTCCGCCTGGTCAACGAGGGGGGACAGAGCGTTGACGTCGCGCTGCAGGTCGATTCAGGCCAGTGGACATGGGACGGAAGCTCGATGCATTTCCACGCCAACTTCCGCCAGGAGACTGGGGTGAAAACACGTGCCGCCAACGGTACGACCGACTTTCGTTACCTCACCGTCCGCGGCCGAGGCGTCTATGTCGGCGACACGCTATCGATGCGCAACGGGGCCAGCGCTTGGTGGGGCGAAGGTGACGAGAAAGTCTACGTGGACTACATAGACGCCAACGGAGTCGGACACAACGCCGGGCCCAACCACATCGGCACGGGCAGCGAAGACTATTACGGCTACGCCTGGGGACACACGGAGACGTTTGATACGGCCTTCATCGCCCAGCCGATCAGCAACGGCAATAATACGGCCGGTGGGCGTACCGTCAACTCGCGTGTCCGAGCGCTAGATGCCGTCCCCTTCGACGAATCGTTCAAGTTCGACATCGAGATGTGGCATTGGAGCGAAACACAAGTGGACTACGGCGTGACGACATACTGGTACGGCCGCCCCGGCGCATCGGCCATGCGAACCGCCGGCGATCTCGGCGCCGACTACCGGCCCGGCCACAACTTCGCCGCCGGAGGGTTTCCCGACACGTCGGGCGACGGCCAGTGGATCTACCTGTCCTCAAGCCATGCGAATCCTTCCGACCCCGGGGCGCAGACCGCGCCGTTGGTCTACGGTAGTGTCGGCAACGCGGGCAACCAAGGCTATGGCGGCGGACAGAACGGCCACAATCTGGCGGCCGTCTCCGATCAGTACCTCTTCGTCGACGGCGGCGACAATATCGGAGTGCAGGGCGAGCCCGGCTATCACGAGCTGGCGGTACATCCAGCCGGGATGGCGTGGAGTGGGAGTTTCGCCGGTGATGCCGAGATGCCGTTTGCCGTCGCCCGCTGGATCGCCGGAGAGTCCTCCGAGGGACTCGCCAACGTCAACGGCTCGATGCGCAACTTCGTCGACAACAATGACAGCGTCGATTTCTACATCTTCGTCGACGGCGAGCTCGAGTTTTCCGCGGACGGAATCATCGGGACCATGCCGGAGACGTATTTCGATTTTGACGTGATGCTCGTCGAAGGCAGCATGGTCGACTTCGTCGTGGGCAACAACGGGGCGGGGAACCTTTTCGGCGACGAATCCTTGCTGCGCGCAATCATCATGGTTCGGGAAACACTGGCGTTCCAATTGATCCCCGGCGATGCCACCGGCGAAGGCGTCGTCGATGCGGCGGATGCCGCGATACTGGCCGACAACTGGGGCCACAGCGGCGCGGTGTGGGAGATGGGTGATTTCGACGATGACGGTGTGGTCGGCCCGGCCGATGCGGCGATCCTGGCGGCCCACTGGTGCCCTGGGACGGGCGCCGAGCAGGCCGACCCGTCCGGCGCCGTGCCCGAGCCGGCGACGATCACGCTGCTGCTCGGGCTGGGCCTCGTCGTGGCTCTGCCGCGCAACAGACGCCCCGCATGATCGGGGCGTCATTATCGGAAAGCAAAACTCGCGCGGCCGACTTGCTGCTGCCAGCACCTTGCAACGGTTACTGTCCGATCGGGCCAGGGCCGTCTGTTGGAGAAATGGCTCTGGCATCCGGGGCGACTGGGCGTATTGCCGGCCACCACGCCCCAAAACCCATCCCAGCGAGTGCGACTTCACAAAAGCTCAAGAAACCTCGCAAGAAGCCGGGAAAAACGAGCGGATGGGGAGGGATTCGAACCCCCGGTACGCAACGCGTACAGCAGTTTTCAAGACTGCCGCCTTAGTCCACTCGGCCACCCATCCGTAGTAAGTTAAGTCGTGTTTTCACAACGCCTTACGTCTTTAGCTCATCTTGGCCCTCTGACCTGTAATCTCGATTTGACACCCATTTGACACCTTTTCGCCCCTCTGGTAGAATCCACGCATGAGAGAGACACCCGCCGGGTTTGGGCCGACGGGTGTCAGTGACACCACCTAAACCCTTATGATCGGGGTGGCATCATGAGCAAGTCTACCACTTCTCGAAAAGCGGGCAAACCCAAGCCCCCCTATCCGGGTTTTCCCCTCTGGATTCACCCATCCGGCCGTTGGTGCAAGAAGGTCCGGGGTCGCGCCCACTACTTCGGCAAGGTGGCCGATGATCCGAAGGGTGAGGCCGCGCTGGAGCTATGGAACCGCGACAAGGAAGACCTCTTGGCCGGTCGGACGCCCCGGGCCAAGGTTCAAGGGATGACGGTCGAAGACGTGTGCGACCGTTTCATGGCGTTCAAGGAAGGCCGGCTTGACACTGGCGAGCTAGCCCAACGGTCGTTTGACGTCTACCACGCCACGTGTAGCCGGGTACTCGACTTCTTCGGCAAGCATCGCGCAGCGGCCGATCTGGTTGCGGGCGACTTTGAACAACTCCGCGCCCATCTGGCCAAGGGACGGGGCCCGGTTTGGCTGGCCAACGAGATACAGCGGATTCGATGCGTCTTTCGGTACGCCTACGAGGCTGGGCACCTGGACGCACCGGTCCGGTTCGGTCCCGGATTCGTGAAGCCGTCGGCCAAGGTCCTCAGGGCCAACCGCCAGAAGAACGGCCCTCGGATGTTTCAGCCCGAGGAAGTCCGGGCGGCCCTCGATAACGGGACGGTCAACGCCAAGGGGATGATCCTACTAGCCCTCAACTGCGGTCTTGGAAACACCGACCTAGGGCTCCTGCCCATCCGGGCCGTCGACCTAAAACGCGGTATTCTCGACTTCCCCCGGTCCAAGACGGCGACGGAGCGGGTAGTCCCCCTCTGGCCCGAAACCGTGGCGGCACTCCGGGAGGTCCTGAAGCATCGCCCCGAGCCGGCCGACCAAGCCGACGCCGATCGACTTTTCATCCGACCCCGGGCACGGGACAACTACGTCGGGGACCGAACCGGAACCCGGGTACACGGGGAAATCCGTCGGGCATTGGCCAAGGCCAAGATCGAGGGCAGGACAACCTACGACTTCCGCCGGACGTTTCAGACGGTGGCCGAAGGGGCGTTGGACCTGGCGGCCGTCCAGAACATCATGGGCCACGCCGCGGCCGAGAACGACATGTCGGCCCGCTATCGGCAGGCCGTGAGTATGAAGCGGAAAAAGGCTGTTGTCGACTATGTCCGGGCGTGGATGTTTCCACGGGGCACTAGGGGGAAGACTGCCTAGATTTGCCCATCATTCGGGAACATTTTGCCAGCTTTTCACCCTGAGGCATCGGCTGCCTCGCTGTAGTCAGATTGACGAAGTCTGGCTCGGTTCGGTGACACGGCTTCAATGGGGCCACGGCCTTTCAGCCGTGGAAAGACGGATACCCGCTCACCGTTCTTTCGTCAGCAACAGTTGCTTCAATGGGGCCACGGCTTTTCAGCCGTGGAAAGGGTGGCGAGTATCTGTCCTTCACCGCGATGGTTGCCGGGCTTCAATGGGGCCACGGCTTTTCAGCCGTGGAAAGCGGCCATTCGTCTGGCATCCTCGGGCGAATGGGCATTGCTTCAATGGGGCCACGGCTTTTCAGCCGTGGAAAGGCGGGAGGACATGGCCGATCTCCTGAAGGAGCGACTCGCTTCAATGGGGCCACGGCTTTTCAGCCGTGGAAAGAGCCGGTCTACCTCGTCGCCGGCGACGCGGCCAAGCGGCTTCAATGGGGCCACGGCTTTTCAGCCGTGGAAAGGGCCGATAACGCGGCCCCGCCTCGCGGCAGAATTCGAGCTTCAATGGGGCCACGGCTTTTCAGCCGTGGAAAGGCCCATGACCAAGTCTCAGATGTACTTCTTGAAGCGGCTTCAATGGGGCCACGGCTTTTCAGCCGTGGAAAGCCGCCGCGCAGTAGTCCTGCTGGCCTTGCTCCTCGTCCGTGCTTCAATGGGGCCACGGCTTTTCAGCCGTGGAAAGGTTGGTCGGGTTTCGTCATACTCTTTCGTTCTCACGCGCTTCAATGGGGCCACGGCTTTTCAGCCGTGGAAAGGGGGACCGGCGCGACGGATGAAGCCACCATCGTGATCCCTTCAATGGGGCCACGGCTTTTCAGCCGTGGAAAGGCGCATTCGCGGATTAAATCGCTTACACTCTTGAATACCTTCAATGGGGCCACGGCTTTTCAGCCGTGGAAAGAAGTACGTTGCTTTGTGACTGCGCGCTGGTAGGTAGCCCTTCAATGGGGCCACGGCTTTTCAGCCGTGGAAAGCGTGCTGGTTCCGTCCAGGATAAGCCAATAGCGACCACCTTCAATGGGGCCACGGCTTTTCAGCCGTGGAAAGCCGCCGATGACTTTTGGACACGTATCGAGGCGCCGATCCCTTCAATGGGGCCACGGCTTTTCAGCCGTGGAAAGGGGTCGATCGTCTTGATGCCGCTGGCCAGGTCGATCGTCCTTCAATGGGGCCACGGCTTTTCAGCCGTGGAAAGAATTCCGCCGCGAGATCGCCCGGGCCGAACGTCTCTTCCTTCAATGGGGCCACGGCTTTTCAGCCGTGGAAAGCGGACCTCCTCCGCGCTGCCGCGCTGGAAGGCCTCGGCCCTTCAATGGGGCCACGGCTTTTCAGCCGTGGAAAGACCGTGTTGACCAGCCCGACGCACAGTTCCCGCTGGCCCTTCAATGGGGCCACGGCTTTTCAGCCGTGGAAAGCTCCTTGTCCTCCGTGGTGAAACATGCAGGAGAAAGCACCTTCAATGGGGCCACGGCTTTTCAGCCGTGGAAAGCTGGGAGGCCATAAACGATATTGTCATCACGCGGCTACCTTCAATGGGGCCACGGCTTTTCAGCCGTGGAAAGGACCCGATGAAACACCCACTTCTAAAGCCCCGCGCGCCTTCAATGGGGCCACGGCTTTTCAGCCGTGGAAAGGACGAAACCCTTACGCGCCTGGAATCGTCCGGCACCCCTTCAATGGGGCCACGGCTTTTCAGCCGTGGAAAGCTGCCCTGTTGGGTCCGCGGACAAGTTACGCTGTTCGTTCCTTCAATGGGGCCACGGCTTTTCAGCCGTGGAAAGCGCTTGGCGCGGGCCCGACATCGGGCCGGCTTGACGCACCTTCAATGGGGCCGCGGCTTTTCAGCTGTGGAAAGCAGCTCGGTCAGGACGTGCCGGCTCCGCGTGATCGCCCTTCAATGGGGCCACGGCTTTTCAGCCGTGGAAAGAGCCAAGTATGTCAGTGCCAAATCATCGTTGGAAGACCTTCAATGGGGCCACGGCTTTTCAGCCGTGGAAAGCCGACATGACCGTACTTGCGACCAAGGCGATTAGGACCCCTTCAATGGGGCCACGGCTTTTCAGCCGTGGAAAGCACCTCCGTGCCGTGTTTCCTGCTCATTCGTTCCGGCACCTTCAATGGGGCCACGGCTTTTCAGCCGTGGAAAGGACCGGTGGGAGTGGGGGTTTCTCTTACGGTGTCGTCCTTCAATGGGGCCACGGCTTTTCAGCCGTGGAAAGTTTTCATAGGAATACAATGGGCGCGTCAGTTTATAATGCCTTCAATGGGGCCACGGCTTTTCAGCCGTGGAAAGGAGCCGATCCCATGATCAACGGACGCGAAGTCTTGACCCTTCAATGGGGCCACGGCTTTTCAGCCGTGGAAAGTTCGGGGTGTTGGTGACGATCGTCGCGGGCATTACCCGCTTCAATGGGGCCACGGCTTTTCAGCCGTGGAAAGTGCCCCAACTCTGGAGGAGCTGGGCATCACGAAGAAGGGCTTCAATGGGGCCACGGCTTTTCAGCCGTGGAAAGTCTGGGCCGACCGGTGCATCCGATGGCAGGCAGGATGCTTCAATGGGGCCACGGCTTTTCAGCCGTGGAAAGGAGGGAACGTACGCAGATTGCGATTTTAACCTCATTGCTTCAATGGGGCCACGGCTTTTCAGCCGTGGAAAGCTCAGTTTTCGGATTGGTCCAACTTGGTAGGTTCCGAGCTTCAATGGGGCCACGGCTTTTCAGCCGTGGAAAGAGGGAACAACGACGGTTGACCTGTCACGGGCTCGCACGCTTCAATGGGGCCACGGCTTTTCAGCCGTGGAAAGGACTTCGCCTACTCATTTGTTGTGACCTCAAAAGAAAGCTTCAATGGGGCCACGGCTTTTCAGCCGTGGAAAGGCTTCACTCCTCCTTGTACTTCTCAAACTCACACGCGCTTCAATGGGGCCACGGCTTTTCAGCCGTGGAAAGTCGCAAGATTTGGGCTCCAGACAGCCGCCGAGGCGTAGCTTCAATGGGGCCACGGCTTTTCAGCCGTGGAAAGCGGTTATCGGTTACGCTGGCCGGTCGCTCAAGAGCCAGCTTCAATGGGGCCACGGCTTTTCAGCCGTGGAAAGTGCCTTTTCTTTCCGGCATATAACCGGGCTAGCGCCCGCTTCAATGGGGCCACGGCTTTTCAGCCGTGGAAAGCTGCCGAAATCCGTAGGGTTGTGGTCGATTCGGAGGGCTTCAATGGGGCCACGGCTTTTCAGCCGTGGAAAGCATGCTGATCGTTTTGCTCCACGCATCCCCAGTGACAGTGGCTTCAATGGGGCCACGGCTTTTCAGCCGTGGAAAGGCCCGTCAGACAGGTGTTGCCATCGTCACGTAACCAGCTTCAATGGGGCCACGGCTTTTCAGCCGTGGAAAGATCTGCGTTTCCTTCCACGTACCACTACCCCATGTTCGCTTCAATGGGGCCACGGCTTTTCAGCCGTGGAAAGCGTCATTCTCACGGCTCGCCACGTCGTCAAGGATGCGCTTCAATGGGGCCACGGCTTTTCAGCCGTGGAAAGGAGGAGGCTGGCCCCAACGAGAATGGCCAGGACGCCGCTTCAATGGGGCCACGGCTTTTAAGCCGTGGAAAGACTTGTCGACGCGGAACACAAAATCCATTCCATTGCGGGCTTCAATGGGGCCACGGCTTTTCAGCCGTGGAAAGATTAAGAAAGTGGAGCATAGGTAATCGGATTAATAGGCTTCAATGGGGCCACGGCTTTTCAGCCGTGGAAAGTAGACACGTCGCGGTGCCCGCCTGCACATCGCAGGTGCTTCAATGGGGCCACGGCTTTTCAGCCGTGGAAAGCGCTTCGATGAATGAAACTTCCGTAGTCGACTGCCCTGCTTCAATGGGGCCACGGCTTTTCAGCCGTGGAAAGTGATCAGCACTCTTTCTTTAGGGGTTGTGGCCAAGGCGCTTCAATGGGGCCACGGCTTTTCAGCCGTGGAAAGCCGAAATATCGCTCACATTGAGGACATTGCTTGCTGGCTTCAATGGGGCCACGGCTTTTCAGCCGTGGAAAGTCTCCTGCGTCCGGCAGAGGCCCTCAATCGCATCCCAGCTTCAATGGGGCCACGGCTTTTCAGCCGTGGAAAGCGGGAAGTGGACGCCCAGCGGCAACAGCGGCGCCGGTGCTTCAATGGGGCCACGGCTTTTCAGCCGTGGAAAGGCGCGACAACCTATGGCGACTCAACTGAGTTCACGGGGCTTCAATGGGGCCACGGCTTTTCAGCCGTGGAAAGTCGATCTCGGCATTGACGAACCATGCTGCATTGAAACGGGCTTCAATGGGGCCACGGCTTTTCAGCCGTGGAAAGGGCGCTGCTCAAACAAATCAGGAGGCCCCGCCATGAGAAGAGCTTCAGTGGGGCCACGGCTTTTCAGCCGTGGAAAGGCGGTTTGGCAGGTCTCTTCTAGGGCAGAAGGTTGTGCTTCAATGGGGCCACGGCTTTTCAGCCGTGGAAAGCAGCTACTCGACGCCGATAATCCGCGTTGGCTTTCCGGCTTCAATGGGGCCACGGCTTTTCAGCCGTGGAAAGCAGCGGGCAGAAGACCGGGAAACCCCAGGCCGCGGCCGCTTCAATGGGGCCACGGCTTTTCAGCCGTGGAAAGCCGAGCCGCCCGACCCGCAGCGACGGCTGTCATTCGAGCTTCAATGGGGCCACGGCTTTTCAGCCGTGGAAAGCGCGGAGACATCGACGAGTATTCTCCCTGAAGGAAAGGCTTCAATGGGGCCACGGCTTTTCAGCCGTGGAAAGGACTCGATGGGCCCACGCTCTCGCATGAGATGATTGCGGCTTCAATGGGGCCACGGCTTTTCAGCCGTGGAAAGAACGCGGTTTTGGCCGTCACGGCCTTTGAAAAGGCGAAGCTTCAATGGGGCCACGGCTTTTCAGCCGTGGAAAGCACGTCGGTCGGCTTCGGGTCGCCGCCCGCGTGGATCGCTTCAATGGGGCCACGGCTTTTCAGCCGTGGAAAGGTCAACTCGAAGCACGCACTCGCGCGTATGAAGCGGAGCTTCAATGGGGCCACGGCTTTTCAGCCGTGGAAAGGACTTCTTCACCGGCGGGAAGATTTCGCGTTATCTTGCTTCAATGGGGCCACGGCTTTTCAGCCGTGGAAAGGTTGCGTTCTTGGCGTCTTGGCGGTGAATTATTGGGCGCTTCAATGGGGCCACGGCTTTTCAGCCGTGGAAAGGGCGAGTCTGCCAAGCACCCTTCGGCCTTTTTCCTTGCTTCAATGGGGCCACGGCTTTTCAGCCGTGGAAAGCTGTCTCTTGGTCCTTGAGATAGGACAGACGGCTGAATGCCTTCAATGGGGCCACGGCTTTTCAGCCGTGGAAAGCGGCGCAGATCGGCAACCTACAGGCGAAGCTGGCCCACCTTCAATGGGGCCACGGCTTTTCAGCCGTGGAAAGGAAGGTGACTGACGTGCTGTTCGCCAAACCCAAGTTCCTTCAATGGGGCCACGGCTTTTCAGCCGTGGAAAGTGCACATCAGTCGAGCCGCCGCGTGGCATGCCTCGTGCCTTCAATGGGGCCACGGCTTTTCAGCCGTGGAAAGGCGGGTGGTCGATGTCGTCTACCCGCTCTCGCGCGGCTCCCTTCAATGGGGCCACGGCTTTTCAGCCGTGGAAAGCAGGAGACCGACGAATCGGCAATGGAAACCGGGCCCCCTTCAATGGGGCCACGGCTTTTCAGCCGTGGAAAGAGGTCGCGTGTTATCTCCACTCAAGGTACGGACGGCTCCTTCAATGGGGCCACGGCTTTTCAGCCGTGGAAAGTAGTCACCATCGGCGGTGAGTCAAGTGCCTAACAAGCCTTCAATGGGGCCACGGCTTTTCAGCCGTGGAAAGAATTGCTCGCCAGAATCTTGGCCATCGGGTCGCCGGTCCTTCAATGGGGCCACGGCTTTTCAGCCGTGGAAAGCAGCGTGGATCGGTCGTACCATGGGCACTAATCGAACCTTCAATGGGGCCACGGCTTTTCAGCCGTGGAAAGTTCAATTCTGTGTGCCCGACCGTCCGGTGAAGTATCCCTTCAATGGGGCCACGGCTTTTCAGCCGTGGAAAGCCTGAAGCGGATCGACCATGACGATCCCGACAGGGAACCTTCAATGGGGCCACGGCTTTTCAGCCGTGGAAAGCAGCCTACCCGATGCACACCTTTCGCAACGGCGCGGGCCCTTCAATGGGGCCACGGCTTTTCAGCCGTGGAAAGTGGCGAGCAATTCATCATCTGCGACGGCGGCAACATTCCTTCAATGGGGCCACGGCTTTTCAGCCGTGGAAAGTGCCGACAACGCTGGCGGGCACTGGTCTTGTACATCCCTTCAATGGGGCCACGGCTTTTCAGCCGTGGAAAGTTGTCCGAAATAGTCGTACTTCTTCGCGGCCCGATACCTTCAATGGGGCCACGGCTTTTCAGCCGTGGAAAGTGCCGACTTCCAACTCAGGTGCATCGGCAATCGCGCCCTTCAATGGGGCCACGGCTTTTCAGCCGTGGAAAGATCGATCAGCCCGGCCAGCCTGGCATCGCCAACAATGCCTTCAATGGGGCCACGGCTTTTCAGCCGTGGAAAGAACGGTGCAACTGGAATGGGCAGCGGTACGCTATACCCTTCAATGGGGCCACGGCTTTTCAGCCGTGGAAAGCAGAAGCTGAAAAGGGAACAGCCCGCGACCAGGCCGGCCTTCAATGGGGCCACGGCTTTTCAGCCGTGGAAAGCTCTCCAATGTCGCCGCGAGTGTGTCGCCAGAGGCCACCCTTCAATGGGGCCACGGCTTTTCAGCCGTGGAAAGGACGAATTGGTAGTACAACTGCCGTAGAGTCAAATCCCTTCAATGGGGCCACGGCTTTTCAGCCGTGGAAAGGTATCCTGGTCCGGAAGTGCCGTGCCGGCTCCGCCGTCCTTCAATGGGGCCACGGCTTTTCAGCCGTGGAAAGCACGTAGTTGACGCTGGGGCTGCCTGAGAGATTGGTCCCTTCAATGGGGCCACGGCTTTTCAGCCGTGGAAAGTGGAATCAGTTGACGCGTTGTCGCAACTGGAGAGCGCCTTCAATGGGGCCACGGCTTTTCAGCCGTGGAAAGTCCTGGCCGTCGGATTCAACGTCGCGCCGGTCAGAAGCCCTTCAATGGGGCCACGGCTTTTCAGCCGTGGAAAGGCGGTGGGCAAACACCTTATGACGCCCGAGGAAGCGCCTTCAATGGGGCCACGGCTTTTCAGCCGTGGAAAGACTGCGACAACAACCATGCAAGCAATCTGCAATGGGCCTTCAATGGGGCCACGGCTTTTCAGCCGTGGAAAGACTGCCCAGCGGGTAAACGACCTGACCGCAGAGCTACCTTCAATGGGGCCACGGCTTTTCAGCCGTGGAAAGTCGGCTCTCACTGGCGGCGCTGGTCGAGCCGAACATCCCTTCAATGGGGCCACGGCTTTTCAGCCGTGGAAAGGCCTCGTCATGTCAGCGCCTCCCGGTCGGCAAAACTCTTCAATGGGGCCACGGCTTTTCAGCCGTGGAAAGTCCCGCGCCCGGGGCGGCCTAACGCAGTCGTCTCACGTCTTCAATGGGGCCACGGCTTTTCAGCCGTGGAAAGGAGCCCCACATCGGTGAGGATCTGCGGCTGTGGAGTCGGCTTCAATGGGGCCACGGCTTTTCAGCCGTGGAAAGACAATAGGGTGTAACCATGAATCCTCAGACCCTGCTCGCTTCAATGGGGCCACGGCTTTTCAGCCGTGGAAAGGACGATCGCCTACAGCCGCCTTGTCGGCTTGGGGGCCCGCTTCAATGGGGCCACGGCTTTTCAGCCGTGGAAAGTCGCCTTATGCACCCGGTGCGTTCGCGGAAGCCCGAGCTTCAATGGGGCCACGGCTTTTCAGCCGTGGAAAGGTCTCCGTGTCTCTGTGGTGAATCAAAAGCCTTCCAGCTTCAATGGGGCCACGGCTTTTCAGCCGTGGAAAGACCGCGGCCGCGACGACGGGCGGCTGCGGGCGGCCGGGCTTCAATGGGGCCACGGCTTTTCAGCCGTGGAAAGGGTAGAAGAAGAACACTGATCAACGCTGAGTCTCCGTGCTTCAATGGGGCCACGGCTTTTCAGCCGTGGAAAGTCTACAAAGGTTGGACCAAGCGGCAGTTCACCGTCCAGCTTCAATGGGGCCACGGCTTTTCAGCCGTGGAAAGGTCCGCGCGCAGATCGTGGCAGAGATCGAACGACTCAGGCTTCAATGGGGCCACGGCTTTTCAGCCGTGGAAAGATCGATCAGCCCGGCCAGCCTGGCATCGCCAACAATGCCTTCAATGGGGCCACGGCTTTTCAGCCGTGGAAAGCGGCCGATACTGCGTCGAGAAGTCGGTCTATCTCGGCCTTCAATGGGGCCACGGCTTTTCAGCCGTGGAAAGCCGTGTTGCATCGCAAGCGTTTGGCGTAGGCAACAATCCTTCAATGGGGCCACGGCTTTTCAGCCGTGGAAAGGGCGGCGGTAGGTGAGCCGCTTGCCAACCACTTGGAACCTTCAATGGGGCCACGGCTTTTCAGCCGTGGAAAGCAGGCGTGAGAAAGCGAATCAATCACCAGCACATCGCCTTCAATGGGGCCACGGCTTTTCAGCCGTGGAAAGGACCTTCTTCACGTCCCGGTTGAAATCGTGCAGGTCCCTTCAATGGGGCCACGGCTTTTCAGCCGTGGAAAGAGTACCGGCCGTCGGCGCTCGTGTAGCGAACGTATCGCCTTCAATGGGGCCACGGCTTTTCAGCCGTGGAAAGGGGCAGGTGCAGAAATACGGGAGCGTGCTGATCTCCCCCCTTCAATGGGGCCACGGCTTTTCAGCCGTGGAAAGGCGAAGGCGAGGGTTTCGGGTTCGAGCATGACGAGGACCTTCAATGGGGCCACGGCTTTTCAGCCGTGGAAAGGCTGGATCAGGAGATCGACGAGGGGATGCGGCAACTCCTTCAATGGGGCCACGGCTTTTCAGCCGTGGAAAGAGGACACGAAGATGCTTGCTCTCTCGGTCAGTGATCACCCTTCAATGGGGCCACGGCTTTTCAGCCGTGGAAAGGGTCGCAATAGTAGCTTTGCGTGCCCGCGTGCAGCTCCCTTCAATGGGGCCACGGCTTTTCAGCCGTGGAAAGGAGGGACAGACGGGAACCTGCTACAAGGCCCTCGACCTTCAATGGGGCCACGGCTTTTCAGCCGTGGAAAGGCCGGGACGCTCAAAGACGCAGCCGCGTTCTTCCGGTTCCTTCAATGGGGCCACGGCTTTTCAGCCGTGGAAAGCTCGACCCACGTCGGGTTCAATTGACCACCAACCTCCTTCAATGGGGCCACGGCTTTTCAGCCGTGGAAAGTTCGCCGTGCGAGCGTTGTGGCGGGCGAGTCTTCTGGTCCCTTCAATGGGGCCACGGCTTTTCAGCCGTGGAAAGCCTGGCACCCGGAGCCCGGCAAAACGAGCCAGGATAACCTTCAATGGGGCCACGGCTTTTCAGCCGTGGAAAGATGGTGCAAGGCAAGCGTCGTCCATGACTATCTCTGCCCTTCAATGGGGCCACGGCTTTTCAGCCGTGGAAAGTTGGCGCGGGTAGGGTTACGCCAATCGGCCGATCCGACCTTCAATGGGGCCACGGCTTTTCAGCCGTGGAAAGTCTCGGGCGCCTCGGGAATGACCTTCCGCTTGGCGGCCCTTCAATGGGGCCACGGCTTTTCAGCCGTGGAAAGCACGAAATGCAGCGCATACTTGCCGACGTCAATGCCCTCCTTCAATGGGGCCACGGCTTTTCAGCCGTGGAAAGTGGTCGATTTCAACTTCGCAACGCACAAGGCGGATGCCTTCAATGGGGCCACGGCTTTTCAGCCGTGGAAAGGTTTGGTCTTTGCCATGGTTCTCGCCTCCAATCAGAACCTTCAATGGGGCCACGGCTTTTCAGCCGTGGAAAGCAGGCGATTCGTTGCCCACGCCTTCTATTTCTACTGTTCTAGATTTGTCTTCGTTCGATATTGAGTGGCGGCAAGCGGTTACGTTGTTTCCAGTGGTAGAATCGCGCGAGTTGGTTGCGTATGAGGCGACGGGTTTGCTCGCGGGCGAT
>Ga0315543_1002582_pt1 | contig 17407 bp, 16 predicted proteins | sample SalMarSW160210MG_2_FD_203098 | JGI IMG/M metagenome (GOLD analysis project Ga0315543, IMG submission 203098) | Salt marsh sediment microbial communities from the Plum Island Ecosystem LTER, Massachusetts, United States - Salt Marsh Sediment SW1601-210 ...
TATCCTTAGAACGTCCTCAACCGGGATGACGAAGATCTTGCCTGCTCCTATTTTGTTGGTTTTAGCCAGGGACTGGATAGTACTTATCATCTCCTCCACCTTCTCCTCCTCGGTGACTATCTCCAGTTTTATCTTGGAAAGAAGACGTATAGGAGCATCAGGAGCATACTTCCCGGTGTATCCTCTTTGTTTTCCACACCCTTTCACCTCGGTTACCGTCATTCCCTCTACCGCGATTTTCTTTAAAGCCTCCTTTACCTCCTCCAGCTTAAAGGGCTGAATTATACACTCTATCTTTTTTAGCATAAGCGCCTCCTTTTTACCTTTCTCCCAAAGAAAGCTAATGTGATATAAAGCGAGTGCAAACTCTGAAGGGAATTGATTGGTTAAAGGGAATTTTTTTCTGCAATAACCTTTTCTCTTACTCCACGTTTCTGTGGCGTTTGGCCATCTGGGATGGGGTTATTCTCATTTTCTCCATTAACGTAAGAATCATCAAATCATGTAAGATCAAGAGGCTCTGTTCAAAAAGACAGCCCATAGGCTGAATGGAAGGAACGGTATCCTTTCCTGGTCCCCACACCTCAGCAGGAAGGTGCACCACAACTTCTGAAATATTAGCTACCCTTCCCTCTGGATTGGCAGTTATCGTAATAACCGATGCCCCAGCTTCTTTAGCGAGATGAGCTACATTGTATACAGAAACCACTTCTCCCGAGCCAGAGTTAGCTATAAGAAGGTCTCCTTTTTCTATGTTGGGAGTTGTGTCATCCCACACCCAGTGAACCTCTTTACCCAGATGCATAAGACGCATAGCAAAAGCCCGTGAAGAAAGACCTTCTCTTCCTGCTCCCACCACAAAGATTCTTTTTGCCTTAAGGATGATTGTAGCAAAATCGTCAACCTCTCTTCCGTTGATCTTGTCAAAAACCTTTCTGAGTTCATCTAACACTGTACAAGCTTCCTCTTGGAACCCCATTTATTACCTCCTTTTGATGAAATATCAAAATGACACCACTTATTTTCCGTACGAGAGTCTGTGTCCCTCTAAAAAGAAAGAGAGACTTTTCACTTCCTTGGAGTGAAAGATTGTTGCTGAACTTACCTCCGCCTCCCTTTAAAGCGTCTTACGATTATAGCGTGTCTCCATAGATTCAGGATTTAGCTTTATTGCTCTCCTGCACTCACTTGTAGCTTTCTCATACATATTTTGCTCGCATGAACGACGGTAAGGTTATTGTGAACTATAGCAGAATCGGGATTTATTTGTATTGGTTTATGCTAGGCTGTCATAGCTTTGCCAAGTAAATTTTGCCCAAAATTAGGTACCATCCACCTGAAGGAAATCTATTTTTAACTCCTTGTAAAAAGGCATTAGCCCATGGGTGTTGGTTATTTATTACTACTTTGGCCATTTGTTTCCATCTTCAGTGTACTTCCCCGGATGTTCTCAATGCCTGCTTAACTGACCTTTCTGTGCTCACTTTCGCTGCCTTTGTTGCTGCCAGGAACCAATTTCGAGACCAAACCAACAAGTTATGGGTAAGTTGGGCCAAAAGTATCATAGCCTCCTGGGTATAAAGTCTCTTTTGTCTCTGCTTAACCAATCCCAGCGCTTGTTTATCTCCTTTTATCTGCATCTCCATCCCACCTCGCCCATCGTAGAGCTTAACTATCTCATCCAAATTGAGCTCAAGTAAAGTTGTGATCAGCAAATCTTGATGCTACTTTCCTTTTTTATCTTGCTAGTGCCTCGCTACTGTTTGTTTTTTCTGGCGTATCTATCTGGATTTGTGGGAATCCCTAACTTTTAACTTTGTGTGAGCCTTCCTGCCATTTTTCAACTGTAGCTGCTACTTTCTTGGCTCTGGTTCCAGAGTAACCTTTGGTGATTAGCTAATATCCTCGCCACAGAATCCAATTGATATTACCATCTGTTTCAAATCCTCCATCAGTTCGTACTAAGGTTCTCTTTCGCTTGGCCTTGTCTAAATCTAGTCCTAAGATTCTCTCTGTCTTGTTAATTGTCCCCTTGAGCACCTGACGGCTTGTGGTATTTCCGAGAAAGGGTGTCTCTCAGGAAAAAGTGCCTCTTAAGATAATCTCCCCATACTGGGGAGCGCTCACTCTTACAAGTTGCCGGCCAGTGCGGTTTCTCTTATCTGGGGAATATCCTTTAGTGTTTCTTTCAGTTTTTGGAGAAGCTGGCAGAGAGTAAGATCCACATCCAAGATCAAAAGCTCTTTGTCGAAATCGTGCTGGAGGATTTTTCCTTCACGATAATGAATAGTTTCCAAAGCTTTTCTTAAACTTTGAACTGTATTCTCAGTGAAATCGTCAAAAGTATCGGCAACTGTAGACTGGTCAGCACAACTTTCTCGACCAAAGGCTCATTGCAAAACTGGATCTCAACGTACATTTGTGTTTAAGTGGTAAAGAGACATGGTTCATTTTTCTCTGGAAGCTCCTAAAAAGAGAAACTAATCTTTCAACACTCCTCTCTTTGGGAAGCTTTCCTTTGTTTCAGCTAACGGTCTACCTGCTTCCTACCCCCTCTGGCCTTATTTTTAGCTCTTTTCTTGCCAAAGATCTAACTTCATTATTAATTATCAGCACATTTTTTTGTCAACCAACTTTTGCACGAAATTAATTGTATAGTTTTTTCTCTAAAGGGAAAATACTGCCTTTATGATTATTCTGTTTTCCCTGAATGAATCTTCGAGCCAGTTCATGACCAGCTGGGAAAAAGATCCTCATTTTGTCTTGCTCTTTCTCAAACTTAGCCGGGATGTCAGTGAGTTTTTTAACTATGGTCTGAATTCCCAGATCCTCTATCCCTGTTCCTGATAGAACCCTTTTTCTAAAAAGAGAAATAAGGTTATGGGTAGCGCAGGCTATAAAAAGATAGGCCCAGATACCCCAAAAGTTCTTAGTCCTTAGATTATCGATATAGAGGCCATATTTGTCATCTCTGATGATGGTCTCGATGTCTATCCTTTTTCTGAAGGAGGTAACCACCTCTACCTCATTCATTTCTTTTAGAGAGAAGCTGGTGTAAATATGGCGGTACTCAAGTTCTCCCTTAGCATCGATTGCTTTGATTAGAACTGTTCTCACCGGATAAGGACAGTTTGTTATGATAACGTATTTTGCATCAAAGGCCCAGGTTGTTTCATCTACCCTTTTCCAGTCATCATAAGAGGGATCTAGTTCTCTAAGAATTCTTTTAGCAGTCCGAGGGTCTTTCCCCTTAATGAGAAAGGAGAGAGTCTGTTCAATAAGTCCAGTTATATCAGGTCCTATTCCATAAATGGCATCAGCTCTAACAATTCCTATTCTCTCTAAAGAACCAAGAACCTCAGCTACCTCATAGATAGTATCCCAAAGTCTTACGCTCAAAGAGATATTGCCGGGATCTAAGATCAGGGATAAAATCTGGCTGTATTCCGAGTTGGTTGTCCCTAATGATAATTGGTAGCCTTCTTTACCTCTTTGGTGAGGGAAATATCCCTTTTTAGCAAATTGGTACTTATCCCCATAGACAACAAGACCGGTGGCATCAACATTTAAGTCCACCTTCTCTTCATCTTTAAAAAGGATAATCTTATCTAAAATGGCCTCGAAAACCAAGGAGAGTTGGGTAATCTGTTCCGGGCCCATTCTATTTAAGAAGCGGTTAATCCCTGACTGATCAGGGAATCTATCCATTCCGAATAAAGAAGCTGCCGAAGGATAGGGAGTAAGCTTATGGTTGATATCCTTAACGTGGGAACATCCTACTGCGATTGAGGAAAAGAGAGTAGCGATCTTATCCATCATGCTATATCTAACCTCTTTCATGGGAAGAGAGAAGTGCCTCAAGAAGGGATCGAAGAAGCCAAGACTTTTAGCGAAACTGGCCAGGATGGCTAGAAAACCAGAAGGGAGGATCTCTGCGAACTCATCCAGACCTGCCTCAATCTGGATGCGATCCCGAGAATTAACGGATTCAAAAGAGAGAGTCTTTTTCTCCGAGAGTGTTTCTTTGAGATAGGCTTCGGGTAAATAACTCCTTTCCTTTTCTATACGAAGATTGAGTCTCTTGGCTAAGATAACCCGGAAAAGAGACCTGCTTTTAGAGGAGGAGTCTAGATTAGATGAGAGCTCTACCTTCTCTAGGCTAATTATCTCCTCTTTGAAAGAGAAGATATCTTTTAGCGGCTCACTTGTTAAAATGGCCTCTTTGAGGTGAATCTCAATTCTTTCTACTTCTTCATTTTGATTTTTTTTTTACCAGATAGAGCTTTACTCCACAATGAGAGCAGCGAAATCGCTGAACGGTTCCTTTTTCTGAAACTTTCAAAGAGCGAGAGGTTCTTTCTCCGCTAACTCGATAGGTTCCATTCTTCCAGATACGGCTAGTTCCACATTCAGGGCACCTAGTTGGTCTTTCTTCCAAAAGAGAGGGAGCTTTAGTTGAAACAGTTATCTGAGATATGCGTGATAATGCTTCAAGTTTATCTTGCAGTTTTTGAACCAAAGAACTAAGCTGTTCATTTTCCTCTTTTAAACGAAGAAGAGGGTCAACTTTAGGTCCTGGAGCAGAGGGTGCAAGGGATTTAAGAGCATCTTCTTCAGCTTCATTAATCCATTGATGAATTGAATCCCGAGAAATACCAAACCTCCTGGAAAGAGGAGCCACTTTTGCTCCTCTCCAGATTCGTTTGACGATCTCAAGTTTAGTCTTTGCATCATAACCTGGATATGCCATGACATCACCTCCCGCATATATTATACTACGGAAGGCACCAATGTCAAGGTCAAAATGTCAGAAAGATTATTCACCAGAAGATGAATTTTCACAAACAAAAATGCCATTGCCGCTATTTCGTGCAAAAGTTGGTTGTCAAGTGGCACTTCCTGAGAAAATTGCATCTTTTGCCTTCCCAGAGAGAAAAGAGCTTCTTCCGGAATAGCCTTATCTGAATAGAAAAGGTCTGACCAGTCATTTGAGGACACATTCAGCCCTTCAAGTTGGACACGGGAATATTCTTTTCGCCTTCCCCGAGGAAAGACTTTGAAGTTATGCCTTAGAGTAAAGAGATTGAGGTGTATGTCCCTCGCTATGGATTTTGTACAACCATCATACCTCCATCTATAGAGATTACTACCCCTGTAATGTAATCAGCTTCGTCAGAGGTAAGGAAAGCTACCAAATTGGCAACGTCTTTCGGTTTTCCAAATCTTCTCAAAACAATTGTTTTCAACAGTTTATCACCTTTATTTAATATCATATCTCTTGTCATATCTGTTTCAATAATACCTGGAGCATAAGCATTAACCGTTATATTATAACGGGCTAACTCCGCTGCAAGAGCCATAGTAAAATTATTTATAGCTGCCTTGGAAGCCGCATAAGCACTTTCTTCCATATCGGGAATTTTTCCTGATATAGAAGAACAATTTATAATCTTTCCCTTTCCTTGTTTTTTAAAATAAGAGACAACCGCTTTTGAACAATTAAAAGTACCTATTAAATTCACTTCAACAGTCCTTTTCCATTCTTCAGAGGTCATTTCTTCTGCAAATGCTTGGGAAAATATACCAGCATTATTAACTAGTATATCTATTCTACCAAATCTTTCAAATGCTTGTTCTACCATATTTTTTGCTTGCGAAAAGTTTGAAACATCACAACAAAAACTAAATGCATCTTCTCCTTTTTCTTTTATTTTTTTAACCACACTTCTAGCAGCTTGTGCATTTTTTACATAATTTACAACTACTTGTGCACCCTCTTGAGCTAGTTTCTCACAAATAGCAGCCCCTATGCCTCTTGATCCTCCCGTTACTATGGCTACTTTACCTTGACATCTTTTTAGCATTTTTCTATACTCCTTTCACCTTGGATAATTTCTACAGTCCAGGCACAAGCTTTAGCAACAACAACAGGACATTTATCTTCGTGACCTCCTGCTTCTTCAAAAGCTTTTTCATCATCCTCATTCCAGAGGTCAAATGAGCGTCCAAATAGCTTTATATGGATGTCTCTACATCTGCAGCTTCCATACTCTTGAATAAATCGATTGTGAAGCTTCTTTGCCAGATAAAGCACTCTTTGGTGGGGGATATTTTGCTCAAAGTCCTCTTTCCCTCGTCCATAAAGATAACCTAAGATCATAACTCCTCCTGACAGAGCACCGCAGTTGCCATTGGTGGTATCCCCTACTCCTCCACTTAAAGGATACGCCGCTCGAAAAGCACCCTCATCTTTAATCTGCAAAACCTCCTGAAGCGCTGCTACCACGCACTGAGCACACTCATGCTTTGATCTTTCATATTTAAGCCCAAGTTTGTAGGCTTTATCTTTCAATTTTTCCTCCTTTTCTGCATCTCTTAATAATTTTTCTGTAATCCAACTTCCACATGCGGTAGCGGAAAACCGCGCGTTAAGTCGTATATAAGAGAGCTTTGAAAAATTAACCTATTTTCTGGTTTTCTTCTTAGTTAAGACTTTTCAAAAACAAAAGGATAGCGAAGAATCTATTTTTCTTTGTCTTTCTGTAGCATCTTTTTCCTTTTTTGCATTAATCTCACTGCTCTTTGACAGGTTTTATCCCGAAGGGAGAGCTAACCTCATAGTACTTTCCCTTATCTCGAGTAGTTTCACCATTCTCTTTAAGTTCATCACGATAAAGGTCATGAATACTTGGATAGCGATTCTCCATCTACCTCGATACCGTGCTCTTAGCATTGCGTGATGCTTTTTGGCCTCTCCAAACTTCGCCTCTATTCTCCTTCGTTTCCTTAAGGCTTTTTTCTTTTCCTCTGGATCAGCCTTAATATAAAGGAGATGACTCTGGCTCACATATAACGTTGGCTTATTCTTGCCGCAAGGACACTCTTTGGTTCTATCACAGGATTTACACAAACGAGCAGAAAAATAGTAGACATAGGCATCTTTGCAATACGTCTTTCCAATAGAAGAGTGTCCTTTCTGGCAGATGAATTTGTCCTCGTTCTCGCTGTAGATGAAGTTGTCTAGTTTTTTCTTCTTTCTCTTTTCTGGAATATAGTGCTTCATTTCTCTTTTCTCTATGTTAAGCCGGTTCGCCAAGGAATCATAGAGAGCATCACATGAGACCGCCTCTGCGGCTAGCCCCTTTTCGTCTTCCTTCTGGAGAAGGCTTTCTAAGTTACCCTCTTCTCCTTCGTTTTCATCTCCAAGGAGAGTCTTGAGCGCTGGTGACGATCTCGGATTCATCCTTTGCTATATGTGCTTTGTATCCGGCAAACTTCGTTCCGAATCTAGCGTCGGGATCGACAAAGCTCACCAGCTTTCTTTTCTTCTCCGGCTCAACTGCTTTTTCGAGGAGGCTAACAATTTTCTCAATTCGGGACGAATGTTTTCCTTTAACCTCTTTGATGAGATCTTTTGATAAGCTCACTTCTCGTATTAGGTCCTCTTTGGTTGACCTTCGAGGAGCTTCTTCCGGAAGATATTTCTTTAACGGCTCAGCCACTTCCTTTTTCTCTTTCTCGATCGCCCGAAGGATCCTTTTTCTTCCTTCTCTTTAAGAGATTAACCGTATTGGGGATAGCAACATCGGCGACGATATGAGTAGCATCAATGGTTTTGAGCGTTTCTTGAAGGAGACCTCTATCCTTGCATTGGGCAGTGAACCTGTCGAATAATCTCTCAAAGCGTTCTTCTCCTAATCTTCTTCTGAAGACTACCATTGAGGTATCATCGGGAATGGGATCCTCTGCTTTTAGTCCGGCGAAGTATCGAAAGAGAACATTAAACTTGAGCTGGCGTGCCACCTCTACATCCGAGAGGTTGTAGTAGAACTCCAAGAAAAGAATTTTGAACATAACTTTTGGAGGGTGAGAAGGCCTTCCCATGCCTTTTGAATAAAGGTCCCTCACTTTCTCCTCGATAAAGGAAAAATCCACATTTTCCTCGATCTTAAGAAGTTCATGTTCTTTCGGCAGAAAGTACTCTTCAACATAGGAGTCGAAGAAGCTAGCTTGAGGGGTCAGTTTTTCCTAACATCTAGGTTCTCTCCTTGTAGAATTTTGACATGAAATTACCTCAAATATACACCAGATGCAGGTTTTTGTCAAATTCAAGGAGAGAAAATTGAGAAAGAACACAGGGAGATTCTATCAATTTGCCAAGTTAGCTAAGACTTTTTCAGAGGTCTCCGATCGAATGACTTGACACGGGACCATAAAGCTTCAAATTAGGTAATACCATATTTACGCTCATTTGGCGCTAAGCATTATCATTGCTTAATTTGAGGGCAAAAACTTAAGAAAAAATGCGGAATATAGGTTAAAATAAATTTCATTCTTTACCTGGAACTCACGTATTTCTACATGAATAGCGGCAGAATTATACAGAAAGTACAATTCATTATTCCTTTATAGAACCAGCTGTTAAACCAGAGATAAGTTGTTTTCGCAATATTACGAAAATAAGTGCGACAGGCAATATTGAAACTAGAGCTGCACTCGCGAGGTGGCCCCACTGTACTGCACCGTAGCGCCCGATAAACCAGTAGAGTCCAACCGGGATGGTTCTCTTACTCTCGGAAAAAATAAATGTAACAGGAATCAGGAAAGCATTCCATGAGATAATAAACGCATAGGCACTGGTGGCAGCAATTGCGGGGAGAGAAAGAGGAAGGGTCAGCCGATAAAAAACCTCAAATTTAGTACATCCATCAATTAAAGCTGCTTCCTCGATAGAGACAGAGATAGTTTGGTAGTATCCCTTCATCCACCAAATGCTTATCGGAACAACAGTGATAGTACCCGCAATAACCAAGCCTAAACGACTATTCAACAGATTGACATACCAAAATATCCTATATAGAGGAACAATCAGTGAATAGAGCGGGACCATTTGTATAAATAGCAACGATAGTAAAAGTATGTTTTTGAAGGGAAAGTTAAACCTAGCAAAGGAGTAGCCAGCTGGGGTACTTAGGCAAACATTGAGAGCTATGACGCCAAGAGATACAGCTATGCTATTTAATATAAAAGTAGGGAAAGGTGTTTTGGTTAATACGAACTGGAGATTTTCCAGAGAGATGTTTTTGGGGAGGGGATTAGCAGAAAAGGTAGCAATCTCGCTTGGAGCTTTAAAGGCAATTGAGATCAACCAGAGCAAAGGAACTAAGCAAAAAACCCCCCATCCACTGAGTATTCCATAGGTGACAAGCTTTTCAGAAAATTGCCGAGTAATTATTTAGATCCCCTTCCCCGAAACATTCGTATATACATGGCAACGAGGCATAAGTTGATACCGAACATAAGAACTGTGAGACTGCTCGCATATCCTACCTTGTTGTAAGTAAATGCTTTGTGGTACGTGAAAAGGCTAAAGATTTCGGTTACGTGAAGTGGTCCTCCGTTTGTGAGAATTAAAATAACGCCGAAATTATTAAATGTATATACGGTAATAAGAATAAGATTCAAAAGAATAAATGGTTTAAGAAGAGGAAGTGTGATATAGAGATGTTGCTGGCGCCAAGAAGCCCCATCTACTAATGCAACTTCGTGGAGAGAAGGTGGGATACTCTGGATACCAGAACTCTGAATAAGAAAAGTCAGGCTGGTCCCCCACCATATATCAGATATAATAACAGATGGCATAGCCCATCCTGTATCAGCTAACCAAGGGGGAGGACTTAACCCCAACCTCCTTAGGAATATATTAAACAAGCTCACTCTTGGATCGTACATAAACATCCATGAATATGCGACTACCACAACACTGCTGATCCAAGGTATCATAAAAACCAGACTGAATAGGGTCTTTCCTCGTACCCACTTCTGATTTACCAAAATCGCAATCAGAAGACCGAATATAAGCTGAAGACTGCAGGACCCAACAACAAAATAAAAAGAGGCTTTGAAGGAGGTAAAAAATACAGGATCCTGAAAAAATTCCTTATAATTTTCAAAAAGGATAAATTTCTTAGCAGCTAAGTTTAAAAGACTTACCTCATAAAAACTCAGTCTAAATGCCCAGAATAAAGAGTGAACTACAAATGTTAATAAAAATAAAAATGCAGGAAGAATCATCAAAAATGCCAAATAATTTTTCTTAACCTCTGAGAAAAATATTGTCCTCATTATCCTACAATGTTCTCCGCAAAGGGGCTGACTGCTTTAGCTGTCAGCCCCTTTGCGGTAAATTTCTACGGATATTGCATAGCAGTACGCTGCTATGCCTTTTGTAAATTACTCAGCCAGAATCTCCTTTGCTCTTCTGGAAGCTTCAACAAGCGCTTCTTTTGGTGAGGCTTTTTGCAGGAGAGCCTTTTGGATAGCTGTCTGGATCAACTCAGAAACCTCAGGATACCCAGCCATGCATGGCTGCATATGAGCGTGTGGCAGTATTTCTGCAAACACCTCAAAGAAAGGAATGGCCTTGACAAACTCTTGCTTTTCAGCTAACAAAGACTTCCTGACCGGGAGCTGAAAAGCAAACTTAGCGAATTGCCTTTGAATATCCCGACTAGACAGAATTGACACCAGTTCCCAGGCTAAATCAGGATGTTTTGCCTTTTCCATTACTGCATAATTGAAACTACCGCATCCAGAAGTGAACTCACTATTTCTGGTGATTAGAGGCACAAACGCGGCTCCAAATTTATCTCTCAGTTCATCATTGCTCATACCCATCCCCTTTCCAGTACTAAGTGACCAAGAACCGAAAAGCGCCATAGCATAGTGGCCGGAGAAGAATTCACGTTCCAAATCAGGTGGAGCTTGAGTAATCACTTGCCGGGGAGTTATTCCATGTTTATGTACTAAATCTACATAGGCTTGGAGAGCTTTAACTCCTTCCGGGCTATTGAAGGCAGGGGCATATCCTCCGTTTTTCTCAGCAATTATTTCTCCTCCTTGTTGCCATACCAAAGTGTACCAGTGGAATGCGGTGTTCTCATCCATGCACCCCTGGATAGCTACTCCATTAATATCTGGAGGGTTATTCAGAAGTTTCGCAATGGCTACCATCCCATTCCATGTCTGCGGTGGTTGATCAGGATCCAAACCAGCTTTGGCAAAAAGGTTTTTATTCCAGTAGAAGAGCCTTGTATCTCCCGCATAGGGAAGTGAGACTAATCTACCATTGTATAAACACCCTTCTTCCTCTACATAAGCGTCAATAAAATCATCTAATTGTCCCCATCTTTTGACTTCTTCTGTAATATCAGCCAAACCTCCTACCTTGGCAAAATCGGCAACCCAAATGGGATCAATAGTTGCTACATCCGGTACATCACCTGCAGCTACTCTGCTCAGAAACACCTGTCTAAGCGCCCCGTATGGAAATCTTTCAACCTCTACGCTCAGATCTATTTCTGGATGATTCTTTATGAGCCTATTCAGTGCCATATTGGATATTTCAGCTGGCCAGTCTGCCTGATGTCCTGCTATTATCCGAAGGCTCACTTTTTCTGCATATGCTATGGAAAAGAAAGCAACGCAGAAGACACACATTGTTGTCACAAGTGTAAGTAACACCTTAATTTTTGTTATTTGTCGAGTAAACATTTCTTGTAACCCCCTTTGATTATTTAATGTCCATCACAGAGCCGGATTTGAGGTTTTCCCTCGTCCAGCTTCTCAGAGACATCGTTCATTTTTTTGTGGAAAGCTCCCAAAAGAGAAATTAATTTTTCAACACTTTCTTTCTTGTAAAGCCTTCTTTTCCCAAGCTAATGGGCCTATTTATTTTAATCTTTCACCTCCCCCGGCCCTATTTTTTAGCTCTTCACTAATTAGGGATGATTTCATCGCTTTTCTCTCCTTATCTTGCCTACACCCTGGCCATTTTTGGCTTACGATAAGCAGGAATTTCTATAATTTTCTCCAGGTTATCAAATACCTTATGAAAGGCCTCGACATAGTACTTCATAAGCTCTAAATCATTAGGAGGGTAAATAGAGTAAATGACAAAGGAAGTATCAAACATCTTCACTGTCTCAGGATAATCATTGGGATCGTATGTTATTCCCTGCCGAGCATGAGAGCAATTCCAGGGACACCCTTTTCCGTAGGCATCCATTCGTTGAAAAATCTTCTGCCCTGGAACAGGAAAACTGTGCCATTCTTTTACATCTACTCCTTCAGCAAAGAGAGCATTTTGAATGGCCCAGCGCAACTCTCGCCGTGCTAACCCTTCTACTCCCAGAACATCAGGGTCTATTCTTACCCGGTAAAGGTGGTAGGTAGTCGTCCTGTCCGGGGAAGTGCACGGAGGGATTACACCCTTAATCTTGCCCAATTCCTGATTCAAAAACTCACAATTTCTTATTCGAAGGCGGTTGTACTCATCAAGTCGCCTGAGCAGTGATCTGGTTAAGGCGTTGGACATTTCTGTACTTCTATAGTTAGATCCCATGGTATAGGCATCATAAGGTCTTATGGCACCTTTGGGGACAACCTTTTCTCCAAACATGCTCGCTAAGCGCGCTTTTTCAAAGTAATCGGGGTTATTACTGGTAACGAGGCCCCCCTCTCCCGTGGGAAGGTGCTTGGTCCCGTTAAGACTGAAGGCCCCCATGTCACCAAGGTTTCCTGCTTTTTTGCCCTTATAGGTGGATCCATGAGCATGAGCAGCATCTTCAATCGCTGCCAAGCTATGTTTTTTGGCTATCTCATTTATCTCATCCATATCACAAGGCAGGCCATGGATATGCACTACAATAATAGCCTTGGTCTTATCAGTAATTTTTTCCTCTATCTTATTTGGATCAATGTTGAGTGTTTTTGGATCAATATCTACAAATATGGGGATACCATTTTGGCATAAAACGGCTTGGGCTGTGGCCCAGAAAGTAAAAGCGGGGATAATTACCTCATCTCCAGCTTCTACACCTACTCCAGCAACACAGGCATGAATGGCAGCGGTACCACTGTTTACCACAAGACAGTATTTGGTGCCTACATATTCAGCCCACTCTTTTTCTAGAGCCTCTGCCTCTGGGGCCATGGGTCCCCAGAGAATGCCTCTCTTGAGCACCTTTACCACTGCATCAATATCATCTTGAGTGATAATAGGCCAGGGCTTTTCCAGACCATCGGGAACTGTCTTTGACCCACCTTCAATAGCTAATTTTTGCCCCACGAGTAATCTCCTTAAGTTTTTTTCTTATCCTTTTTCAGGATCAATGACTACTTTAACTACTTCTTTACCATCTATTTTGCTTCCCGTAATAATTGCATTCACAGCATCTTTTAGCCTGGTTAAAGGTGACCTATGGGATATAATCTCAGCAAAGGGAAATTCATTCCTCTCTAAAATAGGAAGAGCTCTAACGAATTGTTCTGGTTCATTATCATAGATGCCTTCTATCCTTATGTTCTTGGTAAGAATGTCTGAGCAAGGATTAATTTTTACTGAACCGGTATCAGCAAAGTGTCCTACTTCACAAAGAGTAGTACTATCCCGAAGATACTTTATTCCCTCAGAAAAAGCCTCCGGGACACTGGCGCACTCAAATACTACATCTGCCCCATACCCACTTAAGGAATTCTCTCTAACTATATGTATTCTCTCCTCTTGTTCAGGAATCTCTTCCATATTTATAGTTAAATCCGCCCCTAACTTCTTAGCTAATTCTAATCTTTCCTTCCTTCTCTTACTTACCATAATTATTTTCCCTGCCCCAGCTAATTTAGCACAGATAAGAGTAAGTAGGCCAATATTCCTGAGCCTTGTACAACCACTGTATCCCCTAATTTAATACGCGCTCTATCCACGGCATGAATAGCAATAGCTAAAGGTTCTGCGAACACAGCTACTTCTGGAGGGGCATTTATTTTAAAGAAATCTGTATCAGGATGAAAAAGATAAAGATAATCAGCGTAACCTCCAGTGAAGTAATGTTTCTCATGCGGGTCACGAAAAAATCCATAGGAGACCATATTTACACATTTACTTGGAGTTTTAGCAATAGTGCAAAAAAAGCACTTCTTACAGTGGATAGCAGAAACAAGGTTAATTCTATCCCCTACTTTTATAGGCTTACCAAGAAAGTCAGCTTTTGTTCCTTTCCCTAAAGCAAAGATTTTTCCTACAATTTCATGCCCTAAAATTAAGGGAAAAGGGGCATCGGACATGTAACCATGGTAGGTATGAACATCTGTACCACAGACACCGCACAGCTTTATCTTCATCAAAAGATTTCCTGGTGCAGGATCTGGTACAGAGTACTCTTTAATGATAAATTTTCCATTCGGTTTATTTAAGACAGCTACTCTCCCTCTTTTTTTCCATTTTCAAATACCTCTTAATTTTTTAGAAAGTGCCATATTTACGCAACACCTCTATTAAATTATCTTTTCATTCATACCCCTTTTTACCCTTAATTAAAACATTGAAACTTTTAATGAAAAGAGCACTTTTTAAATTTTTTACCAGCTCAAAAAACATTTTCGTATAGAGAGGGAGGATAAGCTGCTATAACTGCAATCATTTCTCCCTTACCAGCATTTCTAAAAGCATGACCAAATGAAGATTTAAAATAAATGCTGTCACCTTCCTTCAGTAGATAGGTCTCATTTTCTATTCTAACTTCTAAGACACCTTTAACTACATAAATATGCTCCTCACCTTCATGAGTCACGAGAACTTTTTGTTTCTTTCCTTCTTCCATTCTTGCCAATATAAACTCTGCCTTTACATCTTTAAGGGGTGAAAGCGGCTCATAAACTGTTTCTAACTCAGGAACTACGATTTTTCTTCTCTCCTTGTCTCTTATTATCACCGCTTTGTTCTCAAGTTTTTTCTCCGAATCCAAAAAAAGTGTCATAATTGGCACCTCAAGAGCTTTAGCAATTTTTACTAAAGCAGCAAGAGAAGGATTAGACAGATCTCTTTCTATCTGGCTAAGACCACTAATAGAGATGTTTGTCATCTCCGCTAATTGCTTAAGTTTAATGTTCTTTGCCAGTCTTAAATTCCTTATTGTTTTTCCAATTTTCATTGTAGTTTAAGTAATACTAAAATTTATTCAATATTGAAATTTATTACAGTATAATATAAATATAAATTATGTCAAGTGATTTGACGCGGCCAGAAAAATCGGAAGTAAACTTAGACCCTAGGGGATTTTCAGGAGAAATAAAAGAGATATTGTCTAGTCTGCCTTGAACGCGCTCCTAAAAATTCGTAATTATTTTACACTACGAGGAGTTTGTTTAGTCTGAAAATTCCTTTTTGGGGTAAATCCTTTTGAGAAGGGTGGTATTAAGAAAGAATTATTTTTCTTTTTTTCTCTGGCGTATAAACAGAGCTTCTGCAGTAAGGACAGATGAACTGCTGAACTGTTATCTCTATTTCTTTGTCTTTTTTTTAGCAGCTGCTCAAGGAATCTTTCTGGCTTTATCTTATAGGTGCCATTTTTGTAAATCTTCTCAAATCCACAATGGGGACGCTTTGAAGGACGGGGAAGGCTATGGGAATCTTTTCCTTGATAGATATAGACTCAAAATTTCTCATCATCTCCTGCTCAATATATCACAATAATCTATAAAGGAGACTTTGTCAAGTAAGAAGTGTAAAGTAATTATGAAGAGGGATCCTGAAACCTTAAGGTAAAACCAACCAGTATTTGAAAAAAAGATCAAGAGCTTTTTGATGGGAAGTGGCAAGGAAGGGAAAGGATTTATCCGGTATTGGACAGTTAGGAACGAATGGCAAGATTCTGAACGGTGTCACTGCTATGACATTATTTGAAGTTGGGTAAGTTGATTATCTTCCCTTTTTCTAAAGAGGAATCGGCAGCCAGGGTGAGTTTCAGGGTCTTTAGGGCATCGGAGTAAGGTGACCTGATTATTTCAGGCCTATTCTTTTTCACAGCTTCAATAAAAGCTTCGTCTTCCGCCTGATAGGGATCAGTTTGCATTTTTATCTCGCGCCTCTTTCCATTGCTGATTATTAAAAGATGGGAAGAGAGAAGAAGGTCAATTCTGAAACCTTTACCGATGAGATTGATTCCCCAATCACGACCCCTTTTGAGAGTACAGGCAGAGGAGATACTGCCTACAGCCCCACTTTGGAAGTAAAGATTTATACAGGAGGCATCATCTAGACTATAATTTTCCACATCCTCCATTAAACCTTTAGATCTTTGGCCATAGATTGTATCCACCTCTCCCACGAGATACCTTGCCAGGTCAAAGATATGGGTAGTTTGTTCCACAATTTGGCCCCCTGATTCATTTTTATTTCTCCACCATCGAATGGAGGGCATGGGACAAAGATAATGGCCCAGAATGAGGGCAATTTTTCCCTGACTCACCTCTTCCTTGGCTCTATTTACGATGTCGGAATACCGGTAGAGGTATCCCACACTGGAGATAACTCCACTTTCTTCAATAATTTTACTAATGTGACAGGCCTTTTTTAGATCCAGGGCAAGAGGTTTTTCCACAAATAGATTTATTCCTTTCTCTGCAGCCAAAATCTCCTGGTCGGTATGGGCAAAGGGAGGCAGGCAAATATATACTGCGTCGAGACTTTCCTTATTCAGCATTTCCCGGTAATCAGTATAAAATTTGCCTCCCCAGATTTTGGTCATCTTTTGGGCTTCTTTTTTTTCTACATCGCAGACACTCACCAATGTAGTATCCTCTATCTTACAAAGTTTTTCCATATGGCGGTTGGCAATTCTACCCGTACCGATAAATCCAATCCTGACTTTCACTTTAATCTCCTATTAAGCTTAAGATACTCGAGGGGGGAAATATCCCCCCTCGACGGCTCGATCGGCAAAGCCGACTCTCGCTTCGCTCGAGCAAGTCGAGCCTGCTCCCCTCTTTTTTTCTGATATTTGGTCTGCCGAGGTCTACTTGATAACAATTCAGAGAAATTATTGAAATTCATATACCTCAAACAATTTACCACTAATATACCAAAATTGTTTTAATTTATCAAATTCTCTTTCTCTAGCCTCTTTAATTGACACCTCAATGAGATGTGATAAAATTACCCACAGCGTCTATGAATGAGAGGATGAAGAAGCTATTGGTGTTGTGAAATCAATGAGAATTAACAGCAGGACAAAATTAGTGGGAATATTCGGCTATCCCATAGTTCATTCCCTCTCCCCTGTTCTTCATAATGCTGCATTTGCTAAACTGGGGCTTGATTTTGTCTATCTTTCTTTTCCTGTGAAGCCGGAAGACCTCGAGGATGCAGTTAAGGCAATAAAATCATTAAACATGGTGGGGGTGAATGTTACCATCCCTCATAAAAGAAATGTCCTGGATTATCTAGATGAGGTAGATCATCAGGCCAGGATGATGACCTCGGTGAATACGATTCTCCACCAGGATGGAAGACTCATCGGATATAATACAGATGGAGAGGGCTTCCTTGAATCGTTAAGACGGGAAGGAG
>Ga0315543_1002585_pt1 | contig 17385 bp, 10 predicted proteins | sample SalMarSW160210MG_2_FD_203098 | JGI IMG/M metagenome (GOLD analysis project Ga0315543, IMG submission 203098) | Salt marsh sediment microbial communities from the Plum Island Ecosystem LTER, Massachusetts, United States - Salt Marsh Sediment SW1601-210 ...
CTCGATTGCGACGTCTGCCGCAGCATGTGCCAATACGGCGGGCGCACCGAGGTCCGCATTCCCTCGGCCGCCTGTAACCGATGCCTTGCCGGCGAAAAGTGTCGCGCGGTGAGCGTGGGCACGGTGCTGGATCGGCCGGACGGGCAAACCCCATCAGGCCGCCCGGACATCCTGCAAACCGGCACGGCAAGAAAATGATCCTCTGAGCGCCACGGTCGATAACCTATTGTTTTACCAGTAGTTAACGATGCCGGGGGGTCGGTTGCCCCGGCCGATGCTCCCCGCCGCAGCGTAACAGCGTCTCTCGACATGGGTTGCGTTTCGTTGTACAATTTTCGGCGGGTGTGTGTCCGGAGAATCGGCAAGCGGCCTGACGGCGGTTTTCGCCCGGCCGGCAGAGCGTTGTAGCCCGCAATCACTGCCCAGTATCGTGTCGCCCGAGGAGGACCTTGCTGATGAGTAACCGGTCACAAAATCTACTTGTCGCCCTTGCCGTCTTGGGCGGATTGTTCTTGGCATCGTCGCCGAGCTCGGCGGCGACGTGTACGCTGGTGCCGAAGAAAATCGAGTCCACCGCGCGCGGCTCCCGCCCCGACTTGTCCACGCCCGACTGGCTGTTTGCAGCCACCGGCTCGCAGAACTTCTACGTCAACTTTCAGCCGAAAGAGACCGTCAAGGACGGCAAAAAGGTGAAAACATGGACGATGCGCCAGAATAGATCACAACGCCGACGGTTCAACAAGCTCGTCGAGAAGCAACCGGAGAAATACAACTCCAAACAGCCGTTCCGGGGCATAGCCAAGCTCGGCGACAAACAGTACGGCCTCGTCCTGGACACACTCGACGCCGACTCCCAGAGCTACGGTTTGCTCTACTTCGACGTCAACGGCAACGGTGACTTGACCGATGACGGAGTCATCGAGTCCTTCGAAACACAAAGGGTAAGAGAAGCTAGGGAAAAGGCCGAAAAAGAAGCCGCCAAGAGGGAGCAAGAGGCCGCGGCCGCCCAAGATAAGACGAAGGAAGAGAAGAAGGAAGAAAAGAAAAAGCCCAAGGTTGCCCGCACGCCCCGATATCCCACGACCCATCGATTCCCGCGCATCGACCTAAAGATCGAGATCGACGGTAAGGAAGTCGATTACAGCTTTCTTCTCTCGTCCTATGCGTACTTTCGCCGCAACTATGGCTACGTCGGCGCCTCGCTCAAGTCGGGAGTCTATTACGACGGAGAGATCGAACTGGATGGACGCAAGCGGCGCGTCGTGCTGGTCGATTACAACAGCAACGGCCGGTTCGGCGACAAGACCAAGATCCTGAAATACGGTCGAGCCGGCAAAGGGCCCAAGCGGCTCTACCCGAGACGTGGCGACGTGCTCTTCGTCGATCCCAAACCGGTGAGCAACAGGAGGGCGGCTTGGAATTTCACGGGCCTTGATTTCCGGCACAGTGTCGAGAAGCTGATATGCCTCGACGGTCGTTATTACGATCTCGAGGTGGCCCCCTCGGGCAACGAACTGGTGATGGAGCCTTCAGCCGTGCCGATCGGATCCGTGACGAACCCCAATGCCAACTACAAGGCCGTCATCCACGGCCCTCAGGGAGTGATCCAAATCAAGGGCACCAAGGACCAGCCGGTTCCCCTGCCCGAGGGCAAGTGGAAGCTACTGAGCTATACGATCGACCTGACGGGCGTCAAGCCGGCTGAAGACAAACAGGCCGAGAAAAAGAAAAAGGAGAAGACTGCCGCCAAAGGCAAGCAAAAAACGGCCAGCCTCTGGACGGCGATCGGCAAGGCGGTTGCCGAAGCTGCCGGCGCGAAAGCCTCGGCGCGGCCCGCACCCGGGCGGCCGAAGACCACGCTTGCCTCAGGCACCGGGACCACGGCCGGCAAGTCGGTCGAGGTCCGCAAGGGCCACACGGTGCTTCTGCCCTTCGGCCCTCCGTACAAAACGACCGTCGAGCCCTCTTACTTTCGGTCGAACACGGACCGGCTCTACCTGGGGCTGGTAATCACCGGCTCGGGCGGCGAGCTCCTTACGAGCCTGCGCGTCAACGGTAACCGGCCTGCCAAGCCGACCATCAAAATCCTCGATCCCGAAGGCGAAGTTGTCAACCGAGGCAACTTCGAATATGGCTGAGGTTTCACCTGCCGGTACTCGTGGCGAGTACCCTCCGAACTGGCAGATCAGTATTGCGTCGAAGTCGGAATGAAAGCGGACCCGTTTGAGTTCGACGATTCGACGCCCACCATTCTCAAGCGCTCCGAGTTGGAGAAATTCATCAAGCGACAGGGCGGCCGCAAGAAGAAGCCTGAAAAGAAGACGTAGGCTTCGGCTGTGGACCAGCGGCGCGCCAGTCGTGACAAAACGTCCGCGACCCATCGCGCCGCAGTTCCGAATTGACTGTTGAAAACGGCTTTGCGATGCGAGGATGATCTCCATGAAGAAGTGGCCCCGATGGCTCGCCGGGACGAGCACCGTCCTGTGCGCCTTGTTAATCGCGGCACCGTTTGCCTTGGCGGCGACGTGCACGCTCCAACAAAAGCGGTTCGCCTCGGGCAACGTTCGGTACACACCGTACGCACCGACGCCCGACTGGCTGTTTCGGATTTGCGACGCACAGAGCTTCCCCCTGCCCTTCAGTACCCGCGTCGTCGTCAAAGACGGGAAGCAGAAGCGGATCCGAACACCCAACGAGAACCACCCGGCTCTGAGAGAATTCAATCGCGTCGTCAAGAAGGAGCCGGCCAAGTACCACTCCAAGCTCCCCTTCCGCGGCGTGGCCCGCTTCGGCGATCAGCGGTTCGCCTTCGCCATTGACACGCCGGAGGCCAACTCGCAAAGCTACGGCCTGCTCTACTTCGACCGCAACGCCAACGGCGACTTGACCGACGACCCGCTCATCGAGTCCATCGAAGTCCGCCGCCAAAGAGCGGCCCGCGAAAGAGCGGCAAAACGGAAGGCCGAGAAAACCAAGCATCAGAAGGACAAAAAAGAAAAGGACAAGCAAGGCAAAAAGAAGAAAACACAAGAAGCGTTCGATCTGCCCTACGGCCGGAACGCCACGGAATTCCCACGTGTCGACCTGAAGATCGAAATCGACGGAAAAAAGGTCGATTATGCCTTCTTCTGCTCGACCCAATCGTATCTGACCGAGCAATGGGGCTATGCCACGGCTTCGCTGCGTTCGGCCGTCTACTACGAAGGTGAAATCGAGTTGGAGGGCCGCAAGCAGCGTGTCGTGCTGGGTGACTACAACTGCAACGGTCGATTCGACGACCGGACCACCGTCGACACGGTTCAGTACGGCCCGAACCAACCCCCACGATGCTACCCCCGCCGCGGTGACACGCTCTTTCTCGACCCGAAACCCATCACCGACATGAACCTGATCTGGGATCCGACGGGCCTCGATTTCCGCCACAACGTCGAGAAGATTCTGTGCCTCGACGGACGCTATTACGACCTCAAGGTGGCGCCGGCGGGCAACGAACTGACGATCGAGCCGTCCAAGGTACCGCTCGGACGCGTGAAAAACCCCAACGAAAACTACACCGCCGTCGTCTACGGCAACAGCGGAGTGATCCGAATCAAAGGCACCAAGGACCAGCCGGTGCCGCTGCCCGAGGGCGAGTGGAAACTGCTCAGCTACGTGATCAACCTGACCGACGTCGAGCCGCCCAAGAAGGTCGAAAAGAAAACCGAGGCCAAAGCCAAGAACAAAAGGGAAAAAGGCAACCTCTGGGCAGCGCTGGGCAAGGCCATGGGGGAGGCCGTGGGCGCAGGTGCGCTCCGCGGCCCTGCTCGCACCGGACCGTCGAGAACCACCATCGCCTCGGCCACGGCACTCGGAGATTATAAGGCCATCAAGGTCTCCAAGGACAAAACGACCCTTCTGCCGTTTGGCCCTCCTTTCAAAACGGCCGTCACGCCGTCGAACTTTGACAGGAATCGCGATACGTTCTATCTCAGTTTGGACATCACCGGCTCGGCTGGAGAAATCCTCACGAACCTCGTGGTCAACGGCCGCCGGCCAGGCAAGCCGAAACTGAAAATCACCGACGCCGAAGGCAACGTCGTCGTCAAGGGCAACTTTGAGTATGGCTGAGGCTTCACCTGCGGGTACTCGTGGCGAGTACCTTCCGAGCTGGCAAAAGAGTATCGCTTCGACGTCAACATGGACGGAGGACCGTTTGCGTTCGACAATTCCAAGCCGACGATCCTCAAGGGTTCCAAGCTAAAATCGATCATCAAACAACGCGCCGGCCGGAAAAAAAAGAAGGAAAAGGAAGACGAGAAAAAGAAATAGATCGCTTTGTGGAGAGTCGTAGCAACGTAGGGTGGGGCAGAGCGAAGCGGTTGCCCCACCACAACCGAGCAGCGTCAACCATCTTGGTGGGGCGAACAAGTTCGCCCCACCCTACCCGTCGTCGATGCCGAGCTGATCGAGCTTCTTGCGCAGCGTGGTGCGATGCATGCCCAACCGGCGCGCCGCCGCGGCGCATTGGCCGTCGCAGTGCTGCATGACGGCGTGCAAGAAAGGCGGCTCGACCATTCCAAGGAACTGCTCATAAAGATCGCCGCCGGCCGCGGAGGCGTAAAGCTGTGACTGGGTCCATTGGCGGACGAGTTCCGCAAACGCGTCTTCCTGCAGCGTGCCCAAAACCAGCGCCCCCGGCATCGGCGGCGGCAGGTGCTCCGGGGCGATCGTGCTGTCGCGGGCGAGCACGACCGCGTGCTCAATCGCGTTGCGAAGCTCGCGCACGTTCCCATACCACGGGAGTCGCTGCAACTGTTCCATCGCCGCGGCGGAGATCGCCGCCACCGCCGAACCGCTCTTGGCGGCCAAGAGCCGCAAGAAGTGCTCGGCCAACAGGGCAATGTCCTCCCGACGCTCGCCCAGCGGCGGAATCTCGATCTCGAACGTGATCAGCCGGAAATAAAGATCGTGGCGAAAACTGCCCTGCGCCACCAGTTGCGGAAGATTCTGGTGCGTGGCCGAGATGATCCGAAAATCGGATTGCACCGGGCGATTGGTTCCGACCGGCAACATCTCCCGGTGCTCCAATGCCCGTAGGAGCTTCGTCTGAATCGGTGCCGGGATATCGGCCACCTCGTCGAGGAAGATGGTGCCGCCGTCGGCCTGCTCCAGAAGCCCCTTGCGCGTCTGGTCGGCGCCGGTAAACGCTCCCCGCACGTGCCCGAAGAGTTCGCTTTCGGCAAGCGTCGGACTGAGCGAAGCCATGTTGATCGCAACAAAAGGGCCGCCCGAGCGACGGCTGTAGCGATGGATCGCCCGGGCCGCCAGCTCCTTGCCCGTGCCGCTGGCGCCGCGCAAATGCACGCACGCCTCCGAAGCGGCCACCAGCGCGATGCGCTTGAAGACCTCCTGCATCGCCGCGGAGGTGCCGACCATTTGGTCAACGTCCACCGCGGTGTCCGTCGACGGCCTCACGGCGCCGGCGCGCGGACGCTCCAACGCTCGACGAAGGCACCGCTGGGCCACGTCCAGATCGAACGGCTTGACCAGATAGTCGAACGCCCCATTGCGAATGGCCTGGACCGCCGTGGGCAGCTCGCCGTAGGCCGTCATGATGATGATCGGCACGTTGCCCAACCGCCGGCGAAACAGGGCCATCGCCTCCAGACCGTCCATGCCCGGCAGACGTACGTCCAACACGACCGCCTCGGGCGGCTGCTGCCGGGCGAGCGTCAGGCCCTCCTCGGCCGAGGCGGCCGTCGCGGCCGTGTGGCCCATTTGGCGCGCAAGCTTCGAAAAACCCCAGCAAATGCTGTTCTCGTCGTCAACGATTAGAATATGAGCCATGGTTAAGCCGGTTGGGTTGGAGTGTTGGTTACGTTGATGGGGTGCCATGGCCACGCTCGTCGTGGCCATGCCGTGTCCTGCCGCACTTCCCAATAGTGTGGTTTAGCGGTCGGGCTTGCCCGACGTTATCGTTGTTGGGCGTGTTGGCTTTCAAACCACAACGCCGCGCAAGCGCGGCCGCTAAACCACGCTAGCCGCTCTGATCCGTCGGCAGTTCCACCGTGAAACACGTCACGTCATCCTGTCTTTCCCAGCAAACGGTCCCCCCGTGCTGCTGTGCAACCTGGCGCACCAGATAGAGCCCCAGTCCGGTGCCGTCGGACTTGTCGGTCACGAAGGGTTCGAACAGCCTATCCTCGATGGCCGCCTCGGGCGCCGGGCCGGAGTTCCTCACGCGCAACACGGCGTGGCTCGCCCCGTTTCGACCAATCTCGATACCGATCCTGGAATCCGGCCCGGCGCGGCGCCCGGCCGCCTCCATGGCGTTGAGCACCAGATTGGTCAACAGTTGTCCCAGCCGATGAACGTCACCGCGTACACAAATCGGCTCGCTCGGACAGTCGCACTCCAGCCGGATCTTGGCATGGTCGCAAGCGGGCCGGACCAACGACGCGACGTCCTCGACGAGCGTCTGAAGGATGACGCGATCATGGGCGGTCGGCTCGTCACGTCCCAGCGACAGGAACCGTTGCAGGTGGGACTCCATCAAGCGGAGCTGTCCCAGCGCTACCCGCAGCGATTCGTTCTCGGCCGCGGCGGGGGTCTCTTGTTGATGCAATTCGACGGCCATCCTCGCGCCGGTGGCCGCGTTGCGAAGCTGATGCGCGATGCCGGCTCCCAACTGGCCCAACACGCGCAGTCGCTCGTGACGACGCACTTCGTCTTCGTAGCGACCGAGCTTCTGCGTCATGCGGTTGATCGATCGGGTCAGATCGCCGATCTCGTCGTTGCGCTGGGGAACCTCGGCCGGCTGAAACCGGCCGTCGGCGATCCGGTCGGCCTGGCTTCGCAACACGCGGATGGGACGTACGAACCGCGCGGCCACCAGCACGCTGACCAACATCGCCACAAGCGTCGTCACGCCGCCGGCGATCAAAATGGGACTCGCCTCGGCCCGGGCGACGCTCCACCATTGACGCTTCGGATAGAGAACGATCAGCCGCCCGGACCCCGACGCCCGCGCTCTGTCGGCCATGGGCACCTGCTCGCTGAAGTAGTCATCCCCGGCCAACCGCACGACGCTGCCTTGGGCAAACAAGTCGGGAGTCGACCGCCGGGGAACCGACTCCAGCGCGGCCAAATCATCGGCGTCAAGCCGAATCGTGCTATAGACAACCGCTCCGGCGTGGTCCAGCAGGACGAACTGCCCGCCGGAAAGACCGCTCATGTGCGCCAACACCGTCTGGCTTAGAGGAAAACGCGCTTGCGTCAGCGTGTCCACCGCGCGATGGAGCCGCTGGGATTGGTCGCGGCTGGCCATCCGCACGGCAAGATAGGCGCTGGCCAACGTGGCCGCCACGATGCCGAAAACAACGACCGACAGTATCCACAGAAGCAACTGGATTCGAATCGGCCATCTCATCACGTCACCTTCGCCGCAACGGCACCCCATGCATTATAGCCGCACGTCAACAGCCCTATCAACAACCGCCCATCCTCCTGATTTATCGGGACCGGGACTGCCCGCCGTCCTCTGGCTGTGGCCCTCGTCGGGCTTCCGCCCGACGCTATTAGTCGCTCACTGCCCGCTGCCTGCTGCCTGCTGCCTGCTGCCTGCTGCCTGCTGCCGGCTACCGTACGGATAGACCATGACCAGCGGCACGTCCAACTTCCAAGGACCGACGCCGCCCGGGCGAATCGTTCTGGTCATCACGGGCGTGCCTCGCTCGAACAACCGGCGATCGGCCGGCGACCACGCGCTCGGTCGATGCTGCAGGACGTACCAGTGAAACGCGCCGGGGTCCGACGGCCGGAAGCCTCGCCCGAGCAGGCCCCAACGGCGCATCAACTCCAGGTTTTCGTCCGGGCCGGCGGCAAAGCGGATTTTCTCCGCGGGGAGCGTGTGCGCGTGCAACCAGTCGAGCACTTCCCGGTCCAGGCCGTCCCAATAATAGGTTGGTTCCATTCCCGCGGCCGTCGCGCCCCGCAACCCGCCGATCGCCAGGTTGTAGTACGAGAGCCAGTGCGGGCCGTACCAGACCAGACTGGTTGCCGAGGCCAGGTAAAGTCCCCCGACGACGGCCAGCGACCCAAGCCGACCGCCACCGGTCCGGGCCGAAAGCCAACCGACCATCCGATCCGCGCCAAGGCCGATCAATGCCGCAAGAAAAGCAAAGCTCGGCAAGAACTGCCGCACCCCGTCGTGCGGCGGCACCCCGGGCAGCGCCCGGGCCACCAGCAGCACGGCCGCGCCGGCCAGCAGCAACATGGCGTCCCGCTCTCGCCGCGGACGGCGCAACGGGCCGGCCAGACCCACGCCCAAGAGAAAGAGCAGCGCAAGCGGCACCGTGACGGCCGTCCAGAACAACGTGTTGTACCAGGGCAATGGATGGTCCAGGTTGTACATCCGGCCCAGGAACCACGTCGAGATATTCAAGCCCGGTCGGGCCGCGCGGCCGAGGTTCAAGGCCAGGAACGTCCCAAAGCCGCCGGCCGGATCGTGCCAGAGTGGAGGGTTCATCGCAACGAACGTGACCAGTGCCACCGGCAGCGCCAAGGCCAACGCGCAGGCAGCACGCCGATCGCGATAGAGAATCGCCCAAAGCACAAACGGCAACGGCGCCAGGAGTCCGGTCGCCTTGCACGAGAAGGCCGCTCCCAACGCCAGCCCGAAGACCACTGCCCATCGCCTACTCCCTCGCGCCGGCGCAAACGCGGCGTAGCTGAGCATCCACGCGCTGGTGAGCGGCCCATCGAACGAGGCGAAATGCGCATGGGCAAACAGCCGTGGCAAAAGTACTAGCGCCGCGGCCGTGCCCAGCGCGGCCCGGTGGGAGAACTGCCGGGCCAGGCGATAGTAAAACGCGCCGACGGCCAGCGAAAAGAACACCATGGGGCCAAACCGCGCGGCCTGCAGCGGAGCGAGCCAACCGTCGGCCACGCTGCGGCCCAGGGCGATCAGAATGCCGTACAGCGCCGGGTGGCCTTCGAGCCGGGTCGTATAGGGCCAGTCGGCCTGGAGTGTCGCTTCGGTCAGCACCGACGCGCGGCCCTCGGGCCCCGCGTCGAACCATCGGCCGGCCCAGCGGCGGATACAATCGGCCCGACGGATCGCGTTGCCCTCGTCCCAGACCATGGGCAACCCAGGCGAAGTGGCCAGCAAAAGCACCAGGCAGCCCAGACCGACCGCCAGGGAAACGAGACCCAACCGGCGGTCGAAGGCTTCAACGCCCCGTGCCGTGTCTTCGTGCGATGCGGCTTGCATGCGTCCGATTGTACCGCAACCGGCTTGCCGCCGGCACCCGGTTACGTTAAGATGTCTGGGGAAAAAAGGATAGGTCTGCTCTGTAGAAAACCTTCATGGAAGGTGGCTGGGGCATAGCGAAGCGGTGCCCCAGGTCGCTGAAAACTGGGCCTTCGCTTCGCTCATTCCCAGCCACCCCCGGGATGTAACGGGGTTGTCTACAGAGCAGACCTGTCCCCTTTTTCCTCCAAGGAAAACCAACTGAGAAAGGACCTTATCGATGAGACGACCGGGCATTTGGCTTGTTACTGTTTGCGTGTGTTTTCCCGGGGCATCTGTCTGGGCGGCCGACGTGACGACCGAGACTTTGCTGGAGCAAATGATCGACTTCGACCGGCTCGCCCAAATGCCCGACCCCGCTTATCGGACGATTCAATTCTCGTCCCACGACCGTCGGGCCAACTTGCCCGAGGGACCCCACTGGTTCGCCAATTCCGACGGCTTCGGACGCGAGCCGATTCCGGCGGTGGTTCGAGAGTTGAAGAAGGCGGATAAGCACGGCGTCGGCACCTACGTGATCGCCGAGATGAATGGGCCCGGGGCCATCGTCCGCACGTGGACGGCCAGCGGCAATCGGCGGCCGCACGGGATGAACGGCGAGATACGGCTCTATCTCGACGGAGCTGAAGAACCGATCTTTCAGGGCAAGGCGTACGATTTCCTCAACAATCTCTACCCGGCCATGGCAAAGCAGCACGGGCTGAGCATCGAAGGGCTCACGGCCGGGCTGGCCCAGCGCGACGCGGGCTACTATCCGATTGCGTTTGCCAAGCGCTGTCGGGTCGAGTGGACCGGCCGGCTTCGCAGCGTCCACTTCTATCACATCGAGATGCGCCGCTACGCCGAAGGCACCCAGGTCGAGACGTTCCGGCCCGAACTGCTCGACGTGCTGCGCGAGCGGATCAAGCAAGTCGGTGCCGTTCTTGCCGATCCGGGCAGCAAGCTGCGGCCCAGCGGCGAATTGGTCGAGCCGGCCGGAGAGATCGACGCCGGCAAGTCGACCCGGCTGTTCCATCGGTACGGCCCCTCGGGCAAGATCACCTGGTTCGAGCTGAAGCTGGACGCCGAAAACCTCAATCGCGCCTTGCGGCAGACCGTTCTGCAGATTACCTTCGACGGCCACGCGCGGCCCCAGATCGAATCGCCGCTGGGCGATTTCTTCGGCGCCGCGCCGGGCATCAATCCCTACGACTCGCTGCCGATGGAAGTCCGGCCCGACGGCACGATGATCTGCCGGTTCGTCATGCCCTTTGCCAAGCAGGTCGACTGCCGCGCAACCAACAAGAGCAATGAAGCAATCAAGCTCTCCGGCAAGGTTTACATCGCGCCGCACGATTGGGACAAAAAGCGAGACATGCACTTCTATGCCCGATGGCGCGTCAACCACAACATGCAGGTAACCGGCCGCAGGGCGTTCGACATCCCGTTTCTTTGTGCCCGGGGCCAGGGCCGTTTCGTCGGCTGCTCGGTCCACCTGATGAATCCGGCGACCGTGCCCGGCGTGAACTGGTGGGGTGAAGGCGACGAAAAGATCTTCGTCGACGACGACACGAATCGGCCGTCCTTCTTCGGCACCGGCTCGGAAGACTATTTCAACTATTCCTGGTCGCAGCCTTATCTGTTCGAGCACGCCTACTTCGCCCAGCCACGGTGCGACGGGCCGGCCACGCGCGGCTTCGTGGTCAACAACCGCTGGCACATCCTCGACGACATCCCGTTCTATCGGCGAATCGACTTCTTCATCGAAATGCTCCATCATCTCAGCGTCGACGGGCTGGATTACGCTCGGATCAGCTACTACTACGGCCGGCCGGGCATCCACAGCGACCACATGCCGCTGTTCGTCGAAGACCTGCGCGAGCCCCGGACACCCAAAGACTGGGAACCGACGGCCGCGTCTCGCCAGACCGGCGCGATCTACTTTCAGTGCGAGGATCTCGGCGGCGCGGCCGATCACCTCGACGCCGATCCGCAGTGGTCCCGCGGAAAGCGCGTGCTCTGGAAGCCCACCACCGAAGGGGAAGAGATGTCGCTGGACTTCGACGTGCCCAAGGACGGAAAATTCGGGCTCTACGTCGTCATGAGCATGACGCCCAAGGCCGGCAAGTGCGACGTGTGGCTCAACGGAAAGCCGCTAAAAGGTCTCTCAGGCGGCGGAGGCAAGCTGGACCTCTACACGCCGTTTCAGACGATCTCTCGATGGTTCCGCTCCGCGCCCGTCACACTGAAGGCCGGCAAGAACACGATCACGTTTGTCTCGCGCGGCAAGAACGAGGCGAGCCAAGACACGCAGATCGGCGCCGATTTCCTCTGGATTCAACCGTAGCGCCAAAACCGGGGAAACCACAATGCCATCCCGAAATTCGACGATCGTCCTGACGGGGCTCGGCGTCGGCCTGCTGGCCCTGTTGGCGGGGTGCCCAAGGCCAAACTCGGCCGACAAGGACGCCGCCGCCAGGCTGCCGCTTGCCGGTGTGAAGCTGCGGTTGCTGGTCGTCGACGACCCGGCGCTGGCCCGGGCCGCTGGGAAACTCCAAGGCGAGTGGCGCGCCCAGACCGGCGCGACGCTCGAGGTTGCCGAGACGACCGAGTCGGAGTTGCTCGCCCGCAACGCGTCAAAGGCCGACGCCGCGATTTGCCCTTCCTATCTCTTGGGAACCTTGGCCGAGCAAGCCGCGCTGGCCGAGATTCCCGAGTCGCTTCGTGCCGACGAGCAAGAGAACTGGAGCGAGATTTTCGAGCTGCCCCGATGCCACGAGGCTGCCTGGGGCCAGGCGATCCTGGCGGTTCCGTTCGGCTCGCCCGTGTTGGTCTGCTACTATCGGGCCGACTTGCTCAAGCAATTGGGCAGGGAGCCGCCACGTACGTGGACTGAATATCACGAACTGGCCAAGTTGCTGGCCGACCCGGCCAAGCTGGGCCAGGCCGCGCCGCCGGCCGACGCCCCCTGGTTCGGCACGATGGAGCCCTTGGGCCCGGGCTGGGGCGGCCTGGTCCTGCTCGCAAGGGCGTCGTCCTACGTCAAGCATCCACACAACTACTCGACCTGGTTCAACATGAAGAACATGGAACCGCTGGTCGACAGCCCGCCGATGATCCACGCGCTGACCCAATTGGCGGATACGGCCACCAAGCACGGTTCGCCCGACCAACTCGACGCCGATCCGGACAAGACCCGAGCCGCCATTTGGCAGGGGACGTGCGGGATGGCCTTGAGCTGGCCCACGGCCGCTTGTTCTGTCGGCGGGGAGAACGGCGATGCCGGGCGAAGGCCGGCGATCGGCGTGGCCGAACTGCCCGGCTCGCGTAAGCACTACAACATCGATCACGATGTCGACGAGATTGGCTGGGAGACGCGAGACCACGACGCGGAGTTGAGCGTGCCGCTTCTGGCCACCTCGGGCCGGCTGGGCGTGGTTTTTCGCCGCTCCGCGCGGCCCGGCGCGTCGGCCGAGTTGCTCTTGTGGCTTTCGGCCCTTCGGACCGATCCCCCGCCCGCCTCGCGAAGCCCCTGGACCACGCTTTCTCGGCGCTGGCAGTTGGGCTCGCCGGACGACTGGGTCGAGGGGGCGATGAGCCCCGCGGCGGCGGCCGCCTACGCCAACCAGACCGCGACGACCTTCGATCGCGGGCAATGGACGTTCGCCCTGCGGATTCCCGGCCGGCGGCGATATCTGGCCGCGCTGGACGACGCGGTCGCCGCGGCCGTGCGCGACAAGCAGGCTCCGGCGGCAGCGCTGGCCGAGGCGGCCACAAAGTGGCGGAGAATTACCGAAGAACTCGGCGTCGACCGACAGCGGACGGCGTACCTGCGGAGCCTCGGTCTGGAACCGTAAGGGCGAGGGCCCACGCGTCGGCCCCTTTGACAACGGCCGCCGGACGATGCTACATTGAAGCTTTGTCGCTCCAGCCGCCGCTTGCGATTGGAGTGAGCCGCTGGGGCGGTAGCTCAGCTGGGAGAGCGCTGCGTTCGCAATGCAGAGGTCGGGAGTTCGAATCTCCTCCGCTCCACTCTAGGTAAACCTCGCCGAATCAAGGACTTCTGATACCTGCCGAAGGTCGGCAGTGCGGCCTGTTTTCCCCTGTGAAATCCGGCAACTACCGGAATCAGGAGAAAGGAAGGTTGCATCGATTTGGAGGAACGTTTCGGCCGGCGGCATCGAGTTGGCTATCAGCAGTCCTATCACGCGCGGTACTACGCGATCAACTGAAAATGCACAAATACCTAGCCGCATGCTACTTGCGCTCACGACCGTGCCATTCGTTCCTGTCACCTTTTTGTGCACGAGTGCTCTGTCACAGAAGTTTTTCCGGGTGGGTGCCACTGGCATCTCGCCAGTGCTTCCGCAAAGGCACGGGCAAGATGCCCGTGGCACCCTGAATTATTACTGTCACAGAGCACTAGTTCTGCAAGGACATTCCTCACCGGGTTGGTTGACCGCCAAATGCAATCCGCCGGCCCGGTGTTGTTGAGATTTCAACCACGCCTAGGGCGTCGGGCGTCAGTCGGCGAGATGTGCCGTCATGATAATGTGCGACGATTGTCGGCCACGGACTCAACAGTCGGAGCCTGCCGCCGACAGTCGACGTGATGTCGAGTTGGGTGACCCTTCCGTTGGTTTGCCTAGCCGACACGATAAAACCGCCCTGCGCGCGAAGTCGACAAAACGCCGCATCGCGATCCTTCGGCCAGACGGGAAAAACGCGAATAATGTCGCCCACGCTTTGCAGCAGTAGCTCGCTGATCACCATCGCGACCTGCGCCGACTCGACAGCGTAGCCGACATTGTTGAACCGATGTTCTTCCGGTGTGCAGCGGAAGGTGCCGTTCGGGCGATATCGCGGATCGATCACACGGTGAAGCCACTCGAACGTGCCGGGCATATTCAGTCGTACACGGTACTGGCCGTACCAAGACCATCCGATGAACCCCGTCCATTTCATTTTTTCGAGGGTCCGGGTGAAGCGCTTCACTTCCTCGGGCGAGGTCCACGTCACGAGGTTCGCCGGAAAGACGGGCGTCATCTGGGGAGCCAGATTAAACGTAACCGGCCGGGCGTCTTTCATGTCGAGAACCACCGGCTCGTCGCCGCCGTCGGTCGGATAGGGCGGCAGGCGTCGCATCGAGCGCTTCCAACGCCGGACCAACGCAGCGTCGCGCCCCAGTGTCGTCGCGCTTTCGATCGCCGCCTCGAAGACGAGACGAAACAGGGCAATGTCGAACGTGCCGTTGTAGTTCTGTTTCAACCCCGGCGTCCAGCCGCGATGCTCGGGCGAGACGCTCGGGCCAAGCAAGACGGCTCCGCCTTCGCCGTCGGGGCATCGGTCCATGAATTCCGACTGAAAAACGGCCACCTCCCGAATCACGGGATACACCTTCTTCAGAACGCGGCGATCGCGCGAGTATTGATACTCCCACCAAATCGGCTGAACGACAAAACTGGTGATTCCAATGGTAAATCCCCAGTCATGAATGAAGCACTGCCGTCCGTTGGGAGCCTTGCACTTTTCGGGATCGGAAGGCTCGTAGGCAAACGCCACCAGCGGGTAAAAGGCGCCTTCCATGTCGAAAACCTCTTTCGCCAACCACTTCGCACGCGGTAAATACTCCAGCAAAAAACGATGATAAGGCTCCATCATCTCCAGATGATTCGTCACCAAGGTCGGCCAATAGACGCCCTGCAAATTTGCGTTCAGGTGGTAATCGCCGTGCCAGGTGGGTGGGTCCGTAGCGGCTCCGATGAACAAGCCGGGTGAAAGGACTCCCGGTTTGACCGCACAACGCAGGAAATAGAGCTGCTGGTACCAAATCTTGCAGAACAGCGGATCGTCGATGTCGACTCCCGAGGCCGACCAGTAGCGGCTCCAAACGGCTTCGTGCTCGTCGATCCATCGCGACGCTTTGCTCTCGATCGTTCCAGCGAGCAGCTGCACGGCCGCCGAACGTGGATCCTTTGCCTCCATGCTCGACACCACGGAAACGGCGCAATACTCGCCTTGCGCCTTCATGGCGACGGCAAAGCTCATGCCCGGCCAGTCGACGTCGCCGGGAATGGTCTGGACGAACCAGTCGACCTCACCGCTGCTTCCCATCTCGGTTGTAGCACCCTTCATGGTTTTCGTGGAAGGGAGAATCAGCCGGGCAGGCATCTTCGTGCGGATGAGAAACACGTTCCGATTGGCCAATGCGCGAAACTCCACCGCGAGGCCTGCCGGTCCAACGTGTTCGACGGTGGCGATCGCGCGGCGGAGGTCCAACTTGGCGCGTACTGGCTGCTTTGCGGCAGGGTCGGCTCGACCCGCCCCGCCGCTCCGCTCGCTGTCCGCCAATTGAACAATCGCACACGGCCGAGGGCACGGATAAGGTGACGAGTAACTGCTCGTCCCGGTGTGGGTAACGCCCTCTTCGAGAATCAGGACACGCTTTCCCGTCTTTGGGAATTTCTTGCCCGTCTTTCCGAGTTCTTTAACCCGTTCGAATCGTGGCAGCGGCGGGTCGAGGTGCGCGTCGAGCCGGGCGTCCCAGACGTCATTCTTCGACACTTTCAAAGCGACGCCTCCGTCCTTCTCGTAAATCAGCCCGGCGACGTCGCCGTTGCCGATAATCAACGCGTCGTGCTCAATCCGCTGGAGTCCTTCGTAAGAGATCGTCGCTCGATCCAAGGCCGCCGGCAGCGGGATCTCCGAACCGTGCAGGCAGGCCGTCAGCACGAGGGTAACGATGACACACATGGGATAGCGTTGAAACATGACAACTCCCAGTAGTTCCAAGTTCGGCTGGCTGACACCGCAATAGGTCATCCTGAGCGCAGCGAAGGATCTCGATGGCTAAGGAGATTCTTCGCTGCGCTCAGAATGACAATGCCGGGTTTCAACAGAACTTGGGACTACTGACGCTAATTATACCAATTCTCGATGGCTCCTGCGCTTGACCGCGTGTTTGCCCTTCGGAAAAACATGCCATCTCTTACGGAACATACGCACAGGACCAAAGTAGAACCCGTATCAGGCCAAGGTTGGGGGGATGTCAAAAAAGGGGGCGAGCGCGGGCAGTTGGCCCGGCCCTTCGCGAGGCAAAGCACCTGGATCCACGAGGCACCGCATCCACCGGAAAAGAATCACCACTTGACAACATTGCCGTCGTCACAGTTGGCCAGATTGAAGAGCATCTGCAGTTCCATGGTCTCTTCCAGGAAATGCACCGAGCCGTCCGCCAATAGCGCGTTGGCTCCGCCCGAATGCGCCGACTGGATCGGGCGGTTGACTCCGTAAACGTAGTAGATCGTCGTGTCGTTGATGCCCTCCTTCTGCCAGTCCCGTTCGTTAATCGGGTAACGGACCGTCGTGTAGTTGAATGCCCGGATCAGCGAGGGCCATTCACCCCCGCAAGGTCCAAGTGGGAAACCATATAAGCTACACGAGCGGCAGTCCTTCTCCGCGCCGGAGGAGTCTCGGCACCAACCCGATTGCTCGCCGACCATCATCGTGTTGGAAGTGCCGTCGGTGATATCCCGCATCGCAATCCGAACGGTTATCGTCAAAACGCCTCCTTGGGAAAAGAGACCAACTCCGGAGCCGGCCGATCGGGTCGTCTCGTGGTCGACCGCGCCGGTAATGCCCGCGTAACAGGGCGCCATGACATGGACCGGTATCGAGTACGTCACAAAGTCGGGCAACGTGCTGGAAGGACAGTCCATGTAGCTGAAAAACCGGTTGTCCAGCAGCTCCCTGTTCTGCGCATTGGCGCCGGTCCACAGCTCCGAAAAATCAAGGTTTTCATGGGTCGTGCTGCTTTCAAGCTGCGGAAGGATTCGGACCCACCACGATCCCAAGTGTCGTCGGTTGCCGGTATCATCACCCACCATCGGAAAACACCGGTTGGCACTCTCGTAGTTCAACAGTGCCAGACCGACCTGCCTCAGGTTGTTGGAACACTGGATCCGCCGGGCCGCCTCGCGGGCCGCTTGGACGGCCGGGAGCAGCAGCGCGATGAGGATGCCGATGATGGCGATCACCACGAGGAGTTCCACGAGCGTAAAACCGTGTAGGGGCCGGCGAAAGGTACGCTTTCGCTGAGTATTGTCGCTTTTTCGACC
>Ga0315543_1002590_pt1 | contig 17365 bp, 17 predicted proteins | sample SalMarSW160210MG_2_FD_203098 | JGI IMG/M metagenome (GOLD analysis project Ga0315543, IMG submission 203098) | Salt marsh sediment microbial communities from the Plum Island Ecosystem LTER, Massachusetts, United States - Salt Marsh Sediment SW1601-210 ...
CTGCGCCCAGGTCTGCCCGGAGGAGGCGATCCAGGTGGAAGGGGACCGGGGCTACCTGGTGCGCCACTTTGCCCGCTACGGCGACCGGGTGCGCCGGGCGGCGGGGAGGCGACCACAGGTAGGGGAATGAACGACGCTGCGGAGTATGACCCGCTGCTGACGAGGACGTCCGAAGCGGTAGAAATCCTGGGCGTCGGCGTTCACCGCCTGAGTGTGGGCGACCTGATCCGGGAGGCCACGCAGCGGGCACGAAGCGGGGCCAGGAGTAGCATCTTTTACGCCAACGTCCACGTCCTCAACACCGCTCACCGCGACCCCGAACTGCGTGCCATCCTCAACGGGGCCGACCTGGTCTACTGCGATGGGGCGGGGGTGGCGCTGGGGGCACGGCTGCTGGGCCACCGCCTCCCAGGCCGCATGACCGGCGCCGACTGGATCGAGCCGCTGTGCGAGACGTGTGCCGCCGGCGGGGTCACGCTCTATTTCCTGGGAGGCCAGCCCGGCGTGGCCGCCCGCGCCGCCCAACTCCTCCGTGCGCGCCACCCCGGCTTGTGCATCGTCGGCGCCCACCACGGCTACCTGCACCCCCCTCCCCCTCTCGTGGTGCCCTCCCCCAAAGTTGGGGGAGGGTCAGGGAGGGGGCGGAGAGGGGAGGGGGGCCGGGGGGGTGGGGGCACAGCCGCCATCGCCGCCGTAAACACCGCGCGCCCCCACATCCTCCTGGTCGGCATGGGCACCCCAACCCAGGAGAGGTGGATCGCCGCCCACCGCGCCGAATTGCACGTGCCGGTCGTCTGGGCCGTGGGCGCCCTCTTCGACTTCGTCGCCGGCGTCCAGCCTCGCGGCCCGCGCTGGATGCTCGACCACGGGCTGGAGTGGCTGTGCCGCTTGTTCAGCGACCCCGCCCGGCTGTGGCGTCGCTACCTGCCTGGCAACCCGCTCTTCATCCTGCGCGTGCTGAGACAAAGATGCGCCCGGTGAACACTGACGTTTACGTCCTGCCTGGGGTAGACTACGCGGGGCGGGGAACTGAACGATATCCTCGTAATACCATCTCGGCATATTCGAGGCGTTTCGCCGGGTATTTTTCATGGGATGGCTGCACCAAGCGGTGTTAGGCCGCGCTTTGATGCTGAAAGCTCTTGCCTGGTTCTACAACGATTGTATGTTTTCTGACTGCTTTGCCAAATAGTCCCTGATCCTTTTTGCGTGTTTCGCCCTTTTCTCAGTTGGCATAAACTCCCGATGAGTAGTGTAAAACTGGTCATCTTTATAGCGGGGCGTCACATGCAAATGATAATGCCATACATCCTGATTGCCTGATGGTTCATTATGCTGGCGCGTTGATACCCCATCACAAGAATACACCGCTTTCATTGCTATTGCAATCATCTTGGCAACTCGGTGAATATCTACAGCATAGTGGACGGGCAGGTCGTAAATGTTCTCGAAATGCTCATTTGGAACGACGATTACGTTGCCGTGATTGTTGGGCCACTGATGCGAGCCGATAAATGCTGTAACTGTCTCATCACGGTATATGATGTCATTTTGAACAGAGCAGACGTGCTCGTTTTCAATACCTTGAATGATTAGACAGAACGGACAAACGTAGCCCTCTGGAGCATGATTGTACATTGAAAACTCTCTTGCGAAACTAATGTGTGGCAAGCGGCCTAACGGCCTAGCTCACCTGCGCGCCGGGTGCGTGTCCCTCAACTTCGCTACCTCAGCACCCGCAATGCGGGTGTAACTCTCAATTTTCGCGCGCGGTAGCCGCGTCAGGTGCAGCGCGGGTTAGCCGCGCCTCCCCTCCCCGGCTGTGTTCTCGGCCTGCTCCACAGATGTCCGCTCCTGCAAAAGAACCCACAGATTCTCCAAACTGTCCTCACGTGTCGTGGTGATACTGTTGCGAACCGCCACCACCCCGATTGTGCCTGCAATGAGGCCTATTTCCAACCACAGTCTCTCGACGGAGAAGGCAGTCACCAGGAAGTAGATATTGATTGCTGCACTAACCACCCAGCCGATGATTAGCACCTGAGTCGTATTCGTTTCGGCATACAGCTTTGTCAGCCAAGCACCCGCCTTGGGCAACTCTTGATTCACTACATCGAACTTCAATGAAGTTGAAGGCGCTTGAAGATCAGGCTGGCGAGGTTCCTCACCCCGGCGACGAACGCACGCCGGCATCTGCCAAACGCCATCCAGGACAAACGCCAATATGTATGCCGCTATGATCATCAGCACCACAGCCCATCCACTCAGCGCAGGATCCGGATGGATGACTGCCTCATCCAGATGCATCACTGCTCGAGTCGGCCCCATTGCAACCACGACCAGGCTGAGTATGACAATAATGCCGGGTATGATCCGCCCAACAATCTCGTACGAGACCTGCGGCACTACCTCAGCAATAGCACTGAAATCCGAATCTGTCATCTATCGTCCTCCCGCATCGCTGGCGCGGCTAACGGCCACGGGTTCAGCCGCCGCGCGGGTGCGGGAAAATCACCTTCGCTGACCGACTAACCACAAAGCACGTTTGGCCGCCGACTTGCACGCGCGAAGCGCGGTCGGCTACAACCCGATGTTAGGCCGCCATAAGACCTTTTCACTTCACCGTGTCGCTCAATGCCGCGCTCATTGAGGCGGGGAAAGTGACTATGATGATTCTCTTCAGCGACAGAGTGTTGTCGATGCCCCAAGGGCACTTCCCAATCATGGTCAGCAGAACACCTACTACGGCAAGCGACAGCACGTAGTTCGCAATGACGCGCTTGAAGTACTCGCCCAGGTGTTCTCTCAGGTGGAATCGGTAGAAGTTGAAGTAGACAAATGCCGCAACGAACAGAAGGGAAATCATCCCCAGCGCAAGGACGTTGTTGAGCGGAAGGCGTTCCCCCAGCACCCAGGTTTCCTCAGTAAACCCAACGGGGATGGCAAGCAGAGATGCTCCTACGATGATCTGCATGAGATCGCGAGGTCTCAGCTCCACCATGAAGGGAGTGACGGCTTGATAGACTACCTTTCCTGTGCCATCAACAATAGGGACTATCTTGTGGAGGTACCCTCCTATTCTTCTGACTGAGTACGTGGCCTTCGCTTCCTCTTTCATCAAATGGCTCCTTACGGGGCTGATCTGGCATCCGTGAGCGGCGGGAAACCGACAATCTCAACCGTCACGGAGGCGACAGTAATGTCGGGTTCCTCCCCGAACTGCTGCAGCAGTCCGCGATGGAGTTTGCCTTTCATAGCGCGTCGCTTGTGAGGATCAACGACATAACGAAGGGTCATCTCAATCCAGTTGTCTGTCATCACGGTGTATAGCGTAGGCTCTACCGAAGTCTCATGTAGAGCAGGGTAGCGCTCCACTGCTTTCTGCAGCTCGGCTTTGGCCTTCGCCTGGGAGTGAGAGCTATACTCCTGACCGTGCTCCAAAATGATCTGAGCTGCTTTCTGCCAGTTGCTATCATAGGTGATAGGCACCATCACCTCATCCCACAAATAGGGCCAGTGCTGAGTGTAGTTGACCACCGGATCGGAAAACACGGCGCGATTAGCAATGCTCACGATGCGGCCAGTGTATTGGTCTGCCTTGATCCATTCACCGATTTCCATTACCATCGTCCGCAAGAGGCTGATGTCCAGCACGTCTCCAATCACGTTTCCAATTCGCACTCGGTCGCCAATACGAAAGAGGTTACCGGTAACGATGTTCAGATAGCCTGCCAGAGACCCAATGACCTCCTGAGAGGCAAAGGCGATACCGGCGCCCAAGATGCCCATAGCCACGGTGAAGCTGCTGCCGAACCCCAACCAGATCGCCAGGATGCTGATGGCCCCTAGGATCAGCACTCCATTGCGAATCAGCATTCGCAGGGTATGCCTGTGAGACGTCTCCTTGATGCGCTTTCTAAGCAAGCTACTGATGGCACGGTTGGTCCCCAGCGTAATGATCAGAACGATCAGGGAGAGGATGAATTTCCATACTATATCAAAATAAACTGCTGGAATCTCTGGCATACGATGCTTCTCCTCGGCCACTCGGTCAGTTGGCAGCCTAACGGTTAGCGTGAGCCGCCGCGCCGGGTGTGCAAAACCACCACACTGAACAAGTCTACCATCAAAACGAAAAAGTCGCGATTTACCGAGCGCCGACAGGCACGGTCGGCTCCACGCATTGTTGGGCGGCCCCCCTCATTATGTTACGGATTGGTAGACACCCCCTTGTCCCGAACGTGACATCAGAACATTAATCATCAGGCTCTCCTGCAACTACACGCCCGCGATGTACCTCCAGCAACCCCACGACCAGCCACACAGCCATCCCTACCAATCCTGTCAATCCACCAAGCAATGGGTTGACATTTGGGAATAGAATGCGCCAGATTCCGTACGCTTGACCATTGAATGCTCCGTGAATCCACCCAGCCAAAATCGAGCTGCGATTCCGTAGAGTTAACTCATTCATGTAAATACCCAAGGCTGTGGTCATACCCACCATTCCCATAATGCCCAATATGGGATAGCCTGGGTAGTTAAAGCCCACCACAATCAACGGTGCATGCCACAAACCCCAGATCACGCCTACGATGACGTAAGCCTTGAATTTGCCCAGTGGCATCAGTTTTGGCAACAAGTACCCACGCCAACCAAACTCCTCACCAAAGCCAAATATGCCGTTGATCGTAGGGCCAATGAACAGGCTGGCTAGAAACACTGCTGGCAGAACCAACCCCGGTGATGGCATCGTTGAAGTATCAACCCCGGTTGACGCCAGAAGTGAACGAAAATCTGCCATCTGCCAGTCCGGTCGGCCTAGGCCGAAGAGCCATGTAAGAGCATAGGCAGCAATGAAGCAAGCTGGTACGACCAGCGCCGAAGTGAGGTACGGCCTCAATGCGCCGATGCGAAAACCGGTGATGTCAAAACCTTCTCGGGTGATCGATTTGATCGTGAGCACGGTAGCTAATGCTGGAACCCACATCACCCCTGCAATGATGAACTGGCCGTAAAGTGGGGGAATCTCTGTTATCCGAAACCCCGCCAGGATCAATACTCCCTCAATAGCATAGGTTATGCCGAAAGTAATCACCAGAAATGAAACTATACCTTTGCGATCAACCATAGTGTGACTCATCCTTTGAACTCCGGTCTAGCCGCTTGTTGTCTGGACTACCAATATCCAACGTGGGCCGCCCAACGAAAAAGCTGAGCTGCCGGGCGGCTTTGCAACGTCAACCTCGCTCGAAGACCGACTACAGAGACCAAACCAACTTCGATTTCGGCGCATGATAGCCCGGTCAGCTCCAGCGCATGTTGGGCGGCACCTTGCTTCCAGTCGTGACACCCACTTACTTGGCAGGATTTCCTCCTCCAGCGCTCGTTGTGCCGTCGGGCGAATAACTGCTGGTGGCGCCCGGAGATAGGCAGCTCTGAGTCTTATTGGCTGCCATAACCTACTGTGGCATGCGCGGATGAACATCGAACGCCCTCCTCTTACGATTGCGACAAGAAACCGTCGATTACGGCCAAGTACTCGTCTTGGCGGGTCACCGAGGCCGCGTGCCCGGTCCCCTCGAATAGGTGCACCTGGCATCCTGGATAAAGGGACTCCAGCCGCTGCCGCACGTCGGGCGGCGTGGAGGGGTCGTTGTCGCCAAAGACCAGCAGCACCTTTCCTGGCCATCCGGACATGTCTTGAGGAGTAAACGACCGTACGGAGAAATCGGCCATGCGCTCAAGGATACCGATCACGTCCTTTTTACCGAGGGTATATCCAATCAGCTCGTCGAAGATGGCCAGCAAGCAGGCGGTCTCCTCGCTCCGCTCCGGCATCATTGATCGAAACACCCGGCGCATCATCTGGCGCACCAATCCCATCGGCATCCAGCGCAGCAAGCGGGCAAAGCGGCGCATCCGCGCTGCCATCTCCGCGTACGGTGGCTGGGTGTGGGCAAGCACCAGCGAGCGGGTCAACTGCGGGTGGCGGCGCACGAAGACCTGAGCGACGAAACCACCATAAGAGCCGCCCATCACGTGCGCCTGTTCTACCCCTTCGCGCCGCAAGATGGCGGCGATGCCATCCACCAGGGCATCCATCGTAGTCAGCGACGGGTAGGCAGGCACGATCACCCGTCGCCGTGCCGCAAAGTTGACGATCGTAACCCAAGATATGTCAGGGATGGCTAGCGCCCCCGAAAGCAACAGCAGAGGTGAATCGCCTTGTCCGCCGGTCAGGTATGACCACGTTACCCCGTCGAGGGTCAGGTCTTTATATGGGAAAGCCCGGCGGAAAGCCTGGAATTGTTCCAATCGGTCCGCCGGCACTTGAGCGTATAGCGAGGCAATATGCGGGATGGTCAGATCGCCGATCCGTTTCATTTTCACCTCCGTGAAATGCAATTATCCATTCTTGAGAACGCCAAGCTTTGCCTACCGAACGGTTATGCGCCTAACATGATAATCTACTGACCCTGCTTTTTGTCCCCCACGGGGACGATATACCGATGCGGCATATCATCCCCCCACAGGATTAATTGAAGAACTGCTGCATCCCCGAGACGGAATCCGGAATCTCTCTCAACAGAACGGGTAAGCTGAGACGTGACAGATTAGAACATTTGTGCTGTTCTTCCATCGTTCACATTCCCAGGCTTCCGGTGTCCGTCAGTATACGGCAAACGCGACCCTGTGTCAAACTCGCAGAGCCCGGCCAGCGCCCAAGCCTCATATCTGGAGGTACATCCTATGCAGCGTCGTCCGAAGAGACTACTGGATCAGGTGCGTGACGCCATACGCCTCAAGCACTACGCGGCAAGCACCGAGAAGACATACGTCAACTGGATCAAGCGCTACATCCTCTTCCACGGCAAACGACATCCGCGAGAGATGGGAGGTGTCGAGTCGAGGCTTTCCTCACTCACCTCGCTGTGGATCAGCAAGTCGCCGCATCGACCCAGAACCAGGCACTGAATGCTCTGCTCTTCCTGTATCGAGAAGTACTGCACAAGGAGTTGACAGACCCCATTTCGCACTGGACCGGAAGTACCCCAACGCCAAGAGGGAGTGGCTCTGGCAGTACGTCTTTCCCTCCGAACAGCTCTCGGTCAATCCTCGCACGGGCGAAGTGCGTCGCCATCATTTAGATCCAAGCGGGCTGCAAAAGGCGGTCAGAGTAGCGGAAGGGTCTCATTTCACGAAATTGCCGCGGTGGAAGTGATACTCATCACTAAGTTGCCACCGTATAAATTCCTAGACATTGACAAAATCCACGGAATGTTATAAAATGTTACAAAGTCTAGCGATTGAGAGGTGAGAAGTGGTGACGAAATCGCCTACGGTGACGATGAAGGAGGCGGCCCAGATGCTCGGTGTCCATCAGCAGACCATCCGTGGCTGGGAGAAGCGCGGCCTGATCCGGCTGGTGCGCTTGCCTGGCAGCGGCTACCGTCGCGTGCCGCGCGTGGAGATCGAACGATTGTTGTCTCAGATGACCGCCTCCGCCGACCCATTCTGGGATGGTCGAAACGCTCACGCTGTCGCTCAAGCGGAGGGCGTCCGACCAGTGTGGTCTGTGGATGACTTGTGGGCCGATTTCTGGCCGGAAGACGAATCGGTGGAGGAATTCCGAGAAACAGTCCGCGCGTGGCGCCAACGTGACCTGGAAATGGAACGGGAGCCGCTGCCATGATGATGCTGGACACTGACGCGGTTTCGTTTCTGTTCAAACGCGACACACGCATTGCGGGCTATCTTCAGTTGCTGGAAGGTGAGACGCTCTTCATTTCTTTTGTGAGCCTGGCGGAACTGTATCAGTGGGCCTACATCAGGAATTGGGGGCAGCCGCGCATAGAACGACTGGAGGCCTGGCTGCGTCGCTTCGCTGTGTTGCCGTGTGATGCACAGGTTTGTTGGCAGTGGGCGGCTGTGCGCGTTGAGCGGCGCAAACAAGGCCGCCCCATTTCCGTCCAGGATGCGTGGGTGGCCGCGTGTGCATTGCGATACGGGTGTTCGCTGTTAACCCACAATACAGCCGATTTTGCTGGCATCACCGGCCTGACCGTCACAACTGTGGATGCCTGACCTCTGCATCCTGCATCTTGCATCCTGCACCCTGAGCCTATGAAAATCGCCATCTCTTATCCCCCCCTCACCGGTGCTGGCAGTCCCATGCTCACCCAGAACCGCCAGTTCCAATGGTATCACGCGCCCTCGTACATCTACCCGGTGGTGCCAGCCTGCGCTGCAACGTTGCTCGCGCAGGACGGCTTCGACGTGCTGTGGTGGGATGGTATCACCAACAAGTGGACCTGGGACCAGTTTGCACAGCGTGTGCAGGCCCAGCAGCCAGATCTGATCGCCTTCGAGACCAAGACCCCCGTCGTGCGCCAGCACTGGCAGATTGTGGATCGAGTGAAGCGGCTGGCGCCGCAGTGCCAAACGGCGCTGATGGGCGACCACGTCACCGCCCTGCCGCTGGAGACGATGGAAAACAGCGCGGTGGATTACGTCATCACCGGAGGGGATTACGACTTCTCCCTTCTGGCCCTGGCCCGCCACCTGCGCGCGGGCTTCCCCCTCCCGCCCGGCATCTACTACCGCGATGGCGAGGCGGTGCGCGACACCGGCCACTTCCGCCTGGAACACGATCTGAATGACCTGCCCTTCGTTGACCGGAGTCTCACCCAGGCCCACCTCTACGGCGAGAAGTGGAAGAAACGTACCCCCTTCTTTTACACCATGGCCGGCCGGGATTGCCCCTGGGGCCGCTGCACCTTCTGCGCCTGGACGGTGCTCTATCCCCGCTTCCGCTCGTGCCGCCCCGAGCACCTGCTGGACGAGATTGGCTTTCTCATCGAGGAACACGGTGCCCGCGAGATCTTCGACGACACCGGCACCTTCCCCGCTGGCGGCTGGCTGCGTCGCTTCTGCCAGGGGATGATCGAGCGCGGCTACAATCGGGAGTTGCTTTTCTCCTGCAACATGCGCTACGGCTACGTCGGCCAGCCCGACCTGCTCGACCTGATGAAGCGCGCCGGCTTCCGCAAACTGAAGATGGGGCTGGAATCGGCCAACCAGGCCACGCTCGACCGGTTGAACAAAGGCATCACCGTCGAGCAAATCATCGAGGACTCGCGGCTCATCTCTGCGGCCGGCCTGGACATCCACCTGACGGTGATGGCCGGCTATCCCTGGGAGACGCGGGACGACGCGCAGCGCACGGTTGACCTGGCCCGCGAGTTGATGGCCCGTGGCCACGCCGAGATGCTGCAATCCACCGTCGTCGTCCCCTACCCGGGCACCCCGCTGCACGCCCAGGCCGTCGAGCACAACTGGTTCCACCCTGGCTTTGATCCCCTCGACTACGAGCGATACGACATGCGGGAGCCGGTGCTGGCCGTGCCTGACATGACCCCCGCCGAGGTGATGACGCTCTCGGCGCAGGTCTATGGCTCCTTCCTGACGCCACGCTTCGTATGGCGCAACCTGCGTCGCATCCGCTCCTGGGAAGACCTGGACTACGTCTGGCGCGGCGCGAAGGCCGTCGCCGGTCACCTGCGGGACTTTTTGAACAGTCGCGGACGTCGAGGATAGGCGATGCAAAAAGCGGGCGCGAGAGGAATGATCCAGGAAGCGGCCATCGCCGTCGTCTTTGCTTACCTGCTGCTCGCTGGCGGTACCCTCAACGGACTGGCGCTCTACCAGGCGATCAATGTCTCCTTGGGTCTGCTGGGACTGGTTGGCGCGACGTGGCTCGGTTGGGCCTGGTTGCGCAGACGCCCCATCGCCTTCTCGCCGGTCGCCCTCGTGTATGGGGTCTACCTGGCGGCCTATGCCGTGTCCGCTGCGCTCTCCCTGGACCCGCGTCGCAGCCTCAATGCGCTCTGGCTGACGACGCTCTACGCGCTGGTGTGGGTGCTCGTCTCTGACCTCATCCGCAAAGGTTGGTCCGCGGAGTCGTTCACACGCGTGATGGCCGTCGTCGCCACCGGCGTCATTGGCCTGGCTCTCTGGCAAACTGTGCGCTACGAACTGGATTGGCTGGCTATCAGCGGCGGAGAGCCACTGCTTCCTCCTGTCATCCTCCGCCCCAATCCCCTCCTCACTCACGCCAACATGGTGGCTGCCTTCCTCAACCTCATTTCTCCCGTCATTCTGGTCGGACTGTTGACCAGTCGCTCCTGGCCCCGGCGCATCGTCGCTGGCCTCTGGCTCCTCCTCGCCTGGGCTGTGATCCTGCTCACCTCCTCTCGTGGCGCGTGGTTGGGCACGGCCGGCGCGCTGCCTGTCACCGTTGGACTGTGGTGGGTGGCTGGCAGGGAAAAGGGTGCGTCACCCTTGCGAAGGCTTCGCCGTGAGCGCTCAGCCGAACGGTTGCGAACGATGCTGGCAACGGGACGGTGTTCGGTGGATGGAGACGGTTCTGGCCTGAAATCCGCTCAAGGACCTTCGCAAGGGTTTTCCTGTCCGCGCTTCTCCGCAATCCGGCTGGCAATGGGTGTGGCCATCTTGCTCCTGGTGGCTGTGGTGGGGGTGGTGGCGGCCCGGCTGCTCCAGAGCCCCACCCACGGATCTGGATTCAGTTCCCGTCAGCATTTTTGGGAAGCAGCCTGGGAAGCGTTTGTGGCCCACCCCGTTGCCGGCCTGGGCCCCGACACTTTTGCCACCGCTTACCTGCGTCACATCTCCATCCCCCCCCACCCGCTCTACGTGCGCGCCCACAGCCAGATCATGCACCTGCTGGCGGAGAACGGCCTGTTGGGCCTTATCGCAGGGGGCGCGCTGCTCGTCGCCGTGGCCTGGGCCGGGTGGCGCCACTGGCTCGCAGCGACGGTACCCGAACGCCGCTTTCTCGCCGGCGTCGTCGGCGCGCTGGCGGCGACGGCGATACACAGCCTTTTCGACACCCCCCCGGCGGTGCCGGTCAACGCTCTCGTCATCGCCATGCTGGCGGCCATCCTGACCACACAACCGCGACCCGTGGAACGGCAACGCCACGCTGCCTGGTGGCGGCTGGCCCTCACGCTGACCCTTCTGATCCTGTTGGTAGTGGGAGCCTGGAGCCAACATGCCTACCATCCCTATCTGAACGGCACCGCCCTGGCCAACGTCGGCGACTGGGAGGCCGCCGCGCCCGAACTGGAGACTGCGGTCGCCCACGACCCCGGTCACGCACTCTACAACCTGGCCTCCGGTCACGCTCACGGCGTCCTGGCCGCTCGGGGCGACACCGATGCCCTGCCGGTCGCCGTCGCCCGCTACCGGGTCGCCATCGGGCGTGAGCCTGGCTACGGGCTGAACCATGCCAACCTGGCCACTCTCTATTGGCAGCAGGGCGACACTGCCGCGGCCCTGGCGGCGATGGAGCGGGCCACACAAGCCGCGCCCGGCGAGGCCACCTTCTGGCTCAACCTGGGCCTCTATCGCGAGGGGATGGGCGACCTGGCAGGAGCACACGAGGCTTATGAGCAAGTCCTGACCCTGCGACCCTGGTGGGCGGAAGCCTACTGCTGGCGAGCAAATGACTTCCGTCGGTCCGTTCTGGAGGCGTGGCGGACCACCCACCTGCCCCGGCAACCTCAGACCGTCGCGGGCCAGGCCCAGGCTGCCCTGGCCTCGGCGCGCTACGATGAGGCCCTGCGGCTGTACGATCAGGCGCTGGTCGCCAATCCCCAGTGGGCCTCTGGCTATGCTGGCCGCGCAGAGGCGTTGGTGGAACTGGGATGCTACCAGGAGGCCACCCGCGACGCCCGCATCGCCACTTTCGTCGGCGACCTGGAGCCGGCCGCCGCAGTCCACGCTGATTGGGTGCGGGCGCAGATCGCCTACCGCCAGGGCGACCTGGACACGGCCCTGACCCTGGGAGAGCAAGCCCTGGATGCCTTCCGCCAGCAGTCAATCTTTGGCCCTGGCACCTATGGCACCAGCATCTACGGCTGGGCCATCTTTTACCGCCTGGGATTGAGCGATGATCTGCTGCCCCAACTGGAGACCATCCGTTATACGGATGCAATACTGGAACGCCTGCAAACGCTCGGCGGGTGGTACGAGGAGGTTGGTGAATTGGAGGCCGCGCGGCGGCTCTACCGCGAGGCGCTGGATGCCGCGCCCGATACAGCCATCGCGGCGGAACGATTAGCGGCGATAGAAGAACGATGATGAGCCCCGTCCACTCCAGTAACTCTCGTCCTTCCTGGTTACACCTGCTGGTCGTGGTGGCGGTCGTGGCGCTGGCCGCCTTCCTGCGCTTGCCCCGCTTGCGCGCCGTCCCCGGCTGGTACCCCGACGAGGGCAGCAACATTGCCATCGCCGCCTCGCTGGCCCAGTGGGAGCAGGCCTATCTGGCTTTTGGTCACTCTTCTTTTATTAACGGACATCCCCCCCTCGTTTACCTTGAGATGGCACTCTTGTTCCGTTGGCTCGGAGTGGATATCCTTTGGGCGCGTCTCTTGACCGTCGCGCTCGGCCTGCTGACCCTGCTGCTCCTGTACACCATCGCCAATCGCATGTGCGGGCGGCAGGTGGCTCTGCTCGCCAGCGCTTTCTACGCTCTTTACCCCAGCGCCGTCGTCTACAATCGCCTGGCCCTCACCTATAACCAACTCGCACCGCTCTACCTGCTGGTCCCCTATGGCCTGTGGCAGGCAGTGGAGGATGGGCGCAGGCGCTGGATTGTGCTGGCTGCACTTTGCACAGGTGCTGCGCTGCTCACCGATCTGGCCGCCGTGAGCCTGCTGGGATTCTTTGCTCTGGCGTTGCTGCTCGTCCGTCCGCGTGCACTGCTTTGGGCGCTCCCGCTGGCGCTGCTTCCGTTTCTCGTCTGGGGCGGTGCGATGTGGCTCTCTGCAGGCAAGTTCTTTCTACAAGACGTCGCTTTTGCCTTTTCTCGCATCGGTGCTTCTCTTCCCGTCCAGGTGGCGCGCATCGTCTTCTATCGCACTGCCCTGGAGGGGGATCTGTGGCTCGCGCTGGGCGGATTGGGCTTGCTCTTCCAGACCGGCCACCGGCAGCGATGGCTGACCGCCGGGCTGTTTGGTCTCTCCCTGCTTGTCTTTGTGCGTAATAGTCCCGCCTTTGGCCAGGCCTCCTACTTTTTGATCCCCTTATTTCCTCTGGCGGCATTGGGTGTGGGCGTGCTGTTTGCCAGAGGCATCCCTGTCCTTGTGTCCCCGTTGGAAGCCGCCTGGCGTGCCGGGCTGGAGCGCTTTCGGCTTTCACCGCGCGGTCGGATGCGTCTGGCGACCTTGCTGACCGGCTTGATTCTTTTCCTGCTCCTGTTGGCTCCTCCCATCAGTATGATTGCCGAGGGCCTCTGGCTCGACTATGGCCTGTACCTGGTCCGCTTTGGAGACACCCTGGCCGACCCGGCCGCTGCCGACCAGACTGCCGCCTACGTCAACGCCCGCACCTCCCCGGATGACCTGGTCCTTTGCTCTCCCACTATCGCCTGGCTCCTCCACGCCCACGCCGCCGACTTCCAGATGGCCGTCGCCGCTACCGGTAAGGCCACCCAGCACTTCCCTGCCGACATACCGTTCTCTCGTTTCCGCTTCGACCCCCGCCTGGAGAACGCCACCTACGTGATTCTGGACCCCCTCTGGCGTGGCTGGGCCTCGGCCCAGATGCCGGAGGTGGCGGAGATGGTGCGGGAGGTGGAGGAAGGATGGGGGATGGAGAGGCGCTTCGGGGAGTTCGAGGTCTATCGCCACCCATCAGCAGGGGAGGGAGGAGATGACTGGTCGGGGGCACTGGGTGGTGGGGGATAGCCACGTGCAACCCAGCCCATAGGCAGGTATGGAAACCTGCCCTACGTGGTGACTGATTGGAGTGTTTGCCAGCGGTCCGAATGAGTTCGGGACTCCGGCGTGTCGTCCATGGAGACTTCCCCCAAACTTGTGAATTGTACCCCGGCTGGGGGCGGTGGTTGCGTTACTTGTCCATTGTGTGGTATACTTAGAAGCGTGCAACCAGACAGGATATACGCTGGGAGTGGGCAAGGCATGGCGGATAAGATTAGGGTGATGATTGTAGATGACCATCCGGTCTTCCGTCAGGGGCTGCGGAACGTCCTCGTTGCGCACGAGGGTGTCTGCATCGTCGGTGAAGCGACCGACGGCCAGGAGGCGATTGAGCGGGCACAGGAACTGCTCCCGGACGTGGTGTTGATGGACATCAACCTGCCAACCCTCAATGGCTTGCAGGCCACGCGCAAACTCAAGGCGCTCTGCCCCGAAGTCAGCGTTATCATGCTCACGGCCTATGATGACGAGGAGCAGGTCTACCACGCTATCCGGGCTGGGGCGTCGGCCTACTATGCCAAGGACGTCAGCCCCGAGCGGCTGGTAGACGTCATCCGGCACGTGAATCGGGGACATTACGTCATCGGTGACACCTTGCTGGATGAGGACGGTATCGGTGCCTGGCTCTTGAAGGAGTTTCGGCGCTTCGGTGGTGAGATGTTCGAGGAGGAGGAGGAGCAGTTTCTTTCGCCGCTCTCTCCCCGTGAGATGGAGATTCTGGAGTTGGTTATCCATGGTATGAGTAACAAGGAAATCGCCTACCATTTGGGGATCAGCCATCAGACGGTCAAGAATCACATGACCGCCGTCTTGAGCAAACTGGGGGTGGCGGATCGGACACAGGCGGTGGTCTACGCTCTCCGGCACGGCTGGGCGCCGTTGCGCGAACAGCAGAGGCGTGGCCGGCGTTTCTTGCCCGGTATTAATGATAAACCATAAGGCGGAGTTGGGAGCAAGTAGAATGGCTGTTTCAACCGAGACTGGCACTACGTCGTTTGAACAATTCCTGGATGAGTGCAGTAAAGAGTACAACCAGACCCAGCGCGAACTCAAGGAGATTGATCTGCTGATTCAGCAGACGACTGCCGAGGTGGAGCGTCTGGCGCAACGCAACACACAGGCGACCAACCGGCTGCGGCAGGTCGAGGCGGCACTGGACACTGTGCCGCGTGAGGATATCCAGGAGGCGTATACGACCGTCCTGGATACTCAGCAGCGGATCTTCACTATGCGGGGGCAGTTGGAAAAGTTGCAGAGCGACCAGCGCAATATGGCGCGCTACCTCGACCTGCTGCGCAGTATGCTTGAGACCGCCGGCCACATTGGGCATGAGCGTGAGTCTCAGGTCTCGGAGGAGGGAGAACCCGTACAGCCGCTCGTTGTTCGCATCATCGAGGCCCAGGAACGGGAGCGGCAGAGGCTCAGCCGGCAGATGCACGATGGCCCGGCTCAATCTCTGACCAATCTCATCCTCCAGGCTGAGATCTGCGAACGGCTTCTTGATATTGATCCCGAGCGGGCACGGGTCGAACTGGCCAACCTGAAAAACGGTGTGGCGGCGACCTTCCAAAAAATCAAAGGGTTCATCCTCAGCCTGCGCCCGATGATGCTCGACGACCTGGGACTGATTCCCACCCTCCGGCGTTACGTGGACAGTTTCGCCAACAACACCGGCGTCCTCACGCGCCTGACGGTCATCGGCAAGGAGCGGCGGCTGATATCGCACAAGGAGGTGGCAGTTTTCCGGCTGGTTCAGGAACTGCTTAACAATGCGTATGAGTGCAGTCGCGCCAGCAGCATTCAGATCAACGTGGATATGGGGGATGAACTTGTCCGTGTGTCGGTCGAGGACAACGGCAGCGGTTTTGAACTTACCGAAGCGCTCGCCTCGCCGGATGAGGATCGGCTGGGCCTGGCGACGATGCGCGAGCGCGTAGAGATGCTGGGAGGGCAGATCCACTTCGATAGCGGCCTGGGACGGGGGACAAAGGTCAGTTTCGAGATGCCCGTCTCTTGAAAAAAGACGTAGAATTGGTACAAAGTTCCTATTGTCACGCTGGCGCGAATCCAGTATAATGAGATCACCAGTATAATAAGGCCAAGATTGAAGGGAGGTGAGAAAAATGCTGTTTTTGCCGCGCGAGGAAGGCCAGGGCCTGGTCGAGTATGCGTTGATCCTTGTTTTGGTGGCTATTGTGGTGATCGTAATTCTGGCGCTGTTGGGCCCGGCCATTGGCAACATCTTCAGCAACATCGTATCCAATATCTAGTCCAGCGATCACCGCAGCCACGCGAGTGGACCGCACTGCCGAACAGAGCCTCGTATACGCGAGGCTCTGTTCATAGTGCGCTAGTACCAGGGTAATGCTTGTATATGTTCCTCTGCTGTGATATAATCTTAATGCACAGTCGAGATAGGATGAGCATGCACCTTTCCGAACGTGCGGGAGGTGTTGAGTTCTGTACGTCTGGTGGGGGACGATGAACCAGGATGTGTCCGAGGATAGCCCTGCCTGTCGGCAGACAGGGCCCGCAGCGCGGCGGCGCACTCCCTGTATAGCCCTACGCCGCTTCTCCTCTCCCTACGGCCAGAGCATGCTGGAGACGGCGCTATTTCTGCCGATCCTGCTCCTCTTGATCGCAGGGATGGTCGAGGTCGGCATGTACGCCAACGACTACCTGACGCTGCTCGACGCCGCCCGCGAGGCCGCGCGCTTCGGGAGCAACCTGGACCCGGAGTTCACCGTGCAGTATCCCTTCGATGCGCGCGAGGGCGCTGCCGCCCCATTTCCGGACGTGCGCCCCACGGAACTGATCACCCCCTCGGTGGGCATGACCCCCGAGGATCTGGATAATCTGTGCAAGGATGGCGATACAACCAATTTCTACTACGAGGTCGCCTGCCTGGCCTTTCAGAACATCCCACTGGGGCAACTCCGGCCAGGGCAGGGCGACGACGTTGTGGTCACGGTCGTGGGCTTCGTCGAGCAAACCATCGCCTACCGGTGGCCGCTTGCTGACCACGCCAATCCGGCCGACTGGCCATACCATTTCCAGGGAGCAGACGACGGGGACACGAACCCAACCTGCACCATCACGAACACGGAGAACTGCCGCTGCTGGTCGCTTTACGGCGTGCGCGGCTCTCAGTTCGACAATGCGCAGATTCAGTCCCTGCTGCGGACCGACGCGCCTGCCAGCAGTCTGATGATCGTCGAGGTATTCTACGGGCATCCCCACTTCATTGGTTTCTTCACTATCGGCGATTTCATCCCCGATCCGATCCAGACCCGCCCTTACGCTATCTTTCCCGTCCCGGCTGCCGAACCCACCCCGACGCTGCGCCCGTAACGCTGTCCGGAAGAGTAGAGGTCTTGCACATGTTGCTCAGAATGCACAGATTGCCCAATCTGCGCGATGAGCGTGGACAGTCGCTCATCATCATCGCTGGCACCTTCGTCGCGCTGCTGGCGCTGGTGGGGTTGGTGACCGACGTAGCGATTATCTACGTCAACAACGGCCACCTGCGCCAGGCGGTGGACTCGGCCGCCGTCGCGGCC
>Ga0315543_1002591_pt1 | contig 17348 bp, 14 predicted proteins | sample SalMarSW160210MG_2_FD_203098 | JGI IMG/M metagenome (GOLD analysis project Ga0315543, IMG submission 203098) | Salt marsh sediment microbial communities from the Plum Island Ecosystem LTER, Massachusetts, United States - Salt Marsh Sediment SW1601-210 ...
TCCACTTGTAGAAAGTCTTTCTGGAGATGCCAAAGTACCTGCAGGTCAAGGATGCATTCTTGGTCTTGTGGTAATAATCAAACCAACGAAGCCTTACTGTTGCCTCTCTAGAAAGCTTAGGGATCCGCGCTAAGCGCCTTGCTCCCTTGGGAAAAACATGGGTAATTCGCATAGGACACCCAGTGTATATACCCTTCATTATTGACCTCCTTCTCTAGGGTATATTATAGCACCTGAATGTTACCTATGTATCTCATCTTTTGCAGCAGGCGAATTTTATTGGCTTACCTGATAGGAAATGTGAAATAAAGAGGGGTCAAGCCTCAATATTTTAAAACTCTTACTTTATTTACTTAGAGATGTTTTTGGGAGACAAAGAGAACCCATAAAAAGAGAATAAGTACTCTTTTCTGTCATTTTGGCTTTCCTAGAAAAAACCATTCTCCTATAAAGATTTTCCTTCCCTGATAATACCGAGAGTTAAAAAATAAGGCGACTAGGATGTTGAGGGAGGTGGGAATTTGACCTCTCTCTGCAATTCTGTTAATATAGTCGTGAGGAAACGGAACTTATGGAAAAGAAACCCAGAGTGTTGATTATCATTCCGGCTTATAATGAGGAGAAGAGTATTGGCAGGGTAATTAAAAAAGTCCAAGAGAACATCCCCGGTGCTGACGTAGTAGTTATTGACGATGGTTCTAGCGATGGGACAGTCAAATTTGCCCGAGAGGCAGGAGTTAAAGTTCTTTCCCATTGTGTCAATCTTGGCCCGGGTGCTGCTACTCAGACGGGTTATAAGTACGCTCTGAGGCATTCCTATGAATTGGTTGTTCAATTGGATGCGGATGGACAACATGATCCTGGATCTATTAGGGGTTTGTTGAATGTTTTGGAAGATGGATCTTGCGATCTGGTGATTGGCTCCCGTTTTCTAGGAAGTCAGGGATATGAGCCCTCCTGGATAAGAAAAATAGGGATGAGCTTTTTTGCAAGGCTAACTTCCCTAATAGTTAAACGAAAGATTACTGACTCTACCTCTGGATTTAGGGTCCTCAATCGCAAGGTTATAGATTTTCTGGCTAACACTGATTATCCTTCTGATTATCAGGATGCAGATGTGATAGCTCTGGCACACTTTGCTGGTTTTCGTATTAGAGAGGCCCCAGTGATTATGCACAGGGATACCAGTGGAAAGTCTTTAATCGGCGGCGCTGGATTTATCTATTACGGCTTCAAGGTGTTTCTCTCGGTCATAGTTACCTTGTTACGAGAAAAACCATCCAGGGAAAGGGGGAAGTGAAAAATGCCTCTTCGTCAGAAGGTTTTTGCCACCGTGGTGGGTATTGGACTGCTGGTGTTGATATTTGAGCTGGTTCGTAGAAAGAAGCTGAGGGAGGAGTATTCCTGGCTGTGGATGCTGACCGGCCTGGCAATCCTTATTCTAGCTGTTTGGCATGATTTGTTGCTTTTCATAACTCGTCTTATAGGTGCAGCTTTACCTGCTTCAACCATCTTCTTCTTTGGGGTCTTTTTCCTGGTATTGATTAACCTTCATTACTCGGTGAAGGTTTCAAAACTTACTGATCAGATTAGAAAACTTACCCAGAGATTGGCTCTATTAGCTGATGAGGTTGAAGCGAGAAGCTCCACCGCTCAAGAAAAATAGCGTTTATCCTCATCTTTTGCTTCAGGGGAGAGCATGAGGCTAGGCCGTTCAATGGCCGCAAGGGGGAGAATCCACTTATCTGGAGGGCCTATGGCTAGACATTGGACTGTCCTATTCTTGATATTGATCTTAGCTTTATTGGCTAGAACTATCGGGCTTGGCTGGGACCTACCTCCCCGGGCCTCCGGTGATGAGTATCATACTGTAGGCAGAGCCCTCAACCTCCTAGTTCCTGGGGGAGCTCGATACTTTCTAGACCAACCAGAAGCTGAACCGAGAGTGCGGTTTTTTTTGAAGAACCCAGGTTATTTTGATCCCCACAGGGTGAGTTTTAGCTATCCTCCTTTGTTTGTATATGTCCAGGTACTCGCCTATAAGCTCTACTATCTTTTTGGCCACTTGATTGGGTCATTCCAGTCAATAAAGGATCTGACTGTTAGCCAGATCTTCCTGGTGGGTAGATTTGTTACCGCGATTTTCGGACTGGGAACAGTGGGGATGGTTTATCTAATTGGTCGGAGAATGTTTTCCAAGAAGGTTGGTCTTATCTCGGCCTTATTCTTGAGCTTTTCTTTTCTCCACATTCAGTGTTCTCGTGTGATCAAACCCGATGTTCCCATGGTCTTTTTTGCCAGTCTATCCTTTTTATTTATTTACCGTATCTACGAGAGAGGTAAGACCTGGGATTATATCCTGGCCGCCATTTTTTTGGGATTTTCTGTAGCCACCAAGATCACAACGGTTATGCTTATCTTACCCTTACTTTTGGCTCATCTACTGGGATGTATGAAGAGGAAAAAAACGGCTCTTCAAATATTCTTGGACGCAAAACTCTTAGTTCTTCTGGGGTTTCTCATCGGTAGCTTTTTCCTGGCCATGCCTTTTGCTCTTCCTAGATTTTCTCGTTTTCTGGGCTGGCTCAGACATGCATATCACACCTATAAGGTGGGTGAGCCTGGTCGAGCTCGTTCTTATGAGTCGAGTAGCTTGTTTTATTACTTTGGGATAGCTTTGATGCGAGGGATGGGACTACCTCTGCAACTATGTGCGCTGGGGGGAGTTGTTTACGCCTTTATCCGCCATCGAGGGAAGGATATCTTACTTTTGAGCTTTCTTTTACCTTTTCTTCTATTTATGGGAAGCCTCACCTACCATGCTGGTCACTACATTCTCCCTGTTATTCCCTTTCTAACCGTGCTGGCTGCTAGACTACTGGTCGAGCTGACCTCCAGATTTTCAATAGTCAAGAAAGGACAGAATTTTTTGGTAGCTGGTTTGGCGGTTGGGATTATGTTAATGCCTGGTATGGGGACATTTCGCTATCTTCAGCTCATGACCCAAGATGGAACCCAGGCGAGTTCCAAGAAATGGATCGAGGAGAACATACCCCTGGGGAGTAGAATAGCCCTGGAGCTTTACTGTCCCCTCCTTTCCATCGACGATTACAAGATACACCAATCAGTTTCAGTGGGACTGAATCGACTTGACTGGTATCAGAGGAAAAAATTCGACTATATCGTAATGAGTAGCTTTATGTACTCCAGGTATACGACCACCAAGGCGGAGAGTCTTTTGTATTGGAAAAGAAGCTATGAAACCATAGAGGAGAACTGTCGCCTGATAAAGAGGTTTGATCCACCCTGGTTTTTTGTTCACAATCCTAATCCGGTGATAAAGATCTACAAATTAGATTACGATCGTTACTATGTGAAATTTCCTGGGGATTTTGACCAGTATGCCCAGGAAATAAGTCTGGATCGGCTAGATAGGGGTTGGATGCTTAAAAGTCGAATTCTGCCGGGAAGTTTGTGGGTAAAGGGCATCAATGTTAAGAATCCTTATGTTCGATTGGTTGATTCTGGAGGATCAGAGCTGATAAAGCTTGTGGTAAAGAAGGGAAACATAGGTGAAGGGACAAAATCTTTAGAGACGGATGAAGCCTCCATTTTTTTACCTTCCCTTCCCCGGCACTACAGTATCAACATTGGCTATGCATATACTTACGATTCCCCGGAGGAAAAAGAACCTGTGCAGGAACCTTATTTTAAGGAAGTTAGTTTGAACTTCGGAGATAAATTTAGGCTCCCTCGAAAAAACTACCGCGTGAAATTCAGCTACCGAAAGATGCCAGGTGTTCACTCTGCTGAGTATGGGCAGATGGCTGCTATTTTCGAGTCAGAGGAAAAAGACATCCTGTGGAGCGAAATTTTCGGAGGCGAGCTTGTTGTCGGAAACGATTATGCCTTGAATCCCTATGTAAGGATCACCGATTCCGAGGATACTGAGATTGTTAGAGTTAGAATCTCCGAGGGGAAAGTGGGAAGTATTGGTTCCTCGGCTGCTTCGCGGCAGGTGTGGGTCTCTGTTTCTAATTTACCTTCTCGCTACAAGATTTATGGGGGATATGAATTCTACTACGACAAAAGCCATCGGGAGAGGGCCGGTGGGCCCTTCGAGGTAGAGCTACCTTCGCTCAAATAGTCGAGTAGAGGAAAATTGGGAGTAGGTGTTGAAGAAAAATCTGGTGGATGTGCTTCGCCATCGAATAGGGGAAAAACTTGCCCCATCTCAATATAGGAATGATCCTTCTTCGATGAATTCCATCTATAAGTGGCTTTTCATTGGGCTTTTGATAAGGTTTATCTTTATGCCCATAGCCCTTCATATGGATCTTCTCTATGTTTATGGACGCTCTTCGCTCATTGTTTATAAAGGGATGCCTCATTTGATGGGCCAGGCATTCATCACCTACATTCACGCTTTTTTCCTATGGATCTTTAAACCATTAATGCCTTATTTTCCTAATGTCCTCAATTATCACCCCGGTCAGGTAATTAGTTGGCGCCTGTTTTATGAATTTGTCACCGATCCTAACGTATTCCGGACCCTCTTTCTTCTTAAGGTACCCTACCTTATTTTTGACTTAGGGTGTGCCTGGCTCATTCTGGCCGTTTTCCGGGACCGCCAGAAGGGGGTATCTGCTTTCAAATTGTGGATGATAAATCCCGTGGTGATATTTGCTACCTATATTTTTGCCCGATACGAAGCGATAGCGGTATTTTTCATTCTCTTGAGTCTTTACTATGCCAGAAACAACTCTCCCAACCGATCTCTTTTTTCTCTGGGGATTGGGACTGTAGCCAGACTATATCCCGTAATTCTACTACCCTTCTTCATAATTATCCTGGGAAAGAATCTTCTTCAGCGCTTGAAGTTGGTTGTTTTGGGGCTGCTACCGCTGGGGGTTATAACGATACTATCGAGAGCTGTTGAACAGCCTAGTCAATTGGGAGAGCTGGCTCGAGCCCATCACACAGATTTTTTGCTGCGAATGCACTTTTCAATGGGCTTTCTCTATGACAAAATATTCATTTTTGTTGCAATATATGCATTTTTGCTATTGTATGTCTTCTTCAATACCGATCATTCCTTTAGAAATTTGTGGAAAAGCTCCCTTATTCTGATGTTTTTTTTCTTTGCCACCTGTTTCTTCCATCCTCAGTACTTTATGTGGCTGGTCCCCTTTTTAACCCTTCAGATGGTAGAAGATAGGAGATTTGTTGGACTTTTCCTCGTCCAACTGGTCTGCTTTGCTGTTTATACTTTTCAATGGAAGAGATGGTTGGCGGGATATCTCTTTATGCCCCTTGATGCCTCGTTTTTTGCCCAACTGCGAAGTCCATTTGAGATTATAGATCCATATTACTCAGCCCCTAAATTTATTGGTATTTTCCGTAGTTTGTTTTCAGCTATTTGTTTTTGGATGGTATATTTACTCTTCAAAGATTCTCTTTTGAGAAAACGGGAAGAAAATGCAGAATAAAAAGGTAATTTTGCTAGCTATGGGAGTGGTAGTTTTAATGGGGGTAGTTTGCGGTTCGAGTGGGACAGCCTCAGAAAAGACTGAATTAACGAAGGGAATTCTTAACCCCAGCTTTGAGATATTAGATAAGTCAGGCAAGCCCGAATCCTGGACTGAAGATCGTTTAGGGGGATGGTCGCTAGACCAAGGAGACCCTCACGATGGCAAGGTGAGTATGCAGGCTACTGTAAGCTGGAGCTGGCTTTCTCAGGAGATTGCCGTGAAGGCTGAGAGATCATATGAGTTGAAGGTTTATGCTAGATCAAATATCACGGTTGAAGAGAAAGATTATCAGAACACCTTCCTTACTCTTGAGTTTCTCAACAGGTGGGGAAAGGTCATCAAGCAAGACTATGGTGTCACTAACGCTACCTCCTCCTGGAGACTGAAACAGCGCTGGATTCTTACTCCTCCCACTACCAAGAAAATCAGGATAAAGCTGGCCAAAAGAAAAGGAGAAGGAAGCGTTTGGTTTGATGATGTTAGTCTGAGGGAACTCCCTGCGGATATGGTTCTTAATCCAGGCTTTGAGCAACTGGACAGCTCAGGAAGCCTCCTATTCTGGTCCGCGGGGGAAGGATGGTCCCTGGAGAGGGAAAATCCCCACGGAGGCAAGATTTGTCTGAAGGCCACCAAATCCTGGAGCTGGCTTTCCCAGGAAGTTCCGGTTAAACCTGAAACTTACTATGAGCTCGGTGGCTATCTCAAGTCAGATATTCCGATACTCGAGGAAAAGGATTATGAAAATGCATTTGTTACTGTTGAGTTTCTGGATTCCGAGGGAAAAGTTCTGGGAACGGACTACGGTGTCACTAACGCTACCTCCTTCTGGCAGCTGAAACAGAACTGGATTTTTACTCCTCCCACTACCAAGAAAATCAGAATAAAGCTGGCCAAGAGAAAAGGAGAAGGAAGCGTTTGGTTTGATGATGTGAGCCTCAGCGAGATCCTCTCGGATATGGTTCTTAACCCCAGCTTTGAGATATTAGACAAATCAGGCAAGGCCGAATCCTGGAATGAAGATCGTTTAGGGGGATGGTCGGTAGACCAAAAGAACCCTGAGGATGGCAAGGTGAGTATGCGGGCTACTGTGAGCTGGAGCTGGTTTTCCCAGGAGATTACCGTGAAGGCTGAGAGATCCTATGAGTTGAAGGTTTATGTTAGGTCGGATATCACTGTTGAAGAGAAAGATTATCAGAACACCTTCCTTACTCTTGAGTGTCTCAACTGGAGGGGAAAGGTCATCAAGCGAGACTACGGTGTTACTAATGCTCCATCCTCCTGGCAGTTGAAACAGAACTGGATTTTGACTCCTCCCACTACCAAGAAAATCAGGATAAAGCTGGCCAAAAGAAAAGGAGAAGGAAGCGTTTGGTTTGATGATGTTAGTCTGAGGGAACTCCCTGCGGATATGGTTCTTAATCCAGGCTTTGAGCAACTGGACAGTTCGCAAAATCTCCTATTTTGGTCAGCGGGGGAAGGATGGTCCCTGGAGAGGGAAAATCCCCACGGAGGCAAGATTTGTCTGAAGGCCACCAAATCCTGGAGCTGGCTTTCCCAGGAAGTTCTCATCAAACCCTGGCGAAATTATGTTTTAAGAGTCTACCTTAGATCGGACGTAGTCTTATGGGAAAAAGAGAAGGGTAATACTTTTCTAGCCGTGGAGTGCTTGGATAAAAATGGCCAGTTTATTAAAAAGGACCATGGCATTGTCGATGCCACTTTTTCATGGCAGCCAAAGGAGAACTGGTTTTTCGCTCCCCGGGGCGCCAAGAAAATCAGGATAAAGCTGGCCAAACGACTGGGGATAGGGAGCGTTTGGTTCGACGATATAAAGCTAATTAGAAAACCACTTTATCTGAATTTCGCCTTTGTAAGAAGAGTTCTCCAGGATAAAGCTTTCTTCATCTTCTACTTTTTAGTGTATGCTCTACTTCTATTTTCCCTTCTCAGGATAGTTTTAGCACCGAAGAGAGCTAGCAGAACTTAGGAGATGCTCCCATAAATTCTGATTTTTCTGGAAAAATCCGGGAAGCTGAGAGAAGAGGAATTTATGAGCGAAACAATAAGGAGAGTTACCAAGAATCTTTTGTCCCTATCAGGGGCACAAATATTGTCTCAAATGGTTTCCTTTGCTGTTGTTGTTTATTTGGCTCGAACCTTAGGAGTGGCAAGTTTTGGGAAAATCGGTTTCGCTCAGGCACTGGTCCTTTATTTTTCACTGGGTGTCAATCTGGGATTAACCGTGGTTGGGGTGCGAAGTGTGGCCAGGCAGAAAAAGGAAATGGAAAGATATACCAGCCATATTCTTACTCTGAGATTGAGCCTGGCAGTTCTTTTCTTTTTCCTTCTAGGGGTGACCGTAATTCTCATCCCCCAGTCAGCCGAGGTAAAGTACCTAATTATGCTTTATGGGTTATCTCTATTTCCTTCAGCTCTTTTACTCGACTGGCTTTTCCAGGGTTTAGAAAAAATGCAATTTATCGGAATAGCCCGGATCCTGGACAAGCTTTTATATGGGGCACTGGTTTTTGTCGTGGTGAGAAGCTCCCAGCAGCTCTTAGTAGTCCCCTTCTTCTGGCTGGCAGGGAGTTTACTGGCGAGTGGTTTTCTCCTTTATATCTATGTCCGACGATTTGGAACTATCAGTTTTCGATTTGATTTTCCCTTTTGGAAAAATCTGTTACGGCAAGCCCTGCCCATGGGAGCTGCCTTTGTTATGATTCAGATTTACTATCACTTTGATGTGGTGATGCTGGGATTTATGAAAGGAGATAAGGTTGTAGGCTGGTACAATGCTGCCTACAAGATAATTTTCTTTGTCTGGGCTCTTATTCCTGTGTTTATCAACGTGATTTTCCCCTTGATGTCCAGGTACTACAAGGAGTCGGTAGCTAAGTTGAAGATTCTCATATCCTCGTCTACCAGACTACTAAGTACAGTGGCCTTGCCATTAGGAATAGGGGGAACAATACTGGCCCGACCAATTATGAATTTCCTTTACGGGCCACGGTACCTTAATGGAGTGATTGCTTTCCAGATATTGATCTGGAGTGTAGTAATAATCTGCGTAAGGTGCACCTATGAACAATCATTTCTAGCTTGTGACAAGGAAAAGAGGTATTTATACGGAGTGACTATAGGAGCTCTTACTAATATTATCTTGAACGCTCTTCTTATCCCTTACTTTGACATAAGGGGAGCGGCTGCTGCCACGGTTATTAGCGAATTGGTATTTTCCTTATACATGCTATTATACTTCCGAGTAATAAGTAGAATAAAAATAGTAGGATATCTGGCAAAGCCTTTATTGGCAGCTAGTCTTATGGGTCTTATAATATACTATTTCAGAGATAAAAATTTGTTCTTCTCCGTATCTGTGGGGATCATTGCCTACTTCGTTTTTATTTTACTGTTGAAAGGAATAACCTTTGAGGAAATAATTGAGCTCAAGAAGCAGATTACGACTCGCGTCTAGACCGGTAGGCAAGAAAGTGCGTTACGACTTTGCAGGGACGGAATAAGGGTATGTTTCCATGAATGAGGTAAGCAGACAGATCGGGACCGGAGAATCGGAGCCCGCAGTTAGCATCGTCATACTAAACTGGAATAGCTACAGGGATACAATGGAGTGCATAGAGTCTTTAAAGAAAGTCAATTACACTAATTATCAGATTTTGGTGGTTGATAATGGGTCAACCGATGGCTCAGCAAGAGTGATTAGAAGTGAATTTCCGGACGTCACTTTGATAGAAAACGAGAAAAACCTGGGCTTTGCTGGGGGAAACAATGTAGGGATGCAGTGTGCCTTGAGGTCGGGGGCGAAATATGTATTGTTACTTAATCAGGATACAGTTGTAGATTCCAACTTCCTAAGGGAATTGGTTAAAGTTGCAGAAAGTGATAGCCAGATCGGCGCTGTTCAATCTAAGATTCTGAAAAAGGAAAATTCTGAACTCATAGATTCCCTGGGCCAGGTTTGGTTTCCTTTAAGAGGCCCCAAAGATTTCAAAATTGGTCAGCCTGACCACTCTCTACAAGCCACAGTTCATGATATTTTTGGTGCCTGTGCCGCCGCTGTTCTTCTCCGGCGAGAGGTTCTCTTAAAGGTGGGTTTGTTCGATGAGTTGTTCTTTTGTCTATTTGAAGACGTAGACTTATCATGGCGGATCAGGTTAGCCAAATACAGAATAGTATTAGCCCCAAGATCGATTGTTTACCATAAAAGGCGATTATCCGGGGGCCTGGGCTCCAAATCAAGATATTATGCCAAGAGAAATCAACTGTATTTAGTAACAAAATACTATTCTCTGGGTCTGATCTTAATTTTTTTACCATTCTTTTTTTTCCAGTTGATAGAAGCTATTTATTATTCCTACAAAACCGGACATCGTATAATTATGTTGATCAGGGGTGTCATGAGGTGTTTCCAAGAAAGGAAGCTCATACAAGCCAATCCTTTGCTTCGGCAGATACAAAGAAAATGGATGGAAAAAGCTTTTTCTTTTGACCAGAAGGGTTAGTTTGATTTTTCTATTAAGAAGGGGAAAACAGAAATGAGTCGATTAGGGAGAGACCTTGCTCCGGGACTTCTACCTCGGGACAGCCTTCTAATAGGTCTGATTGGAGTGGCTGTTGGTTTGACTGTCACTATTGCCTACCTTCTAGGTTTTTTGTCTATCGCAGGAGTCTTTTTGCTTTTTACGGCCATTTTTCTGGGGTGGCTGTTTCTCGCCCAACCTGAGACTCTTCTGCTTGGCGTGATGGTAGTTTATTTTGGAAGTACGTATGTTTTCGAAAATTTGCTCGTGCAGGGTCTGGCGCGGGGGATTTTTTTAGCTCTTGTGGGGGTGGTCCTCGTATTAGATTTAGGGGTGAAGAAGAGGCTCACGAGAATTTCTACCTCCTTGGATTACCTGATTCTCCTTTGGTTAGGTGTTGTTTTGATCTCTTTCATTTACGGCTTTTATTTCCAAGGTAATGATCTAAAGTACCTGATAGGGGATCTCTACAAGTTTCTGGAAATATTTATTGCTTTTGTGCTTGTAACCCTCATTGTTAAGAGGGAAAGGCAGGTCAAATTCCTGATTTGGGGATTTCTGATGGTAGCTTTGGCCTTTGCAGCTGTTGATTCTGCTTTGTTTTTTAGGTCGGCCTATCGTATTGCTGATGTTATCATGGCCAGGGTCAGAGAAGCTTCCCAATTCTTATCCGTTTTTGCCTTGGTGCTGGCGTTGTCTATGATTTTGCATGAGAGAAGGACCAAGGTTAAGATTGCCTTGGTTTTCTTGTTCTGCGCCTTTTTCTTTAGTTTTGCCTTAACTTTCTTGAGAACAGGCTATATTGCTATTCCTCCTACGGTGGCTTTCGTTCTTCTTTTATATCTTGGTAAGAGTAAAAAGTTTTCCCTCAGAGGATTGACAAAATTCAGTGCTTTATTCATTCTTTTGTTGGTAGGTGTGGTATTGCTTAACTTTGGTCTCACAGCTATTAATCCCGATATGGATATAATCAAGGGGACTGCGGTTCGTTTCCACTCTCTTATTGATCCTTTTTCAGGGGACCCAGTTTCAATCAGTGTTAGAATACTGGAAATTAAATCTATAATTTCTCAGGTTTTAGTTCCGTATCCTCTTCTGGGAAAAGGACTGGGAGGAGAATACTACACAGCTACCAATGTCCCTGAAGGGATAGAATGGGGGATGAAGCACTATGTCCACAACAATTATTTTGATTTTCTTATTAGGACAGGTATTTTAGGTCTGGCTATATTTTTAGTGGTTGCTTTCAGATACCTCAGGGATGCGGTGAAGATTTACTTAAGATCAGGGAACAGCTTTCATCAGGGAGTAGTTTTGGGATGCCTAGGAATCTTCGTTTCATCGTGTATTATGGCCCTATCCGCCAGCATACTTTACTCACCATTTTTATTCATGACCATAGCTTTAGTTTACTCTATAGCCGGTATAGAGGAAAAAAAGGTTACAGGACCAGAAAACCTTGGATAATGTCGATCTTACTATTGCTCTTGTCAATCATAATATGAGAAAGTTACTCAGAGGATGCTTAAATTCAGTTTATCAGAGCACCACTGGTGTTCGATTTGAAGCTGTAGTAGTAGACAATCATTCCACCGATGGCAGTATAAAGATGTTGAGCACAGAATTTCCCCAGGTCAAACTCATTGAGAACGAAAAAAATCTTGGATTTGCCCGAGCCAATAATCAGGCCGTCAGGCAAAGCAGGGGGAAATATCTTCTGCTCTTGAATCCCGATACCCTCTTTCAAAACAACTCTCTTCAAAAGATGATCGCTTTTATGGAGGATCACTGCGAAGCAGGTGCCCTGGGATGCAAAGTTCTAAATCCTAATGGAACAATTCAGCCCTCCAATGATAATTTCCCCACCCTGTTTACAGAGTTGTTTCGGGTGATCCAATTGAAGAGACTTATTCCCAGGGTAAGGATGAGAGCCAAAATCGGACAGAGATGGGGAAAAATGTTAGGCTCGACTTTGGGAGGATATCTCAGGATCTACTGGGATACCAACCGAATAAGAGAGGTCGATTGGATCACCGGAGCCTTTTTTCTGATCCGGAGAAAAGCCATAGAAGAAGTCGGTCTATTAGATGAGGCGTTCTTTATGTACTATGAGGATGCCGACTGGTGCTATCGACTGCGTCAGAAGGGTTGGAAGATATTTTATTTCCCCCTTTTCGAAATCATCCATTATGGTGAGAGCAGTAGTAAGTTCAGTCCCCATACTTTCATTGAGCGACACAAAAGCATGCAGTATTTCTTTAACAAGCACAGGGGAAAAAAGGCGGTTTTTATGCTGCGCCTCATTATTTGTGGTGGATTAGCCTTAAGATGGGTGGGGCTATTAGTGATTTATCCATTTTCTCGGGATAGACGAGAGGAGCTAAGGAAGAGGATTTTTGCCTATTTGAGAGTTATTGGAATGAAAGATTTTAAGCCAGGAGACAAGGTTCATTTCATGTTTTGGTTTAACTTTTTATAAGATTTTTGACATACTTACGAGTAGCTAGATGCTCATATTTTAGACTCCTGAGAATGTTGTTCTGCTCCTCAGTTAAGCTATCGATCTTTTTCACTGGCTTACCTTTGGGAGAAACTTTAAATTCTGCCAGGATGCAACTGGATAACTCCTCATAAATACGATCTGAGCTCTTGAAGACGGCCAACACCCTTTAGCTTTTTATCCATAAGGCGGCGAAGTGAGTCTTTTTTAGGATTCTTCTTTGCTTTTTCTAAAGCTTGATTTTTCTCCTTGAGGAAATCTAAAAGATCATTCAATCTCTTTTGACGAGTCTCTCGCTCATCTTTAAAGAGGAGGGGATTAAAGCCAATTACGTATCGTCTGTCTTCGATCTCTATTTCTTTGAAATAAAGCTCATTATCGAACTTTTCAAAGCCGTGCTCTTTGATATTTTCTATGATTTGGCGAGGATCATCCCCCTTGAATATGGCTAAATCCAGATCCTTAACAGAGGGAATTTGATCCTTATCTTAAGCGCCAGATGATTCTGATGCGAGACTTACCGGCCTCCCGATAGGATTCGGCAATGCTATAATATTTGTAGATTTTGCTCGCTTTTTTACGTGGTTGAGGCAATAGGTACAAAGTGCCACCTCTAAAAAGATTTAGTTGGTAGCACTATTATAATACAAAAGGCCGAAATATCGTGGAAATTCGGCCAATGTAATAGAGGCAGTAAAGGTAGCCAAAGAAAAAGGAGTAAAAACAGTGGGTTTTACGGGAAGTGGTGGAGGGGAACTGGCTAAGCTAGTGGATCTTGTGGTAAGTGTGTCTTCTGATGAGACCCCGAGAATTCAGGAAAGTCATATTACCATTTTGCATATCATTTGTTATCTGGCAGAAAGAGGACTGTTTGGTTCTCAGTCTAGGGCTTAATATGAAGAAAATTTTAATATTATCCTCCCGGATTCCCTATCCCTTGATTGGGGGAGATAGAATAAGAATTTATAACACTGGCAAAATCCTTTCCAGCCAATATAAGGTTGACTTGGTCTGTATAAGCGAAGGGAAAGTGAGAAAGGGGTATGTCGAGAAATTAAAAGAGATATTCCACAAAGTCATTCTTTTTTCCTATCCCCATTTGAGATTCAAATGGAACGCTTTTAAAGGGATTTTTTTAAATGAGCCTCTACAAGTTCATTATTATTACTTTCTTGAGGTTCAAAACTGGATAGATAAAAATTTCAGAAGTTATGACTTGATATTTGCGCATCACATTCGCACAGCAAAATACATAGAGCATATTGACCGTCTCAAAGTGGTCGATCTAGTCGATGCCATCTCAATGAATTACCTTAAAGCGGTAAAGAAAGCGAACGGTTTATGGAGGCTTATTTATAGGATTGAAAATAGGAGAGTTTTGCCGTACGAAATAAAGACCATTAACTGCTTTGATAGGTCGTTCATTATATCAGATGTGGACAGAAATTACCTCATTGAACACGGAGCCAAACCCGAGAGAATCAGCGCTATTCCAGGGGCGGTTAAAGATGAGGTTGTTAAAAGAGCTTCTCAAGTCAGAGAGAAAGATCAGATCGCTTTTCTAGGAAAGATGAACTATGCTCCCAACGAAGACGCAGTTACATACTTTGCTAGGAAAGTATTTCCAATGTTAAGAAGGAGTAATCACAGGCTAAGATTTGTAATAATAGGGGCCCACCCAACAAAGGCAGTCTTAGACTTGGGGAAAATTGAAGGAATTGTAGTCACCGGTTTTATGAAAAACCCCTACCCAGTTTTTGAGGCATCGAAGGTAGTTGTGGCACCTATGCGATTTGGTGCCGGGATACAAAACAAGATCCTGGAGGCTATGGCATTAAGAAAACCAGTAGTGACCACCTCCCTTGGAGCAGAAGGAATTAAGGGAAAAGATGGCGAACATTTCTTAGTTGCCGACGAGGCGGAGGAGATGACGGAGAAGATATTAAGTCTATTAGAAGACAGAGAAAAGAGAGAATCTGTGGGAAAGAAAGCCAGGGCTTTGATAGAAAAAGAGTATACCTGGGACACCATCGGAGAAAAATTTTTAACGGAAATTGGACAGATTATTTAAAAGTCACTCTTGATTTATGAATAAGTGCCAATTTAGTAAGCTAATTGAGAAGAGAATGATTGCATTTTGACTTTTTTAGCAAAGGTTGCTATACTGTAACATTGATTATCCTGCGTCGAGCGAGATTGTAAATGTGGCCCAGACTCCTGAGTGTGTTTGCTATTGCCCTTATTTCCTCTATGTCCTTAACCCCTCTAGTGAGAAAGCTTGCCTTAAAATTTGGTATTGTAGATAAATCTAACCCGCGCAAATCGCACAAGAGAGTTATCACCTGTCTGGGGGGAGTGGCTATATATGTTGGTTTTATCATAAGTTTGGTCTGTGCCTCCTTTCTCTTCCTTGGAAATCTTAACTCCTCTTTTCTTCGCAATCTGGTTGGTCTACTTAGCGGAGCCACCGTTATTTTAATCTTAGGATTAATTGATGATACGTACGGTACAACTGCTCCGGTGAAAGTTGGATTGCAGGTAGTGGCCGCTCTGGTGACATCCGCTATCTTTGGTATTAAGATAACGTACTTGATTCTTCCTACCATAGGAAAGATCGATTTTGGAATATTAAGCGTACCTATCACTCTTGTCTGGGTGGTAGGTCTAACCAATGCTCTCAATTGGGCAGATGGTTTAGACGGTTTGGCAGCTGGGATTACCTCCATTGCTTGCGTTTCTCTACTCATAATTGGCTGGCGTGGAGGAGAATTAGTAAGTGTCGTAATAATAATTGCTCTTTTGGGGTCCACCTTAGGTTTTTTAAAGTATAACTTTTATCCAGCTAAGGTGTTTATGGGAGACACGGGAAGTAATTTTTTAGGCTTTGTTCTGGCTAATGTAGCCATCATGGGGAGCCTAAAATCGGCAGCCGTCCTTTCTTTAATGATTCCAATTCTAATTCTGGGTGTTCCCATTTTTGATAGCCTATTTTCGGTGTGGCGAAGATTGCGTTTAAAAAGAAGTCCTATCGAGCCAGATAGAGATCATTTTCATTATCGCTTGCTTAAATTAGGACTCACTCATCGACAGGCCGTTTTGGTAATTTATGCCATATGTAGTGTTTTAAGTCTATGTGCTATCTTTCTGCATCGAAGTCCTACCCTTACTTCCGTGGCCGGTGTTGTCTTAATTGTGGGTCTGCTACTGGTGGCCGCCTGGAGACTGAATCTGCTCTCCGTAGCTTTTAAAAACGATAGATAGAGTTGTCGAGCATAAGATTGGTTTTACGGGATAGACAAGAATGTATGATGTTGTAGTCGTGGGAGGTGGACCCATTGGTGGCTATACGGCGTGTCAACTTGCTGAGCAGGGGTTTGAAGTATGTCTCTTTGAGGAAGATGATGAAGCTGGTAAGGATGTCATCTGTACCGGAGTGATAGGTACTGAAGCTTTCAAGCGGTTTAATCTTCCGCGAACCGCTATACTCTGCGGGATAAAGTCTATTATTTTTTTCTCACCCTCTTTTCTTACCTTTGATTACACCCCATCTGACACTTTTGCCTACGTGGTGGATAGACACATATTCGATAGCAAAATCTTAGAATGGGCCAGGGAAAAGGGAGTGGAGGTTCATTTGGGCAGGCAAGTCCGCCGGATCAAAATAAATGAGAATTTGGCTGAGGTAGAAGTTGGGAATGAGGATTCTTCTCAAACTGTCCAGACGAGGGTCCTCGTGCTGGCCACAGGGATCAAGTACCAGCTTCATAAAAGCCTGGGACTAAGGGGGCCTCCGGCTTTTCTTCAGGGAGTTCAGGTGGAGACAGAGGTAAAAGATCTTTTCTGTACCGAGATCTATGTGGGTAGCGAAGTTTCCCCAGGATCTTTTGCCTGGGCCGTGCCTCTTAATCATCGAAGGGCACGAATAGGCCTTTTAACCGGAAAAAGAGGGGTTTTTTATCTTAATAATTTCCTTAACCGTAGGTTTAAAGACAGGATTAATGAGCCGAATCCGAAAATTTTACAGAAAAGCATAGCCCATGGCCCAGTCCAGGAAAGTGTCGGTGATCGTGTCTTAGCAGTGGGTGAAGCGGCGGGGCAGGTAAAGACCACTACCGGGGGTGGTATTTACTATGGCCTTTTGTGTTCTGAAATAGCTGTCGAGGTTCTTAAGCAATCTTTCCGTAAGGGAGATTTGAGCCTCAAGCAGTTGGTTAAATATGAAAATCTGTGGAAGTCGAAATTGGGAGGTGAACTCAGGGCTGGACTCTGGGCCAGAAAAATTATGAGTAAACTCAGCGACCAACAGATAGATATGATCTTTAAGTTTATTCGAAAAAAGCCAAAAGTAAAAGAACTTATGGAAAGGAAGGTTAAGTTCGATTATCACTCAGACCTGATTTCCTTCGGACTAAAACTTCTCAAGGGATTCATTTGGGGTTAAGGAAAAGTTGAGGGAGTAAATTATATGAATACTAATTTTTTGAAACTCTGTCTCATTTCATGAAAGTGAGGAGGGAAGGATTTATTGTGGATTATGATAAGGATGGTAACGTCATAGGTATCGAGATACTGGATGTCAGCGAGTATCTATCACCAGACGAACTCGCCACAGTTAAATTTGATATCAGCCGAGCATTACCCATAGATAAACAACATGTAATTAGTTGGCAGCCATAAAAGTTGAGGTTAGAGGACTAAGAGGATTAAAAGATTAGAGAGGAGGGATTACATATTTAGTATAGATGTGTACTGAAAAGATTTAGATAGGAGTATAACATA
>Ga0315543_1002601_pt1 | contig 17300 bp, 26 predicted proteins | sample SalMarSW160210MG_2_FD_203098 | JGI IMG/M metagenome (GOLD analysis project Ga0315543, IMG submission 203098) | Salt marsh sediment microbial communities from the Plum Island Ecosystem LTER, Massachusetts, United States - Salt Marsh Sediment SW1601-210 ...
TCACATTAAACAAATATTTCTAAGTTTTTAACCGATTTTCTCTAAGTTGAACCGAAATAAAGCATAAAACATCAATATAAAAGAAAAAGAAGCCGTAAACAAGCTTAATTTAAGGCTCTAGTTTTTACATCAGTAATAACTAGCAAATCAAGGATTTGAGCAAAACTCTAGAATATGTTCACCAAACAAAAAACTGTTAATCACCAACTGGATTTACGAATGAATTTATATTCAAATTTTGTGCTGGCTTAACCTGACGGAAAAGTGTAATGTACTTCAATGCGGTTTTCAAATCCCCTCAATCGCAACTCGTTCTCTGTCAGATTTGAGCGCATCAAGAAGAGTTTTAACTTCCTCCCCTGTGAAAATATTATCCAAAGTAATCGCTCGTCTCTTACGTTTTTGCTTCTTTACCATTTTCAGATACCCCTAAATCTTTCAAGGTTTCTTTGATATTTTCCGGATACAACGTAACTTTCTTCTTTTTCTGACCCTCACTAACATCTACAAATAAGAAACCTTTACTCTCAAGCTTCTGCAAATCTCGACTAACTTGGCTTCTGCTTTTTCCAGTAGCCTTCACCAAATCCTGAACCAAAGGCTTAAACTCAAAAAATGTTTGCTCCTCAGAAAGCTCATGTAAACGCTTGAGAATATCAAGGTAAGTTTTCGCTTTTTTCCTTCGCTTCGACTTCTCTCTTTTTTTCTCTTTCATCTCAAGAATTTTATCCATAACCTGACCAGCAACTGTCTGAGTGGATTGACTAATCTGAACTAGAAAACTGTACAAAGGTTGAATGTTTATCATCCTTTTAGGAAAAGTCTGTTTGAACAAATCATAAAAGTTAGTTTCACTTTCTCCACTTTTTCCCCGCGATCTAGGATACCAAAAACCAACAAGAGCATTCTTTCGGATTTCTGCTCTGTAACTATTGGCACCTAAATAAATGAAGGTGCCAGTATTTTTTAGTGCACTTAGAATTTTTGGGTCAGTAATTTCCTTAAGGTTTGTTACATATCTGTTCTTCAAAATCTCCTTAATTTTCTCATCAGCCTTTTCTCCCATATCAAAAATAAATTGGCTACTAACATTAACTCTAAACGTGCTATCAATTTGATCATAGGTTTGAGTGTCCCCGATTAAGCTGATTCCCATGCCAGTACCAGCACTGTTAAGCTCAAGAAGAGTGTTCTTTAACGGTTCAACAAAATATCTGTCATTCCCTGAAGTACCCTTAGGAACACACTTCCGTAACTCAGGAATCGTAACGCATACAGGTTGCTTAATCCGATTAGGATTGTTAGGATGCTTCAAGCTATACAAATGATTCAGAACATAATTTATAATACTTAAATTCAAATGAGGTAAATCTTTATAGCGCGGAACAAAAAGCACACTGATTGTTTTTTGGTCTATCAAAACAGAAGCTAAATCCAAATTAGTTGAAACAGGTTCGCCATTCCATACAGTAGGTTGAATTAATCCAGTATTTGCTAGAACCTCAAGCTTCTGTAGCAAACCTTTACCTTCACGTGCAGAAAAAACCGCTTGAACATATTTAATCCCCTTAGTGTTCTTGAGACCGGGAATGGTGCTACTATACTCTACATTTTCTTCATCGATGATTTCTTGGCATTTCACAATCACATCATAAATACTTGATAACTCTTTTTTGCCAAGTTTCTCTAATTCACCTAATGCCTTGTTCAATAAGTTAGTTTGACCGCTACTAAGACCGCCCGGTAATAATGTTCGCCACTCAATAATAGTTAAATCGGAAAGAGCGAGAGTGAACGGTTTCACAATATCTGGTTGCTCATAAATCAAATCAGGTTCTCCACGAACAAAAATTAGGGGACGCAAAACTTCGACAGGATACTTTTCTGGCTTAAATCCAACATTTCCTAATAGTTGGTACATGGAATGGTTTTTGTCCATAGGCAAGAATGCACATGCCATTTCTCCTTTTCCAACAAGATCAATCCATAAAATTTTGAAACCGTTTTTAATACCAAATTTAGGTGCTTTCAAATTGTATTTTTTTAGTGCCCAATAACTAATTGAAACTGTTTTTCCTTTTCCAGTACCACCATAACCCATATGATGAGCCATCACTGATCCTCTGCTACTCAAAGGAATGTCAGGAGGTTTCACATCCTCAAAAGTAACCTGTTCAGCAATAACTTCTCTATCCTCAATTAACCCTCTGATAAAAGCGAAGTCATTATTTCTTTTCATGAGGTCCACTGTCAATCTTTCTAAACCTAGAATAATCTGGCTTAGGTTCGCCGTTTGAAGAATCGTCAGACACTAACAGACTTGAAACATTGTCAATAGTAAATTTCATTTCTGGAACCAACTCGATTTTGATGTAAAGGAGCATGTAACGTAATAGTTGAGCTGGTTTTTGCGTAAGATCAACCTTGAATAATTTGCCGTATTTTTTTTCGAGTTCACGTAATGGAGAAACAACTTCGATGTCATATTCTTCATCGTTTCTTGAGGTGTCCCACTTTTTCATCGCTGTGTTGTACATATGTAAATCAACCTCAGCTTGAACAGCCTTTTTATACAAGTCTTTGTCAACTAAACCAGTTAAACCTCTATTTGTGACACCATATACTTCCTCAAGCTCCTCAAATAATGCGAACAATCGACTGACAATGTCGTTAGGATGAGAAAGCATAAGATCGCCACGTGCCATTTTAGAGGATTGCAGCCATTTTCGAGTACCACTTTTAGAGATAATTCGCGATAGTTCATGTCGTATTTTTTGGCGTTTCCTTTTGCATTCATCAGCAAACTTGCATATTAAACATTCTGGCTTATACTCCTGATATTTTCCAACAAAACATTCTGGAGACTTATTAGGCACCATACTATCTCCTAGTCGATTTCAAAAGCTGACTAGCATCCTTCGCTTGAATATATATTGGACGCTCAGACCGTGACCTAATGGCCTTCTTCACATCGCCATAAGGTTTTTCCTTCAGCAACTCTTCAGTTGCTTGATGGAATCCGTGAACAAAACCGTCAACCTCATAGAACCATGTTCTAAATTTACGATAGGCACGTTCAGCGTCAATCTCATGCACAGAAAGAAAGTTTTTGTAAGATAGATCGTTCTTTTTTATTGCTTGCTCTAAAACAAATCTTTTATCTACAGTTTCTTTTTTAGACTCTTCATCAAAATTGATTCCTAAATTGAAAAACAAATAGTACTCATCAGACTCTAACTCTTTATGTCGCCAAAATTCTCGGAAAAACTCTCCACATTTTCCCCTGAACTTTGTTGTCATATTACTGAAAAGAGCGTTACCGATAGACCGAGTTCTAAACTCGGTTTTTTGACTGGAATCATAATGAGCTGCAAGTCGTGGAATCCAATTAGCCAAAAACGGGTTACTCTTGTAAGTTTCTATAATCGTTTCAACAATCGGTTTAGTTCCCCAAAAAACACCGGTTCCCCTGTTAGCCATCAATTTAGTGTAAGCATTCAAAGTTTTGTCAAGCAACAACCGTAAATTCATCATAAACTTTTCTACTTGATTAACATGCTTAGAATGCAAAAAAAAGTCCATATAATAATGATCCTTAAAGTCTTTAAGGCAAACAGAACAGACCCCAGTTTGTTCTGAGAGTGGAAAAGGCAACACATCCTCTAACGTAAGCTCCTTTTCCTTAACCATTTCAGACGTAGATTGTTTTGTCGTACTCATCATCTTTTCTCCTTGAGGTTATCGAGAATCATATTAATTCCTATGGAAACGCCGCCCAAAATTGAACCTGCTATCATTAGAATAATTGCCACGCCATTCCCAAGTGTTTCTGCATAGAACGCACTAACGCAACTCAAAGCTAGACAAACAATCATGATAACTAAGAACTGGTCACCTCTTTTAGACATTTTGTCTTTTTTAGTTTCACTCACCACTCTCACTCACCTCCTTTTTTGGCTCGAAAGGTTTAGTTGGCTTCACCTGAGGAACCTGTTCACCACGCTTCTTCCATAGATATGATACAAAGAAAACAATGTCAAATATGACACCAATAGCTATCAGAGGAATCCCAGATGAACTTCCCGTCACCAACAAAACCGCGCCGAATATCGTGAAAGCTAACCCAAATATAATAGTAATGAGAGTTATAACCCAAAACATAAAATCTAATATGCTTGCATTCTCCAACTTCTTTTTAAACTGCGTAGTTGGACCCTCCGAAACTTTTGGCGTTGGAATCACAGGAAACTCCTCATGCATCGGAGAAAATCTAGCCGGAATCTTCAACTGCTTATTAATGTCCTCCAGCTCATCAAGTTCTATACATTTATGACCAACAACATCTTTCACGGCATGAATTTTTAGTTCCATCTGTCGCTGTATCTTCAGCATTCTTTTAACAGTATATTCCAAAATATCGTACTTAGCCAACTTAGTTCCGAAAGCATCCAAGCCGTACATGATAATCTTGAGACTGTTACCGAAATTGCTAAGGCGTTCCATCAAAGCGTTTTCTTCAACATCACTCAAGGTAGTGGGAACAAACAAGGTAGCCAAATAAGTCTTCCGCTTGTCATACTTGAAATCTTTTTTAAGATTCTTCAACTGTTGAGAAGTAAGCGTTTCTCCCCTCAACTCAGCTTCTATAACCTGTTTTTGGATGTACTGCTCTAAACTTGGGTCATACACAAAGGTGGGTTCATTAGTGAACCTTCCCTGAAGTAAGGTGTGACGACCAAATTGTTTAGCCATTTCCTCAATAGTGAAAAGGCAATAAGCATAAACAGTTCGCCCTTTAATTCCTAAACGCTTAACATGCCAAGTACGTTTGAAAGAGTGGCACCAAATCCTAAATTTGCTTGAATCTTTTTTGATGCTCTTCCAGTATTCACATAAATCTTCAGGAACGTCCGTACGCTTCGTTTGATTTACAACATCAACGAAAATCAGATTATCCAAAGTCTTTTCTATGTCAGGCGTTAAAGCTTTAACCAATTCACTACGATGAATCTTAACTCTCATGGCACGATTGTTTTTCATTCTAGGAAAATAAGGAACTGTCTTGCTCCAAATCCTGACAACTTTTCCTCTGCTATACAGTAAAGCAGTAAGCAGTACAAAAATTATGAAAACAATAAAGAAGGCGATAACACCAATGAAAATAGGCGGTAAACTTGCGCTCATTGATGTAACACCTCCGAAGTAACCTCCTGTGCAGATGGTGCTTCCCGTTTCTGTCTAATTAACCAACGTAAACCAAAGAAGCATCCAACAATAATAAAACCTAAAACTACAACAACAGGAACAATAGATTCCCAAGCTGGAGGATACACTTCAACAACAGCACTTCCGCTATAGGACGTGCCATATTTTTCGCAAGAAACCTCAACAGTAAACCGCTTATTTTTTGCAGACTCCAAAAACTTGAACACTATCTCATGCTCGCCATCAGCATAAACCTCATCACTCAACAACTCAACATAATCCCTGACAGAACGACTTTCCCAACTGCCCTCATACTCAGTGATGCCCTCTGGCAAAACAAAACTAACCGTAACACGTTCACTGGGTTCAACACGCAAACTTACAGGGTCAACACGAAACTTGGGCAAACTCTTAGCCCCAAAACCCTGATTCAAACGCACCTGTAAAGGATCGTCACTGTACAAAATCCACTTAACATAATCAGACCCCATACTGTCAACCATGAAGCCAACTCTGTCATAATATTCTATGAGAGGAAGCATAGTCGTGGATAGTACTTTGGTGTCGTACTTGTCTCCGTCAGAATCATACACAATCAAACTAGGAATACTCTGCGTTACGTTAGTAATGTTATTAGACACTGAAACGAAGCTCCACTCAAAACTGCACAAGTGAACATCATTAGCCCCAAAAACATCAAAGATTTCGTTCTCTCCAGTAATCACATTTTTTTTCACTCTCGTACCCGGTCTTCCATAATGCGGAGTCTCTCCAGCAAAAGGCTCAACCAACGTGGTTGTTTGACCAAGAAAACTGTAGAACTTGAGCAAAATCTTGCCTTCTCCACTTATTTCTCCACTCCAATAAACATAGAATTTATTGAATGGGTCATAGTAGCTAATGTTAGCTTCGATAACAAACTGGTCAAAACTTAATCCACTATCGTTGTAGGCATAAAAAACAAGTTGAACATTTTCATCGTAGCCTTCCCATGCAACGCTATCAGCATGTTCTCCGCCTACGTTAACATGAACCCATTCATGCTCACCAAAAACAGTTAAAGGAGTTTCAGCAATCAAATCGTCTCGTTCATCAGCCAAAACCAAACCTGAACTGAACATGCTAGAGCAAACAGTCAGAACAAAAACAGCTCCTAAAATTTTCTTCAACCAGCTACGGCTTTTAAGGTTTTGGCACTTAACCAAAAAACTACAATGCAAACAGTTACTTGGAATAGTAAAGGTAACACGCTTCCCTAACAGCTTTATTTTATCCTCCAAAAACCCAAGATACTGACCTTTTGATTTGTCACAAAAACCAGTAACGGTTTTAGAATCAGATTTAGGATTACTTGTTTTAGTTTTTCGTCTTTTTTTATTTGGAAGTTTAAGGTTAATATGAATCAAAGTGACAACATACAGTATAAAAGCGGTTGCCACCAAACCCAGAAAAAGGGGACTAGACAAAAGTTGATTCAACATCAAAATTACTCCAATCATGTTACTGAAACGGTGAACTGCCAAGAGCCAGTGTTAGCTCCAGGACTAGCGGTTGCGTTAGCTAAATAAATATTGACCGTTTGAGATGTCCCAGAAATTAGCACTCCATTAGCAGAAGAACTTAACGTCCAGCCAGTAGGAACATCACTTGAAGAAACAACGGTTGTAACATCTTCGGTTCCAATGTTTTCTACAACAATAGTTAATTCAAAACGGGTTGCTTGCTCATTCCAACTCCAAAGACCTGAAAGGTTATCACCATTGTTTAATGATGTTGTTCCGTCACTCTGGTACACAACAATTCCGGTAGTTGAAGCTTCAGGCACAGTTAAATCTTGAACAAAAGTGAAGCTTGCTGTTAAAGCGAAAACAGAGATAACCAACATGAATGCAGCAAAGGCTCCAGTAGCATAAAGCATAGCTTTCTTTTTATTCAACCATCAATCACCTCCTTGTTCTTTCTCCATTCACTGTTTTTCTTTATCCAAGAAACAAGATTAGGCAAACCGAAAGGCAAAAGAATGCCGATTATAGTTCCGATGATTAAACCCTCATAAAAACTCATTTAAACCACATTCAATTTCCTTTTTTCTCCATTAAACTTGCTCAACTGAACCCGCGCAACCAAAAACCACCAATGGCTATTAGCCTCTATTTTTCGTTGCTCCTCTTTAGCTCGCCTTAAAATCTTCTCCCGTCTAGTCTCTAGTTTTTGAGATTGCATTAACTAGAAGTTACCATTAAGTTATTTAAAAGATTTGTTATTAAATGTTCACGCAGTGAACACCAACCACTCTAGATTGACTTTTTGGTAAGCTGCCTTAGTCTTCGCAATGTTTCTTTCGGCTGTCTTATGAGATTTACCACTCCATGAGTGAGCAAATGTTGTTTTTTATGGAACAAAATATGCTGGCTGTCTTGCTTCTGAGCTTTCCCAACTAACTCTTCGATTTGCTGGGGACTCCATTCAGGAGTTGAAATGAAATGTTTTCCGCTATGTAACAAGTTATAGTCACACAAAGCTTTCTCAGGCACAGTTAAGTAACTATTCTCTAAACACTGTCTACACAATCTTGTCCCGAGAATAGGTAAAGCATTTCTAACCATACAACTATACGCACCAGATTCCCTCATCTTCTGAGCAAACTTCACGGTTTGCCTTGCCTCTTCTAAAGTTTCTCCGGGCATTCCAATGATAAAGAAACATGAAACCTGAAGCTTTAGTTTACGGCAGATTTCAACTACCTTCTGGGTCTGTTCGACAGTTAACCCTCCCTTATCTATCACAGCATCTAACACTCTTTGTACCCCCGATTCTGCCCCGATAAAAAAATGCTTGAATCCCGCTTGTTTCATTAGCTGCAAAGTTTCAAAGTCTAAGTGATGTGCTTGAATCCCCTCTGGAATGTACAAATTCAAATTCAAATCTGCCTCTATAATTTGTCTCATAAGCTCTGTCCATCTGTCAGGGTTAACAGTGGCGTTATCGTCTGTAAAATAGAATGTTCGACAGTGGTACTTCCTTTTTAAATATTTTATTTCAGATATTACGTCATCTACAGCTCGCGGTCTCCATTTCCTACCAGAAATCACATGGGCAGAACAAAATACACAGTTGAATGGACACCCACGACTAGTTTCTACAGCCAATCCAGTTGTGCGAACGTACCGTCTATAATCAATTAGGTTCCAACTAGGAATCAAATGGTTTTTGAAATCATAGAACTTTCTATCTTCGTTCCTAATCCAACATTCACCATCTCCCACCACAAGCTCAACATCACCTAGTATTTCTCTGGTTTTTTCAGGATGAGCCGTGACACATGGCCCCCCAACCATTATTTTACTGTGCTTCAATCCGTGCTGCCTCAAATAGTTAATGTACGCTTTAACATGGGACAGTTGACTTGAGAAGCAAGTGAACCCCACAACTTGACTTTCCAGCACTTCCCCAAAACTATGTCTTGTCTGCAAGTCGCAGATGCCCACTTCATAACCCCTTTCTTCCAAGTAACTGGCAAGATTAACTAAACCAAAAGGAGGAAACAGTTTACTCTCTGTCGTAAATGGTAGCCTCACAAGCGAAACTTTCATCTAATCAAATTCTCATATAGCTCTAGATGGTTTTTTACCCCCCTTTCGGTTGTGTGATTTTCCATATAATGCCTGTAACCTCTCTCCGCTTTTTCTCTCCAACCATCTTCAACCAAAGAAATGAATCCATCTCTGAGACTCGAAACAGTCTGTTGACAGTGATAACCAAACATCGCTGTGTAACCGTCAGGATTCCGCGTAGACAAAAGAGCGCACTTGTGGCTCATAGCCTCAAGAAATGACACTGGTAAGCACTCATAGAGGCTAGTGTTAACCAGAAACCATGACTTACATAGCAACTTCTCTTTTATCTCACCTGAATTATGCCCCAGCAAATGCAAGTTACCTATTTCGCCGTAAGTTTTTTTCAACAACGAATCTCGGTTTCGGTCATGCGCTTTACCCAACACATAAAAATCTACATCAGGTAGTTCCTTAGCAAGCTTGAAGCACAATTCAGGGTTTTTGATAGGGTCAAGTCTCCCCAAAAACAATGCTTTAGCTCTGTCAGACTTGGCAACTTGCTTTGATGGAGGATCACAGAAGTTAGGCAACAACACAATTTCCTTCCTGTAACCTAAAAGTTCGCGGATTTTCCGCTTCAAATGGTTTGCTTGGCATGAAACTATATTAGCCATCTGTAAAGCTTGACGATACTTCTTTGTTACCCACCAATCCCATAGAATGTTCTTTGTTTGGGATTCTCCTATTTTCTCCCAGTCCTTTTTGCTTCGCAAATCCTGTACAGTAACCACCTTCGGCACGTCAGGGTTACGCTTAAAGACCAGAAACGTGTCAAGTCTTCCACATTCGCTATGAATTACATCAGCATCCGTCTTGTACAGACTTTTGTTCTTCCAGTATTTCCCGATTTTGTTTCTAGGCAACGTCTTCACTTGAACTCCATCAATTTCCTCAAACTCTCCAACTGGCTTCTGTTCAGAACTAATTTTGTGAACCCAACATTCAACATCCACGCCAGATTTTACAAGTTCTCTACCCAATTTTCGAGTAAAATACCCATATCCTCCATGATAGCCCCAACTAAAGAACTCATCGGTAACCAACAAAACCTTCATATAGACCATTCAAAGATTCTGTGAACCGCTTTCTTTAACCTAGAATGAAAAGCGAATAGGCGACAGGCTATAGGTGATTGATATAGATAGTACAAAATCTTCAATCGGAACCGTTCATGTAAAGGCTTTTTTTCCAGCAAATCTAAAAAAGCATATCTCAGGTATCCTACGGCATCATCCAAAGTAACTGAGACACAAGATGTTTTAGCATATAAGGAATCATAGATTTTCTGGAAGTCTCGTTTAAAGTTGGATGGAGGCAAACGCTCCAGTTTGTCCTTAAAGCGCATGTAGTAGTTCCCTTTTTTGAAATGAACTAAATCGCTACAAGTAGATAAAGCATGGAAGATTTCATGTAATTCATCACTCTTCCTCTTTTCTACAACAAGACGTAAACGCTCAAAAAACAGGTAGATAGCATCCTTAAATCTAATCTGATTTTCAGACACTTGAGGCAAACGAAAAGACCGCCCCCAAATCTGTCTACAATGTTGCCAATCAAACAAGAAAAACCTGTTCACACCAGCCAAATCCTCTAAAGGAATCTGAGCAACATCTACAGTGAACCCGCCCACTTCAAAACTGTTCTCCTTGTACTCCCACTCTTCCGTGACTGCAACAAGATCAACATCACTCTTGCTTGTTATCTCTTCGTTTCTAGAGCAACTACCCACCAAGAAAACAGCAACTAACCCCCCATAAGACGCGGCTAAAGACTCCGTAATTTTATCTAATAAGACTCTTTCCATCTCGTTCACCAATCGGCAAATCTAAAGCATCAAGAATAGTAGGGGTTACATCTGCCAAGTACCCATCTTTTAAACTGTATCCGGGAATGATGAATGGAACCGCTTCAGGTTTTAAGTATCCATGCATCCCCTTCAGCTTTTTGAAGTGATAGAAGTCAGGAGAAATATGAACTCCCCTGTCCATCCAGAAAATGATTTCACCAAACTTTTTTGACTGAGGCAAACTACGCTCTACTTTCTCTTTGTCTGAGATAATGTGACCGTGACCTAATTCACTCAAGAAATTGATGAGATTATTCCTCGATTTTTCAGTGTGAACCCAGAAACGCGCCATCGGACTATTCAAGAAAACCGAGTAGTCTCTGCCAAGCATCAAGTTTAACTGAGATAGAGACTCCCACAGATCCACATAATCAGTTATCTCTACCATACCGTGATCGGACAGAATCACCGTTAACCTGTAATCTGCTTTCTTTAGTAGTTGCCGTATTTTATGGTCTGCCATTTTCATGTAGTCTTTAACCTCTCGGCTTCTAGGCGAGTAAACATGCCCTAAAGTATCTAACTCAGCGAAATGCAACATTACAGGGTCAATACCGTAAGCATCCAAAGTGTGAAACAGATGTGGAGGTAACCTGTAGACTTGACTTCGGTAATAAGAGAACATAGACCTGTTAAAGTCGAAGTTAGGCAAAAGATAAGAAGGAATATTCAAAGGATCAATCCTATGACCACCATATAGTGTCATACACTTCAAAATAAGATTGCGTGTTTTATCTCGCTTCGATAATGCAATATTGTTCAAAAATGGACGGAAAATGCGGTAAGGAGAGGTTTCTGGAGAGTAAAACCAATCCACAAAAGTATCTGTCCGGTAAGGCTTTAAACCAGTGAAAATCTCCACCTGACTCGCAAACGTCTGTGAAGACCACAAACGGCAGCCATGTTTACTCATCAAACTGTAGAGGTAGGGAGTGTTTTCTTTTTTGATGTAGCTTACTGGGCAACCGTCTAAAACCACAAATAGAGCTTTCTTCCTCATCGTAGCTTCTCTTTCAAGTAACCGACAATAGTTAACGGTTGCAACAACAAAAACGAAGTTAAAGCCACTTTAAACAGATTGTACTGAGGCAACCGAGCGCGAACAATCCCACGTTTAAATTGACTTTTTATGTCCCAACGAGGACGCAAATGAATTGTATCAGTTTTTATCCAAACAGTTTCATGTTTCTGCTGCAAGAAATCATACTCTCCGTCTTTATCCTCAAAAAACATGAATTTGGCTAAACCAACAAAAACTCCAGCCCTCACCGGATGAATCCCAAATTTTCTGGTAGCCACACAAAACAGGTTGTGAAGCTCATCTATGACGCGACTGAACGCTGATCCATAAAGCGAGTACTGGTTATATGCTAAAACAACAAAAGAGGAAGAAACCAAGCTTAACGCTTTTTTAACTGCTTCAGCGTCTAATATGACATCGGCATCGGAAACCAAAACGGCTTCAGCACCGTTTTGCCTAGCAATTTCGCAACCAACACTTTTTGCTTCAGCAATAGAATAATCCCATTTTGGCTCTTGCTTACAAACAACCACAGCGCTAGGAAGACATTTTTCAACAATCACCTCAGAAGAATCTGAGCATCTATCCAAAACAACAACTACCTTACAGCCCAAATCTGAAACTGACTGCAACGAATAAGGCAAATATTTCTCTTCATTATGAATAGCCAAAACACAAAAAAGCTTATCTTCCATCACTTCTTTTTTTTATCTTCTCTTTGAAAAAACCAGCGAAAAACTGCACATTATGTCTCATCAACCTCAACATAGACAAACCTAAATACGAACCAAAAACCAATCTAGCAAAAAACCTCCGCAAAAGAACAAAGTTAGAACCAATATTATATCGCCCATAATAAACCCCCGCCGTAACTAGACTTCTCTTCGATGTTTCATGAACTACCCCAACACTATCAATAATCCTCCAAGAATAGCCCTTAGAAATAATATGCTTCATAATGAACTCATCTTCTCCCCAAAAAAAGGGTACAGGACAATAATCATTGAAGAGACTCGCCCGAACCAGCACATTATTGATGTGAGGGCTTTTACTAATTTTACTTAAAGGAAAAAAATAGGAAACAACTCTAGCATACGCAGAAAAAACAGAATCAGACTCTCTAGCAATAGACGCTACAGCACCAACATTAGATTTCATGTAATTTTTTACAGAAGAAAACCAAGAATCAGGAACGGTAACATCATCATCAAACATAGCAACAAACTCTGTGGTTGCCTCCATCAAAACATTCTTTCGAGCCACATTCAACGGCTTCTCTTTGGTGACAATAATCTGGTTAACCCAATTCGCAGACTTCAACATTCTCATAAGCTCACTATTCGGTTCTGTCAAAGTAGGAATCACAACATCAACACTCATCGGGGTCAAAAAAGAAAACCAGAACAGCGATACCTAGCACTAACGGAAAGAAAACCAGAATCCAACCCTTGCTTATAGCCCTGTTAAATGCACACAACAGCTTTTGCTCTGGCCTATGATGACGCTTACAGTAGGGACAAAAATCCTCCATAAACTCACTCATTCTTTAAAGGATATGCTCTTATTTTTGAGAGCGAAGAAAGTATAGTTCGTCTTCAAGTTTAGAGTTTGTTTTCCTTAATTCACCAATTTCCTTCATGTGATAGTCAATAAGTTTGTTATTGAGTTTGATCTTTCTTTCAAGTTTCTCTATAGGAGTTTCCAAGAGTCTGGTTTCACATTCTATACAGCATTGTCTAGTAACTAACTGCCCATGAAGAGAACAACTAAAGGTATCCTCATCAATTTGAGTACGGTTCAAGCACCTTGTTCTAAATTCTTGTTTCTTGTTACTCATTGTTGCAACATTAGGAATTTAAACTTGAGATTATTCATCTTTTCTAAAAACAATCCAGAATGTTTTTGTTGTAGTTCTCTGGGTTGGATTAACTGAACCAAAAAAAGGTTTTACAGGAAACAAAGGAAGGACTTTCTCAAGATTTCTTCCGTGAGGACTATTTGCCCATTTAAAGATTAATAATCCATGAGGCTTTAAAACTCTAAACAGTTCTCTACTTGCCATATAAATTTCCTTAACCCATTTTTTTGGGTGAAGAACACCATATCTTTCAAGAAACATTTTATTGTTTTTATTCCATTTTCAGGGTTAGGAGGGTTTTTCCATCGTTTACCATAAAGCAAACCAATTTGTGAAAAGTCTCTACAAGGTGGCGAACCCCAAATCACATCAAAACCCTTGAACATTTCTCCATTCAAGGTCCTGACATCAGCAACAATACAATCATACGGATATTCTTTAGCTACTTCTTTATTGTATTCTATCCCTAAAACCTCAAAGCCTTCAGCTGCAAAACCATCAGAAACTCCACCTAATCCACAGAAACAATCAAGAAACTTCATCTATACTCCGAAAGGATTCTCAGAGGGCTTCTGACCATTATTGCCATTAAGGACATCAATCGTTTGCTTCATAAGAACCGAAAATTGCTGAATCTGCTTAGAGTTACTATCCAAAACCTGAAGGGTAAGCTGCTGCAACTGCTCTTGCCTTTCTCGAAAATCAGGCAAAACAACCTGCAACTCCAAACCCATCCGGTGGCTATCATCCCCAATAACAGCAACAACCCCAACCTCATCCTTCAAGCAGCTAATCTTAGCATAAGGCAAAAGCTCGCCAGTATCCAACACCAAATGGAAACCCTTAAGCCTAAAGCCCTCACTCCACTCATTAAACACATTAATATCAAAAACAAGCCCAGTAGCAAAAAAAGCATTAGCCAACAACTGCTTCATCTTACCCAAACTAGCAGGCTTCCTAACCCAACAATTAATTCTCCCAGTCTCAAACCACTCAATACGCCCAAGTCGTCTCTTATCCACCCACAACAACATACGGTTCCTAGCTTTCGTCTTCTTCCAACCAACCTTAAAAGCCAACTCACGCCTAACACTCTTCAAAGCATAACCAAAATACCGCACAGCATGACAACTTAGGGCTTTTAGGCGTTGCCTATCTTTCTGCTTAGATTTTTTCCACTCACTCTTATAGGTATAGATTGTGTTGCGATAATCGTAGTATCTGATGTTAAGTAACTTGCATAAGTCCTCTGTTTTGATGTTGGGATACTTGTTTAACTTAAGAAAAACCCGTTCCTTAAGCGGTATCGAAGAGTCGCTGGAATCTAAGTTGTCTAAGCACTTAGATTTTCTAACCATCTTCAAAAAAAATTATTTCAGCAAATCGTAGAGTTTAGCGGAGAAGGTTGTGCCACCAAGCCAGTTTAAAGTAAGCAAGTATCCTTCAGGAACCGTGAAGAAAACCTGATCTTCCAAGCCAATTTCAACAGTGCGTACTTTAGGCTTACTTTGCCTAGCCTTTTTGCTTAAAATACCCAAGGTCTTCTGGGACATCATTTTAGATTAGGTTTTTTTGTTCTGCACAGGTTCTATGTCTCAAGATTATGAGTCCGCTATGACGGTTTTTTGTAGAAACAACTTTATCGCCAACTTTGATAGAGCCGCCACAAGTGTAGCAAACCAGTTTTTTTCTTTTGTTCAATAATTTTCTGAAAGTGCGAAGGCTCATAACATATTCTTTGATTCGCCTACTCATGGTTGTGTTCTCCAGAGCCCATTAGGCTTGTATGTCCAGAATTTGCAGTATTTTTTGGGGTGGCTATTAGGATGTTCGCTTTTATACCCATGCTTCTTTTTGTAGTATTCTTTGAATTTCTTGAAATCGTGACAGAGCCTAGAACCTTTGTTTCTGCAATTTTCGCAAGTTTTGTCTACGGTTTCTTGTACACTTTCAGTCATGCTTCTGCTCTAATCAGCTTCATCTTACAGGAACCGCAACTTTGTTGTTGCAGTCACCGCACAAACCAAACTTCTCGGCGTCACTAACCACTTGGCTAGACACAAAGAACCGTTTTCCGCAACGCTTACAAAAAATATACTTCATCAGAAGAAAATGTTACTAACCTTACGAAATACCAAGAACTTCTTTAATAGCCTTATTCCAGCCTTGAACTTCCAAATCAGTTACAATTTTATAACGCATTTTTTGCAACTCTTTTGTAATTTCGTCTAGTGCTAAGAGAACATCATGTAATTCTACAAATTGTTCATTATCCTCAATTAAATATTCATCCACTATAGTTTCTAAACGCTTAGATTTCAAAACAATTTCTTTTCGCACTTTCTCTAAATGATATTTCATTTTCTAGTTTATGTGACTGTTCTTCAATGGGTTTTCCAGTCTTCCGTCAGTCCCCACAGCAATCGCTTACACTCAGCAACTTCAAAACTTCGCACCAGCCCACCCTTACGCAACTCTCTAAGCCTATTCCCGATTGTAGGCAGATGCTTATAACGCTTCAAATACTCTTCTCCAATCTTCTCACGAGTCAACCTTCCCGGACTCACAGAAAATAAAATGTCGAGAATCCTTAATCGGACTTTGCGAAACTGCTCCTTGCGATCCGCATACGTGGGAAGATTACTCTGACTCATTCTGGCTAGTTAAGCGAAACTGTTACCTCTCTGAGCATCTGCTGCATAGATGGTTAATCGCTTTTTCAGGAGTAACAGAAGCATTATAGATAACAACAGATTTCTTGAATTCTTTAATCTTGGTGCATTTAACAGAAATACCATTATTCCAAACTTTGACGTCAACAAGTTCACCGCATAATCCTTTTTTGTTGTGGATTGTGTAAGTTGTCATTTTTGTTCTCCCCGAAGCAACACCAAAAGATTATCTAAAGAAATAAACTTCTTTTTGCGTAGCTTTTCCAACTCTTCTAAAGATTGACAGTCGTTGTTTTCCCATTCTTCATCAATATCATTACGGTCAATAGCTTGTTTTTTTAGTTCATCAACCAAACCCTTAGAAACTATCTTAAATGACGCTCTTGCCCATTCACGGTCAGATTCCTTTTGTTCTTCTGTTAAGTCAGCATATTTTGTTTTCGCTAACTCTCGCCATCGATACCAAACATCATAACCCGCTTCCTCATCATTAAACAATCTATCCTGGTATTTTATCCAATGACTCCACTGGTTATGTTCAAGAATCGCAAGAGCTTCTACAATCTGTTCTTTCACTGTTTTCTGTGAAGCTTCAACCTTATCACTCATGGTTCTGCAATTCTCCAAACAACTATATGCCCGCAGTGTGGACACCTATACTTTTCTGTCTTCCATGTTTTCCGAACCAGAACCATTACTGCACCACATCTTCCACATCCAGCCTCAGTCATGTTCCGGTAACTCCTTTCTTCTTTAGTAATCCATCTTCTTTCATGGCGTTCATTATCAGATAACTTGACTGTTTTTCACTCCAAAGTAAAGATTTATCTGGAACTTCTCCTTGTAGAAAACATCTAAGTTCCTGTTCAAGTTGATAAATTTCTTTCATCAGAACATTCAAGAATTTGCTTGCCTTGAAGGGTTTAACATGATTAGCTGATTCTCCTATAGCATACCCTGCTATTTTTAGTTGTAATATTGCTTTGCGTAATCTTTCTTCTGTTTGTTCTGAAATCTCACTCATGTTTGTTTTTGCTCCTTTTCTGCAACCTCTTTCTTTCTGTATCGTTTTAGTTGCCCA
>Ga0315543_1002603_pt1 | contig 17297 bp, 14 predicted proteins | sample SalMarSW160210MG_2_FD_203098 | JGI IMG/M metagenome (GOLD analysis project Ga0315543, IMG submission 203098) | Salt marsh sediment microbial communities from the Plum Island Ecosystem LTER, Massachusetts, United States - Salt Marsh Sediment SW1601-210 ...
ACAGACAAAATTAACGTAACAGAGATGTCCACCGAAAACAGCAGCCAAGTTCGCATAGGCCTAGAGGTTCACGTCCAGCTGACCAGCCTCAAAACTAAACTCTTTTGCGGCTGCTCCTCAGATTACAAGGGCAAAGACCCCAACAGTATGGTGTGCCCTGTCTGCTTCGGGATACCCGGCGCCCTTCCAGTCCTCAACGAGAAGGCGGTGGAGTACGCTGTTATGGCTGCGCTGGCATTGAACTGTAAAGTTTCGGAGCGCATGTTCTTCTTCAGGAAGAACTATTACTATCCGGACATGCCTAAAAACTTCCAGATTTCGCAGTACGACAAAGCTGGAGGAGTTCCACTTGCTGTGGACGGCTTTCTCAATGTTAATATTGGCAAAAAGAGAAAGAAGATTCGGATTGGCAGGGTTCATCTGGAAGAGGACCCGGGGAGACTGGTTCATCAGGGCGCCATAGACACGTCCCCCTATACGTTAGTTGACTATAACCGTGCAGGCATCACGCTTCTGGAGGTTGTCACAGACCCGGATCTTGATTCTCCCAAGGAGGCGAGGGTCTTCCTCCAGAAACTGCGTTCCATCTTTGAACACTTGGGAATCTTCTCGGGTAGGTTAGAGGGGTCGATGCGATGCGACGCCAACATTTCCCTTATTGGCGGAACCCGTGTGGAAGTGAAAAACATTTCTTCCTTCAAAGAGGTGGAGCGTGCTTTAGGCTTCGAGATTATGAGACAAAAAAACTTGGTTAAGAAGGGTCTCGCTGTCAAGTATGAAACGAGACATTGGGATGAGACTCGCAGGGTAACCATCTCCTTGCGGACCAAGGAGGAAGAGCATGATTACAGGTATTTTCCTGAGCCCGATCTTGTTCCCATAGTTGTCACAAAAGATTTCGTGGAAGAAGTTAAGGGGAAGATGCCGGAGCTGCCGGATGCTAGAATCCGCCGTTTTGTTGACGCCTATAATTTGCCCAAATATGATGCGGAGGTTTTGGTAAGCGACAAAGCCTTAGCTGACTTTTTCGAGAGAAGCGTACAATTGCATAACAGACCCAAGGAAGTCAGTAACTGGATGATGAGTGACCTTCTGCGCAATCTCCACGAAAACAACCTTGAGCTCACGGAATCCAAGATTACTCCCAAACACTTGGTTGAAATGATCAAGTTGATAGAGGATGGTGTCATAAGCGGCAAAATCGGCAAAAGAGTTCTGCCCGAAATCGTCTTAACTGGAAAGCATCCGTCGCAGATTATCAAAGAAAACGGTTTGGTGAAGATTGCTTCCCGAGAAGCCCTGCAAAAATCCGTGAAGAAAGTTTTCAGGGAGAATAAGAAGGCTGTGGAAGATGCCCTCACGGATGAAAACGCTGTTCACTTTCTGGTGGGGCAGCTTATGCGGGCAACGAAGGGTAAGGCTGACCCTCAGTTAGCCAACCAAATGATCCAAGAAAAACTGGAGTCCATAAAAGCCAAAGAAAACCTTTAGAAAAATCCTTCAACAATGTTTTCATGTTTTATGTTATATTTCTGTTAATGTTTTCCTTCAGTTTCCAGACTTTTCTCGTTTGCCTCAAGGATCTTCGTCAAAACTTTGAAGAGTGAAAGAGCGACTCCTCTCTCGGCTCCGAAACCCGTTGTTGCCCCTAACAAGCAGATGCCTTTCCATTCACGCCTTTTTGCAAGTCCCAGCAATAATCCTGTTGCGCCTATTATTCTGCCCTCGCCATAGATTTGGGTTCCTTTATCCAGATGTTTCTGGGCGAGTTTCTCGGAAGTGGCGGCTATGTAAACTTCGTTTCCCGGCTTCGATGTGACTACTCCGCCCATGGTGACTATGAACTTGCTTCCATATTTCTCTGCGAAATTCAGGATTTCATCGCATAGGTCGTAGTGAGCTAAAGTGTCCTCTAGAGAAGGCTGCGAGTCTCCAGTCAAGATAATGTAGTGGTTTTTTTCGGTTTTGGCTGCGTGGAACTGGTAACGGGGTGGACGGCACGTTCCATCCTTGTTTACAATTACGTAGTCTTGGAAGTACGGGGCATACAATTCAGCGAAGACTTTAGCATCAGTGGATTCTATGAGATGTCCCGCTGCAATCAATCCCACATTTCCCAAACCCGTGAGCCCCTCTACAAGGATTGGCTCTTTCAATTGCGGCTCAAAGAGCTGGCGGAAATAGGGCTTGTCCATGGATTCACCAAACAGTTAGTGGAGCAAGCAGACTATAGTTCTTTCGCATTTTTTCATTCGACTGTTGGTTTTCGGTTTCTGTAGGATGTGTTCTGTTCGAAGGTGTATGCAGCCTGTAGTGTCAAGTCTTCTCTGAGGGGCGGAGCCATGATTTGCATTCCGATGGGAAGACCGTTCGTGAATCCGCATGGAATCGATATGGCGGGCAGTCCAGCTAGATTCGCTGACACTGTGTCCACGTCGCTCATGTAGAGGGCTAGGGGATCTTTTATCTTCTCCCCGATCTTAAAGGGCGGAAAAGGCATGGTGGGACCGATTAGAACATCGAATTTCTTGAAGGCATTCTCGAAGTTTCTTCGAATCAAGGTTCGAACCTTAAGGGCTTTCAAATAATATTTGCTATAATATCCCGCTGAAAGGGCGTAGGTTCCAAGAATAATTCGTCGTCTCACCTCAGCTCCGAATCCAATTCGCCTATTTCGTGAGTAAACTGTTGCCCAGTCTCCCTCATCTTTGTCAACTCGGTAGCCGTATCGTATTCCGTCGTATCTTGCTAGGTTGGAGCTGGCTTCAGACATGGCGACGATGTAATAGGCAGCAAGAGAATGTTCAAGACTGGGAAGCGAAGTTTCCTCGCAAGATGCCCCCAATTCTTCAAGTTTGTGGATGCCATTCCAAACCTGCTTCTCCACTTCATCACTTGTTCCCTCGCCGAAGAACTCTCTAGGCACACCAATCTTGAATCCCTTAACCGTATCCTTCAGGAATTCCGTGTAATCTTTCGGCGCAGCATTCACGGATGTGCCGTCTTTAGAATCATGACCAGCAATAACTGAAAGAAACAGGGCACAGTCGTAAACATCCTTTGCCATGGGACCGATCTGTTCAAGACTGTTCGCATACGCAATCAATCCGTAACGGCTAACCAACCCGTAAGTTGGTTTCAAGCCAACAACTGAACAGTAACTGGCTGGACAACGAATAGAGCCCCCAGTGTCAGTTCCCAATGCTAAGATCGCCTCATCAGTGGCAATAACCGCTGCGCTGCCCCCAGATGACCCTCCTGGAACCCGTGAAAGGTCCCATGGATTGCGGGTTGGACCGAAATAGCTGGTTTCCGTGGAGGATCCCATGGCAAACTCGTCCATGTTTGTCTTTCCGATGATCACGCTGTCCTCTCGTTTAATCCGTTCAATGACCTCCGCGTCGTAGGGAGGAACAAAATTCTTGAGCATCCGCGAAGAACAGGTGGTGGGAATTCCTTGTGTGCAGATTGCATCCTTTACGGCGATGGCGACGCCCGCCAATTTCCCGACTGGTTTCCCCTCAGAGACTTTTTTGTCGATCTGCTTAGCTTTTTTGAGGGCTTCTTCTTCAACGAGGGTAACATAGGCGTTAATTTTATCTTCTAGCTTGTGGATTCTTTCAAAAACTGCGTGAACGCATTCTTCGGCTGTGGCTTCGTTACTGCGTATCTTCTGGATGGTCTCTCGGGCGGTTAACTCCTGTAACTTTGGCATTTTGTCTGCTTCCTAAATGATTCTTGGAGCTTTAATGAACTTTTTCTCCTTTTTTGGGGCGTTTCTGAGGGCTTCTTCTATGGGTAGCGAAGGTGTTGTCTCGTCTGTCCGAGAGACGTTCTTGAGGTCTAAAACGTGGTACGTTGGTTCAACTCCCTCGGTGTCTACCTCGTCAATCTTTTTGAAATAGTCAAGAATTTCGTTGAACTGTTCAGTGAAGAGAATCTTCTCTTGGTCGGAGAGTTCTATATGGGCAAGCCAAGCAATGTGCTCAACTTCCTTCTTTGATAGATGCTGTCTTTTCATGTTTCACTCCTTCAACAATAGAACTGGAGGCAACCAGCTGTTACACAAACGCAACCATCCCTTGCCAAGGTCTTATCTAGATTGCTTTTAACTCTTCTGTACAGTGATGCACGCGTGAAGGTTTCTGTCTGCCTGTCCACAGGAACGAACCTTGGTGTGTGACTCAAACTTGCTAGGTTTTGAGAACTTGAAATATGTATGGAAAATTCAGAAATGTTTTATTCATCAGATTCGGAATCTGAACCGAGCACACGCAACTCCTATCAAGGTTGAATATTAGCGTTCCCACCCACACGCCAATTCGCCTTTTTATTGCGTGTGCTCCCTGATCCTACTTTTTGTTAAGCATAAAAGAACAGCTTTGGAGAAATTATCTACCATTTTTGTGCGTGGCGGTTTTATTCGTATCTTCGTCTTCTAATGATGAAAACAACAACAGAAACCCCTGCGACACCGGCAACCCCGCCTATAATAATGAACAGGTACTGGTTTAGGAACGTGTCGGTTACCGTAAATGACATTGAGTTGCTGTATGCTCCGCTTCTTGAAGCATCTTCAGCTATGTAGGCATGAACCTGCCACAGCTCCATCGAATCGGGCTTCCAACTTACCACGTAAGTTCCATTCGAGTTTGCGTATGCGGTTTGTTCGATGGTGGCGTTGGCAGCGGTGAAAATTACGGTGACGGTTAGGTTCTCTACTATGGGGTAAACCGATCCTGTCACGGTAATGTTATCTCCGATGGTTACGCTCTTCGACGTTATGTTGCAGGTTATTGACATGAGCACCTTCTGTACGGTGAAGTTTCTGTAATCACTAGATGCACCAAAATAAGTTTCGCTCCCATTCCAACTTGCCCAGACGATCCAAGTTCCAGTTTGGTTTAGAGAATGCACGTCACTAAAATTCCCTGAAGAATCTGTAGACACCAACCTAGAAACGACAGCGTCGTTCGACGTATGATTCAATATTGTATCATTTGCCGTAGCATAATCTAGCAAAGTAGAATTTAACGTAGAATTATTTAACATCGTATAAGTTAACGTCACATTTGTTCCACTTACCGGAGTTGAACCTGTTACCGTGATGTTTTCACCATAATAAACAACTGAACTCGACAGGTCCAAAGTTATGTTTGCCGAGTTCTTCACCTCATAACTGCCCCGAACTTCTGCATTGTTGCCGCTGGTGTCACGCGCCAAAACCGTGTAATTTACTGCGGTTCCGGCTGGTTGCTCGGGGATTGTTCCGTTGTATGTTTGGTTCTGGGAAGCAATCATTTCTACGGCAGTCGATGTTGCCCAGTCATCAATTGTATAATTCAGCGTCACCGTTTCCAAGTTGAATTGTTCTTCTACGTGGGCGCTTATGATCGTCTCATTGTCTGGATTCACTTTCTCAGCTTGATCTAACAGGCGTAACTCTGGGGCATCAAAATCCGTTTTAACCATGAAGTTTATGCTACCCTCTCCATGCTCAGCTATGAATACAAGGTGATAAAGCAGGTTTCCTTCAACAGGGGCGGTAAAGTTGATCAGCATATCCTCTCCCGGATACTCGCAACTAGCCATCGATTCATTATATCTTAGCCCATCGCTGTCTAGGTTGTATCCCCCATAGATTTCTGAAGTGTTACCGTATAGTCCCGCTTCCCAAGCTAGAGGCACGCCATTCAGGAAGCTACCTTCATCTTCCAATGGGTTCGTCATGATGTAAAGTCGGGCTTCGTACATGTCGAGGGCGTCTGGCACTTCAACCCACACTTCGACACGGCTGCTTGTTGTGTTGAATTCGTATGCCCAACTCGTTTCTTCAACCGGCTCATCGTTTACTTTTCCTTCCATGTAACGTTGATACCATATACCAGAATCAACGTGCTCAATCAACATGAAAGTCGCCGCCTCAGCCCCACTGCTCTCCCTCGCATCATTCTTTACACAAAAACTGTAGTCACCGGTTTGCTTCGGAATGAAAAACGGGTGGTCAACCGTTGTGCCTAAGTGCTCAGGTAATCCCGCTGCCTCAGTGTGATACGACTCAAGTTCCCCAGAAGGGCCATAAACAAAAATGTCGTAATCTGTCTTATTTGATTCGGAAGAGTAGTCTATCCAGTCTCCGTAACAGTAAACACGATAAGCTGAGCCCGCCTCCAAAGGATAAACATAAGTCCAGTCGGATCCTATCGCAATCTGAGACGCATTAATTTTGACAGGAAGAACAGGTTTACTTACGTAGGTCCAGTTTCCGAGAGTATATGGAACCGTGGGCTGCGCTGAAACTCGAGCGACTGACGGAAAGGGCAGTGGCGTTATCCCAGTTATGACGCAGATTAGAACAAGCATACAAAAACCGAACCCTTCATGAACAACGAAACCTAGAAACTCTCGAATTGCTCTGTGTGTAGCAGAACGTTACATACAAATTCTTAGTATTAGCCCCTCAGCTAGAATAATTACGATTAAGACAAAAATTGAACCCATGGGAGCGCTTACCCAGCCAGCGTTCTGAGACGGTGAACGATGTGGTTACTGAGATACGAAATTTCCATTCCCTGAAGGAGCTTAGTGAAAACCTTGAAGAAGAGATTGGCTTTTGCAAAGCTGTGGGTGAGGAATGCAGCAAAAGGTTAGGTTCACTCTTGAGAGAGAATGAAACAACTCATGGGGACGAGGAATGGTTCAAAGAAGTGTCTGGTCTTCAAAAGACCTCTAAAGAAGGAAAGAGCAAGAGCAAAAGTAAAGGCAAGGGTAAAAAGAAGAAAGGGGGAAATTCCGGTTGGATTCAATTCAAAGACATCATGATTTCCACAGAAGAGTATGGGGAAGCTCAGATTCTCTTTGATGCTATAGAAGACATAAAGAGCAGAGTTAATCGACTTGAAAAGATCAAGGAAGACATTGAGGACTTGAAACGACTGGGTCTAGGAGAAAACATAGTTTACATAACATATCTGCGTGAAGGAGTCCCCGAAAAGATCGTTTTGAGCAAGAAAAATGGGGAAGAGTTTGGGAAAAAATTTGAATTCGTGGCTACGATTTCCCTTCCCAGAGCCTCATGAATAAGCTCGCTCGGATTTGAATCAGCCTTCAATTTCGTCGGTAATTTAGGATTTAACTTTCAAGGGCATTCGTTGAGGTTCTCACATAAAGTTTTGCGAAGGCTTTTATGAGGTCTCGTTGATTGTAGACCGCGGCACTCACTCTAAAGTAATTCTTCATCCTTTCAGTTTCCAACCCGACTCCGATCACTATTACGCCCTTCTTCTCCAGTGTTCTGATGGTTTCCGCTAGGGCGATAGGCATGTTTGGATAGCCGTAGGGCCATCCGTCTGAAAGAACTACCAAGAATCTTTGTTCATCGAATCTCTGCGCAAGGATTTCTCCTGCAACCTGAATAGCGTCAGGCATATACGTTAAACCACCGAACTTCAGCCCCCCAATTCTCGCTCGCACTCTACGCGAATACGCCTCCGAAACATCTTTCAGAACATAAAATTGGTCGCTGAAAGCAAAAAATGTCCACGAACCAGGATCCATCAACAGTTCTTTTGTGGCTTCAGCAATACATATTGCCATTGCTCGCGCGTGCTCACCCTTAACTCTCATGCTCGCACTCACGTCTAAAAGAATACTCCAAGCGTAGCTTCTGCTCAAGTATTCATCCCGCATGAAAACGTCCGATCTCGATCTACCAGATGCCATCATCTGGACAACGGCTGGAAGATCCAGTTGACCGTATAGTTTCCTGGGGTCCTCATCTAAGGCGTCCTGAGCCACTCTGAGGCTGTCCAGCAATCTGCGACTCGTTCCCTTTACAAGAGCCCTAGCCCTAAGATACCGCGTGTAATCTTCAGTGGGAAAACTAACAGATTTGAATCTACTCCACGCTGTATATTTCTCAAGTTTTGTAAGTATCTTTTTTTCTCGGGCTTTCTGATGGAACCATGTGTCGAAGGCTTGCGAAGCCTCTACGTTGGACTCTTTTCTCCAGCATGATTCAATGGAATCTTCAGACGGAATTGTTCCGCCCAAAGTCTCTAGAGACTTTCTGAAGGTTTTTTCAATCGCGAAATCTGACGGCATCTCCTTTTGAGAGAAGATCGTGCATGGACCAGCTTGTTCAGTGTATTGCAGGGAGGGAGCCTCCAGAATAGGGCCAAAGTTTTCCAGAGTTTGAGTTATTTCGTTGGCTGTTGTGTTCATAACCTCGTCGATTTCGGTTCCCTCCATAGCTAGAGCCATCATAAGTTCTTCCTTGAGTGAACTCACTTTTTTTGTTAAATGGTTGACCGCTTTTTTTTCTTCTGGATGAAGAACTCCCTTTACGGTGCCTATGTTGACCATTGACAGCAGAGCCGTCATTACCCGAGTGGCTGGATTGAAGATGGTTTCCACGGGTCTCATCCTTGTGAAAGCCAGTGAATTTGCGTAAGCCATGTCGGCGAGCTTGTCAGGATACCACGCTGTAATGTAGGCGTTGACATAAGCATCATTGACTAAAGATTCAGAGAATGCCTCAACTAGCGAACGCTTTGAGGTTAATGACGCCATTTTTTCCGCGCTAACGGGCATCAGAGTGTGAGTTGTTAGATGGAAAACGCAGGCTCTGAATAATCTTCCAACTTTAGCTTTTCCGGTGTCGTCTGCTGGAAATTCGTAACCCAAGAAAGATATTGTCTTTTCTTCTTCCTCTTCTGACACGGATGGCAAGGGCAGGGTTACATTGAATCCGGCTTTATCCTGTGTAAGAATTGGCAGCTGGAGTTTTGGGTCTATGCGGATTCTTGCTTTTATGTTGTCCTTTTGAATGGAGATGGACCGAGCGTAATCAAGGAATCCCATAGAGGTTACCGCGTGTTTTTGCTGATTTTCTCATCATTGAGGCGGGGGAAACACTGATTCTATGATTCTTCTGATGTCCGCTTGCACTTCGGTGTTATCGCTGGTTAGGGCGATTATGGTTTCTTCGGCTGCGACGTTGGGGGTGTTGCCGTCGTAAATGAGGGTAGCCCAGTTTATCAGGTCCCCCAGCGAAGGGCCATAAGGAACGTCTCCTGCTTTGTACTGTCTCCGCAGCTCAGCGCCCACCTGGATGATCTTGTAACCCATGTCTTCGTCAACGTTTGATCGCTTCCTGAGCAGTTCTACTTCGTTAGGTGAAATCTGCTCGCCGACGCTTGTGTAGTCGAAGTTTATCCATACTGCCATTCGTCTTCTCATGGCGGCGTTCAACGGTTTGGTTCCAGAGAACTCGGCTGAGTAAGGGTTCATGCTGATGATCATGTAGCCATGTTTGTGTCTTTTTACACATTCGTTGTCTTTCTCGTTCAGCACAATGTGGCCTCGAGTGTCGAGAACCGGGTTCAATCTTGTGGCTACGTCTTGTTTCATCATGTTTGCTTCGTCGAGATACATTATTCCGCCTCCCCTTAGCCATTTGGTTACCATTCCATCGATCCAGTTTTCTTTTCCTAATCCTATGAAACGTCCAATCAGGTCGTATGAGGATGTTTGGAGACCACAGTTGACCTCCCAAACGGGTAAGCCGCAGAGTTCTGCGACAAGGTAGACGATGTGGGTTTTGCCTGTTCCTGAGGGGCCTATGAGGGAGCACTGTTTGAAGTAGTAGAGGGCGCGGACGATGCGCTCTACGTAGTGTTGTCCGCTGTCGATGTAATAGGGCGTGCCCTTGGGTATCAGGGCATCCATATGGGCGAAACTGTAGCCGGGGTGAAGGTCGTATCTTTTGATGTCATATCTGTTGTAAAGAGGACATTGGGACATGGGGCGTTCTTTTTCTATGGAAACTTTTATTTTGCCTTTTTTGTTGCGGGCAGAAGAGACTACTTTCATTCGGCTGACTGCCGCTTTTTCCTTTAGACCTTGATGCCCGTAGCTCAAAAGAGTTCCACCCGTAAAAGAGAGGACGGGGGATGCGATATAAATATTGCGTCTTACGACTAAAGACGTCTCTTAGGCATGACTAGTACACGCCAATCAAGCTCACACACTTAACTAACTATGTGCGTCACGGCAACCAACACACAAGTGCTTTTAGTAATAAACCAGCGAGAAAATGAACAAGGGAATGATCTTAATGAGCCAAAGCACAGTACAATTACCAGTCAAGAAGCCAGAACAGGCTAAACCGCCCCAAATAACCTTGGAAGAACTTATATCATCCCTGAAAAGCCTCCAAGACGACATCGGCCAAATCTCAGAACTAACCTCTGAAGAAAAAAGGGTTGTGGACGTATTTTTCGAATCGTTCTTGAACCTCATGCAGCCCTTGGCAAAAACGATTCCCGTTTCCCCCGATGCGCTCCCTGAAGAGATGGGAAATGTGCTTCAGGCAAACGTAGATCCGAAAGGAAACCTTATGCTCCTCTATCATGAAGGACAGGTTGAAATAAAGTGCCTCAGCGAAAAGACCCACCGTGACCTTATGATCAGTGTCATAAGAGATGTAATGCCGAAGTTTAAACAGCTCACCAGTACTCACAGACGAAAAATTGAAAAAAGAATGACGTTTTTGTCTTCAGTGACCAAGGAAATACAAAAGATATCTAAGGCATTCTCGACAGCGCCCACCTGATCAACCCAAAACAGTTAGATTGCTTGTCTTCAAACTATGTAATTCTGTCTGAACACTTATTTTCACTAGGGAGCGCACATTCTGTTCTTGCTGTTGATGTTCAAAAGGCAGAGTGAGCAGACAGGCAGTTATGAAAGTTGTGTGTAGTATGTTGATACACACGAACGGAAAAGATTCAAAATCGCCTATTATTAGTTGCATGAAAAAATGAGTTACATATTGTTTGCAGGTTCAGTAGTGTGAGGAATTAGTCATTTCAACTAAAAGTGACGAGTCTGACGTTCAAGTCAAGGTTGACATTCTCGGTTTGCGAGGCGTTAAACTGAAAGACAGAATAGAGTCTCCTGAATTGAATTTTGATGTTAACGTAAAACTGGAGGAGAAGGACCGGAAAAGCGGTATGCGTGTTGTTGGCTTCGTGTTAACGGTGGGCACAAAGCCCAGTGTGGCAAAATTTGAAGTGGAGGGAATAGTGACCCTTGAAGGAAAAACTCCAGCTATAGAGAAACTGCTGGAGGTGAACCCCGAGAAGAGGATACCATTGTTGCTCAACAGAATTTACCAGAGCGTTTTCACGTCAACATACCTCTTAGCCACCCTCCTAGACACATCCTACCCACCGCCAGACATGCTTTCCTCAGGCGAACTGAACAAACAGGGCACCGAGGGACATGTTGAATGGGAAGGCAAAGAAGAAACGAAGACAGAAGAAAAACCCAAACAAAAGAAGAAAAAAGTCAAAGCAAAAGCTAAACGTTGACCTGTCTCTCATTTCGTCCTCAATAGTCCGGATAACCTGAAAAAGTTTCAAGTCTGATGTGCTAACTCTTCTTATGTTTAAGTAACGAAAATGAAGTGCTCGTTAGTCTTGATTGCATGTTTGTGAAGTGGAGAATTATTCGATCGCGCATTTATGCCTTAATGCTTTCTCCTGTAAAGCACGAACGCCGTTATGGCTAGCGCCAATAGCACAGCTCCAACGGATAATGAAACAACAAGGAGCCATGGAAAGTCTTGAATTGTCGAGGCGAATGTTATTTGTTGGTAAACGTTTGTGGCGTTAACGGTCACATTCCCAGACGACGGAAAAGCCGTGTAATCATCGGGCGAAGTGATCGAAAAGGAGTAGACGCCGTTTGGTACGTTGAACACTATAGCGTCTGAGGTGGAGTTCTTCGTTTGACCGTTGAATGTTACTGTCCAGCTTGTTCCTTGAGGCAAACCTGACGCAATGAATGACACCTCGTAAGTTTGTGGGCTCGATGAAGAAGCGCCGATAGCGTAAACTATATGGTCATATGAGCCAAAGTAGATTGCCCCGTCTGAGACGGCAGGGGAAGAAATTACCTTGTCGAGGGTTGTGTAACTCCATAAATGAGCACCTGAAGTAGCGTTTAAGGCGTACATCTTCTTGTCGTATGAACCCACGAAAACTACACCGTCAGCCACAGCTGGAGAAGAAACCACATCGCCGCCAGTCGTGTAATTCCACACAACCGTGCACATTGCAGCATCCAAAGCGTAGATGTTGTTGTCGTTTGAGCCCACGTAAATTATGCCGTCGGCAACTGCTGGAGAGGAAGCCACGGCACCTCCAGTCGTGTAATTCCATATTAGAGCCCCAGTGGAAGCATTCAAAGCGTAGATGTTATCGTCATAAGAGCCTATGTAAACTATGCCGTCTGCGACGGCGGGAGAAGAAATCACCACATCTCCAGTGGGGTATTTCCAAACGAGAGAGCCATCAGAAGCGTTCAAGGCGTAAACGTTCTGGTCGTTTGAGCCCACGTAAACTATGCCGTCGGCGACCGCTGGAGAAGATAAATGAATATAGCTGCCTGTTGTGTAGTCCCATATTAACGTGCCCGTTGTGGCGTTCAGAGCGTAGACCTTATAGTCTTCTGAGCTGATGTAAACTACACCATCAACAACAACTGGTGAAGAAACCACGGCGAAGCCTGTTGTGTAGTTCCATATGCGTGCGCCGGTAGAAGCGTTCAAAGCGTAGATGTTGTAGTCATACGAGCCCACGTAGACTATGCCGTTAACGACGGCTGGTGCGGACAGCATTACCATGTCGTCGGTTTTGTAGCTCCATATGACATCGCTGGAGAATTCGTCGAATGGGACGGTGCCGGTGGCGGCGCTTAAAGCGTAGACGTTCCCGTCGAAAGAGCCTATGTAAATTACGCCTTCTGCGACGGCGGGGGAAGAGTCCACTACGCCGCCTGTTATGTAATCCCATATGTGTGCGCCGGTAGAAGCGTTTAATGCATATAATCGTCCATCCCATGAACCCACGTACACTATGCCTTCTGAGATGGCGGGCAGAGAGATTACCATTTCTCCAGTTTTATAGCTCCATATGTATGAGCCTGTTGTTGCGTTCAGAGCGTAGATATTGTTGTCGTTTGAGCCCACGTAAACTATGCTGTCGGCAACTGCTGGAGAGGAAGCCACGGCACCTCCAGTCGTGTAATTCCATATGACCGCGCCGGTAGAAGCGTCTAGGGCGTAGACTCGTCCGTCAACTGAGCCCACATATACAATGCCGAGAGCGGCAGCGGGTCCGGAGAATACTGGTCCATCGGTTGTGTAGTTCCACACTACGTCGCCCGTAAAAGCGTTGAAGGCGTACAGATTGTTGTCGTCCGAGCCAATGTAGACTTTGCCATCTGCAACCGCGGCAGTAGAAACCACATCATCACCTGTCGTGTAGCCCCATATGCGCGCACCTGTCGTGGCGTTTAAAGCGTAGACTTTGGCGTCTATTGAACCTATGTAGACCATGCCGTAGGCGACGATGGGCGAAGATAGCATAATTTGGTCGCCTGTTGCGTAGCTCCATATGTAGTCGCCTGTTGACGCGTTTAAGGCGTAAACGTTGCAGTCTTCTGAGCCTACGTAGATTATGCCCTTAGAATAAGCGATTGCAGAGTCTACGAAGTGGCCTGTTCTGTAACTCCACACGTAAGCGCCAGTAGAAGCGTTCAAGGCGTAGACGTTGAAGTCTTCCGAGCCTACGTAGACCATGCCTTCGGCGACTGCGGCGGGGGAAAGGACGTTCCCGTCTGTTGCGTAGCTCCATTTTCGGGAGCCTGTCGATGCGTTCAAAGCGTAAACGTTGTTGTCTAACGAACCAAAGTAAACTACGCCGTCGGAGACAACGGGAGAATCCACGGGTCCGCCAGTGTTGAACTTCCACAAGGTCTGGTTTGTCTTCGGCGCTGTTGACTTCGAGTTGCCAGTGTTTGCCATGTTATGGTGGAACATGAGCCAGTCGTCTGTTTCTGGCTGATCCGCCGAGACTTCAGAAGCACCAGTAGATTCGATGGCTGTGGACAAGGTGATGCTGAAAAAAGCTGAGACAAGAAGCAGCACTGTTAAGACTAAACAGGGGATCACTTTTTTCTTCATCGTATTCTATCCTCTGGGCATATTAGCTGAAGCCGCTTTAGGCGGAGACAAAACTTCTGGTGAAGCAACAGCAACAAGACACAGCCTCAACCAATCTTTAATTCGATAATCCGTAAAACACTTTCTTTTTTCCAGACCCTTATAATACACGCAAATCAACCGTTCCCGTTCACATATTTGTAGCCTAATAATACTTCATTGTTGAAAACAGCCTTTTTCCTGAAAAATTCTTCCATGGTTTTTTGGAGAAATAAATCTCATGTCTCTTTTTGGCTTAGCAGTCACTTTCGGTTAAGAAGACTAGTTAACAATAGCACTAGCCCTGCCGTGAAGAATATTGCTTCGAAGAATTCGTGGTGAAGGACATCCCATAGATCAAAGAATCTTCCACTAACTAGGAGATGATGAAGAACACCTAACAAGCCTAACAGAACGAATACGAAACCTAATGTTCTGGCATTAGTTTTCTCCATATTTCATCAAAGTGAAATCTCGGAATTCATTTATAAAAACACTGGTTCCAAAAAACCATGCAAAGCTATAATGTGCACACAGCAAAAGTTGACGTGCCCGCATTCCATAATGCAAAGGTTTATTTTTTCCTTGTTTCAACTTAAATCCAAGAAACAAGGGTGCACCTAATTGAGGGAACCTTTTGCCGAAGATGTTGAAGCTGAGTTAAGCCCCGACATCCTATTAATCACATGTGGACTTCCGGGAACTTGGAAAACAGAGACATCGCAGGAAATCTCAAAAATCAAGGAATACCCAATTCTCAGAACCGATCTGATTCGCTTACAAGTTCTCAAAAACGAAGATATCTTTGACGCGAAAGTTGCAGGAAACATGAGCAAACGAGAGCTTGTTTATGATGAAATGTTTCGACAAGCAGAAGATCTTGCACAAAAAGGCAAAGGCGTAATATTGGACGCTACTTTTGTAACCCAGAAACTGCGGAGACGCGCCGCTGAGATTGCCGCAAAAAACAAGATACCTTTTGTTATACTGCAGACCAGCTGCTCTGAAAACGCGTCCATTACAAGAATTTTGCGGAGAACCAAACAGAAGTATGAATCGAACGCCTTGACCAAGCAAGCCTACCTTAACAACAAGAAGAAGTTTGAGCCCGTCGACTTGGATGACCTAAAAAAGATTCATCCAAATCTTGAGATAATACATTTAACAGTTGACACCGAATACGACAACCCCGAAGACTGGTACATAATCGGGAAAGAAATTAGATAATTGGGTTCAGTTTCATTATGATAATCGATTTGCATATTCACTCAAAAACTTGCTCCGATGGAAACTTGTCTGTTGAAGAGATCATTGAAGAAGCTAAAGTCAGAAATATTGAGTTAATGGCGATTACAGATCACGACGCAATCGGCTGCCAAGAGAAAGCCATGGCTTTGGCAAAGAAAAATGGAATCCATTATGTCTACGGGGTTGAATTGAACGTGTCTTTTTCGCACCCCAACTTTCACAATGGCAAATTAGTATCCTTAGATTTTTTAGGTTACCAATTTGACATAAACAACAAAGCCTTGAAGCAAAAACTTCAACAAATCGGGAAATACCGTGAAGAACGTGCCGCAAAAATCTTGGAAAAAATTAATTCAGAATTCAAAAAAGAAGGACTCAAAAACTTAACAAAAAACGATCTAACCAAGATTCAAAACTCCGCCGATGGTGTGCTAGGGAGACCCCACATAGCAGACTATCTGGTGAGAAAAAAAATTGTTAGAGACCGGCAAGAAGCTTTTGACAGGTATCTTGTGAAATGCAACGTTCCAAAGTATCCTCTTTACCTTGAAGAGGCTTCGAGTCTGCTGAGAAACGCTGGGGGAATAGTGGTGTTAGCCCATCCCAACGACCCTCATGGAACCTCACTCATGAAGTTAACTAAATCACTACAAGAACAGACCGATATAATCAAAGATTCTATGCTAAGTTACATTGATGGCATCGAGTGCTGGCACTCCAGAAACAACGCCGAAACAACGAATCATTACATAAACTTTTCAAAAAAACACGGACTAATAATGACCGGAGGAAGCGATTGCCACCAGAAACCCATCATCATGGGAACAGTTAAAATCCCAGATTTTGTGGCTCAGCAATTCATCAGGTAGAACGATTTTCTGATCAAAACTGTCTTGCATAGTCTGTAGCTAGCTTAAAGTATGCTTTCGCCTCTTTTGTTGCTGCACTCTTCTCTTCACTGTCCACACTGGGGTCTTTTAGTTTAAAACTGATAACTTTTCCTCGCACGTAAGCTCGGTAGCACTTGTAGAACTGAAGAAGTTTCTCCAACTCTTGCTCTCCCGAATACTTGACATATCTTTCAACGAAAAAACTAGACAGATCGCTTCGGTCTTTAAAGTCCAAGTCCATGGCTAAGAAAGCAATGTCAGAGGCAACATCGCAATACCTGAATCTTTCGTTAAATTCTATCGCGTCGAAAATGTAAATCTTGTCTGCAACAAAGATGTTACCCGAATGAATGTCTCCATGGCACTCTCTGATTCGGTTCTCAGCCACTCTCTTCACAAAAAAAGCCGCGTTTCTCTTCATGAAATCCTCTATTCTTTCACGGATTAATCTGTAACTTTCCATGAATATCGTTTCGCCGATGAATTCCTCGGTTTGCTCAAAATTTTCCCTCCAATTTGTTTCTATCATCGGCAAGGACCCGAACTCGCCTATTCTCTTATTAGTTTCCGCTTTTGAATGAAATTCAGCAATGATCTTCGCCATCCTATCCATTAGCTTTTTGTCCACCTTATCCTCTTCAAGAAGCCGGGTCATAATCTTGTCTTCAGGCATTCTCTTCATCTTTACAGCGTATTCAACGGTCACTCCGTCGCCCTTTATTTTGATACAGTCTGATCTGTTGACGGGAACAACCTCAAGGTACATGTCCCCACATAACCGTCTATTGAGCTCCAACTCTTTCTCACAGAAGAAACGCCTCTTCTCAAGGGTTGAGAAATCTAAGAATCCGAAGTCTACAGCCTTTTTAATCTTGTAAACAAAATTTCCAGTCAAGAAGACGAATGATATGTGGGTTTGTTTCAGTTCAATTTGCTCCGGTTCTCCGTCATAAGCTTCAGGCTTCATTAAAGCTTCTACGACCTGCTTCTGAACCTTCACGTTATCTCCAAGCTTGTTGTGATTAGTGAGAGGCATTTTTTTGTCTGAATCTTTCAACGAGTTTGGCAACCTTCCTGCTATAAATAAAACTTCAACGAGCTATATAGAT
>Ga0315543_1002604_pt1 | contig 17292 bp, 12 predicted proteins | sample SalMarSW160210MG_2_FD_203098 | JGI IMG/M metagenome (GOLD analysis project Ga0315543, IMG submission 203098) | Salt marsh sediment microbial communities from the Plum Island Ecosystem LTER, Massachusetts, United States - Salt Marsh Sediment SW1601-210 ...
ACTGCGAGCACAGCAGCAGGACTTCTTTTCCGACCTTTTCGATGACCGATTCATTGTCGATGTTTTCAGCGACTGTATTTATGAAATCGGCAATTTGCTTCGCTTGCTCCTGTTTGAAACCGCGAGAGGTAATAGCCGGCGTGCCTATACGCAATCCGTTCGGATTCATCGGCGGCGCCGGGTCGCCGGGTATTGTGTTGTAATTCGAGACAATTCGAGCCCTGTCCAGGGCCTTCGCGAGTTTCTTGCCGGGTATGCTTTTCTTTCTCAAATCGATTAAGATTAGATGATTGTCCGTCCCGCCGGTTACGAGATCGAAGCCATATTCCAGCAGCTTTTCCGCCATGGCTTTTGCATTTTTGACTATTTGCTCTGCGTAGGCGACGAATTCCGGGGTATCGGCCTCGGCCATTGCCACGGCGATAGCGGTCATTGTATGCATATGCGGCCCTCCCTGCAGGCCGGGGAAAACTGCCTTGTCCACCTTTTTTGCGTGCTCTTCCTTACACAGCAGCATCCCGCCGCGAGGGCCCCGAAGCGTTTTATGTGTCGTAGTTGAGACAACATCGGCGTAGGGAACCGGACTTTTGTGAATGCCGGCAACAACAAGACCCGCAATGTGGGCTATATCGCTGACCAGGTAAGCATCGACTTTTTTAGCAATTTGACTGAAGATTTCAAAGTCTATTTCCCTCGGATACGCAGTGGCACCGGAGATAATTATTTTCGGACGATGTTTCTTCGCAAGCTCCTCAATCAGGTCGAAATCCAGCATGCCTGTATCAGTATTCACAGGATACGGCACGGAATTGTAGAACTTGCTGGTTAGCGAGACCTTCCAGCCATGCGTCAGATGCCCGCCGTGAGAAAGAGACATTCCCATAATCGTATCGCCGGGATTTATCAGGGCGGCATAGGCCGCAAGGTTCGCTACCGAGCCCGAATAGGGCTGGACGTTCGCGTGGTCGGCCTTGAATAATTTCTTCGCCCGCTCCTGAGCCATTCTTTCGATAAGATCAGTCACCTGCTGGCCTTCGTAGTATCGTCTGCCGGGGTAGCCCTCGGCATATTTGTTGGTCAGGCAGCTCCCACTGGCCAGCATAACTGCTTTGGATACATAGTTTTCCGAGGGAATCAGACGGATTGAGCCACTCTGGCGTGCCGCTTCCTGTCGTATAAGCTCACAAATCTGCGGATCATATTGTTCAAGAGCATTTATCATATCAATTTCTCCATAATCGGACTTTGCTCAGATTCTTTCAGGATTCCCAACACAGAATAATGCGTTCGGGATTTTTATAACACAGCTTTACTTTTTACACAAGTATTTATTTGTTGACAAATTTTAGCCGATGACTACTATATGCCGGTCGAGTAATGTAAGAAACACTCATTTGGTACGAACTTATGCCAGCAGAAGATAGCCAGGCAGCCGCCAAAGCCAGAGCTTTTTTTGATAAAGCCGGGAAGGTTGCTGAGACGAGAAATTACGATTACGCCATCGATATGTACCTCCAGGGTCTGCGATATGCCCCGGATGCGCTTAAAGAGGGGCATCTTCCGCTGGCCGAATTAGCTCTGCATCGGCAGGGATCCGATAATAAAAAGCCCACGATGATGGAGCGAGTTAAGCGTTTGCGGGGCAAAAACCCGCTGGAGCAGATGCTTAATGCCGAATACCTTTTAACGAAAGACCCCGGCCATATTCCGTACGCCGAGGCGATGCTGAAGGCAGCGCTGGCCGGCGGCTATGACAAAACAGCCGGTTGGATTGCCAATCTGATTTTTCAAACCATCAACGCTTCCCAGAATCCATCTGCTCAAACATATCTCCTTTTAAAAGATGCCTATAGTACCCTTGGCCAATTCGATAAAGCCATCGCTGCGCTTCAGCGGGCCGTTAGACTTCGACCTGATGACGGGGCATTGTCAGATGAGTACAAGAATCTCTCAGCCGAACTGACTATGGCCAGGGGTAAATATGACGGCGAGGGGGATTTCAGGAAATCCATCAAAAACCGTGAGAGCCAGGAGAAACTCCAAGCCCAGGCCGGCGTTATTAAAACCGAGGATTACCGCGTCAAAGCGGTTGAAGACGCAAGAAAAAAAATAGCCCAGAATCCGGAACTGCCGGCAAATATATTCGAATTAGCCGATGCCCTTTCGGGTCTGGAAACCGATCAGGCCGAAAATGATGCGATCGCACTGCTGGAAAATACGTACAAAACCAGAAACGATTTTAGTTTCAAGCGGCGGGCGGGTCTGCTCAGGATTAAACAGCTCAAGAGGAAATTAAAAGAAGCAAAAGCCGCTCTTAATACTAATCCCGGCGATGCGCAGGCCAAGGCCCCAACTGAACAGCTATCGGCACAATTAAACAGTATGGAATTGGAACATTACAAGCTTTGTGTGCAGAACTATCCGACCGACATTGGAGCTAAATACGAATACGCCATTCGTCTGGTCAGGAATGAACAATACAACGAAGCCATACCTTTGTTCCAGGAAGCACAGAAAGACCCGAGGCGGAAAATCGCAGCGCTGAATAAAATTGGTTTCTGCTTTTCCATGAAAGGCTGGCTTGCCGATGCAATCGACGTTTTCTCCCAGGCAATAGAATCCCATGAAATAAAAGATGATGCAATCGGCAAAGAATTACGGTATAATCTGGCTCGCGCTCACGAACAGCAGGGTGATACGGATAAGGCACTGGAGATATACCGCAAGATAGCTCAGAGTGACTTCGCGTACAAAGACGTCAGCCAGCGGGTAGATAAACTAAGAAGTGAAAAAACGAAACCAGACTCACAGTAAGTATTTGTAAATAGAATAACAACGGTTATTAGGAGATTACAGTGGCACAATCGTTACAGTCTAAAAAAAGAGCAAGACAGAACACGAAACGCAGAACGATTAATCGCGCACGCAAAAGCCAGGTCAAGACGCAAATTAAGCATTTTGAAACAGCCCTGGAAAACGGCAACGTGGAGGCGGCAAGCAAACAAATCAAACTCGTTACACAGAAGCTGGACAAGACAGCCTCGACGAGCACAATGCACAAGAAAACCGCCGCCCGAAAGAAATCACGCTTAACCAAACGTCTTAACGCCCTCAAGGCGAAAAAGGGCTAATTATCTCGGATTTCGTGAAGCGCTAAATGTCAAGCGCCAGGGAAGGTACGAAGCGGACATCTCCGCCCCTGTTCGGCGGATAAGCTTCACAAAATATGCCTGAAATATTTAAAAACCAAATAATCAAGCTGTTGAAGCACACCGATTACGAACCGCTCAAGCTGGCACAATTAGCCAAAACATTAGACGTCAGCTCAGACGATTATCAAGAGTTCAAAGATGCTTTCGACCAACTCCGGCAAGCCGGTCATGTGGTGGTCGGTGCGCACAATCTGGTTAGCCTGCCCGCCTTGGCCGGGCAGATCGTAGGAACGTTTAGAGCCAACCCGAGGGGATTCGGCTTTATCATACCTCTCGAACCAAACTCGCACGGCGATTTATTCATTCCGCCAACAGCTAAAGCGGACGCAATGACCGGCGACATCGTCATCGCAAAAGTCAAACGCCAGGGCAAACGCGGCGGCGAAATGCGGTACAGCGGTGAAATCATCGAAGTGCTCGAACGAGCACAGAACAGATTCGTCGGAACCCTGGTGAAACATCCTGAAGCATGGCTCGTTCAGCCGGACGGCAAGAGCTTTTTTGACCCTATTTCCGTCGACGACGTCGGCGCAAAAGGGGCGAAGGAAAAAGATAAAGTCGTAGTCGAGATACTTTCCTATCCGACGGAGAAATATCTGGCCCGCGGCGTTATCGTCGAGGTGCTCGGTAAAGCGGGACGTTACGATACCGAGATTAAATCGATAATTCACCAGTACCACCTTCCGGGCCAATTCGATGCCGGCTGTATCGAGCAGACACGCCGGGCCGCCGCCGACTTCAATCCCGAAAAAAGAAGCACTAGGCAGGACATAACGGATAAAGTTATCATCACGATCGATCCGCCGGATGCGAAAGATTTCGACGATGCGATAAGCATCGAGAAAGATTCTCACGGCAACCGGGTGCTGGGTGTTCACATCGCCGATGTCAGTCACTTTGTAACGCAGGATTCGCCGCTGGATGAAGAAGCAAAGGCTCGCGGAAACAGCGCCTATTTGCCCGGGAAAACGATTCCCATGCTGCCGGAGATTCTGAGTAACGGCATTTGCAGCCTCCAGCCCGACCAGAAACGCTTCGCCAAAAGTGCATATATCACTTACGACCTGCAGGGAAATATTTTGTCCCGCAGTTTTGCTGACTCGGTTATATGCTCAAAGCAGCGTTTGACCTACCTGCAAGCCGACAGAATTTTAAAAGGACACACGAAAGACACCGGGCCTGAGGTAATTGAGCTTCTAAAAGAAATGGAAGCACTCAGCCGGGTAATCGAACAGCGAAGAAGAAAAAATGGAATGTTACACCTGGACCTGCCGGAGACCGAGCTGGTCTTTGACAAAGCGGGCCAGGTCGTGGATGCTCATCCAGCGGATGACAGCTATCCGCACACGATAATCGAGATGTTTATGGTCGAGGCCAATGATTCCGTCGCCTCGCTTCTGGACAGGCTCAATGTGGCCTTCATGCGGCGGATTCATCCGGAGCCGGATCCCATGAGCATGAAAAATCTCGCCAAGCTCGTCAAGGCATTCGGATTTTCTCTGCCGCGGAATCCGGACCGCAAGGTCATTCAGGATTTATTGGCCGCCGTAAAAGACACCGACCGTTCTTTCGCTGTGAACATGGCGGTGCTGCGAAGCTTCGAGAAGGCCCAGTATGCCCCGCTGCATATAGGCCATTATGCGCTGGCTTCGACAAACTATTGCCACTTTACAAGCCCGATCCGACGGTATGCAGACCTGATAGTTCATCGTACGTTGGAACTTTATCTGCAAAATAAGCCTGTCCCCAAAGAACAAGAGCAGAACCTGGCTGAGGTCGGCAAACATATCACCTTCACCGAGCAACGGGCCGAGAATGCCGAAAGGGAGCTGACTACCGTACTAACACTGCAAATGCTCAGCAAAAAAATCGGCGAACAGCTCGACTGTGTCGTGACCGGCCTGACAGGCTTCGGCGTATTTGTGCAGTGCAAAAAGTTCGGCATCGAAGGACTTATCCGAATGACCGCTTTGGGGCCCGACCAGTGGAAATATAACGAAAAAACCCAATGCATCATAGGCGAGCGTTCGGGGTGCAGCATACGTTTGGGCCAGGCCATGAAAGTGCGCATCGTTTCAGTGAACGTCCCGGGTCGCCAGCTCGACGTCAGTCCGGTGGAGCTTTTAGCAAAAGAGCCGAAGCAGCGTACCAAAAGCAAGGCACGGAAAAAACAGACAAAAAAGAAACGAAAAAATCGAAAATAAATCCACAGGTTCATAACACATATTTCAAAGACCAAATTCAATCATTTATTGACATTCATTGTGAATTTTGTCATATTGGTTGACTCTTGGCATATAAAATAATGAATGATACTTGGTTTTTTGGAGCAACAAATGAGAGCATCTGAGATGCGAAAAGGTCAGACCGTTAAGATTGACGATAAATTGTACTCAATTGTGGATTATCAGCACGTAAAATTGGGCAAAGGCGGAGCGGTTTACCAGACAAAGCTAAAAAGCCTGGCCGACGGTACAATTCAAAATATCCGCCTGCGAGCAGAGGAAATCGTTGAAGAGGCATATCTGGACAAAAGAACATACGAATACCTTTATTCCTCCGGAAGCGAGCACGTCCTGATGGATACGACCAATTACGACCAGATTACCCTCGACGATGATGCGTTCGGTGACGGTGCGAAATATCTTAAGCCGAATAGCACATTGCAGGTCAGTCTGTACGAAGGCAACCCGGTGATTGTAATCCTGCCCAATACGGTGGATCTGGAGATAACCGATACGCCGCCGGAGATAAAGGGCGCTACAGCAACGAATCAAAACAAACCGGCAACGCTCGAAACCGGTCTGATCGTTCAGGTGCCGCCTTTTATCAAGCTCGGCGAGGTCATACGCATCGATACTCGTACCGGCGAGTACGTTACACGAGTTAAATAATCGCCAGGAGTATCTCATGAAGCGAGATACGAGATACAAGATATGGTATTAGATAAAGTTAGCAAAACTCTTGTCAAAGTTTTCGGCTCTCGCAATGAGCGACTGGTTAAGGTTTATTCGGTCATCGCTCAGCAGGCAAGCGAATTCGAAGAGCAGACCAAAAAGCTCGACGATGAGGCTCTGAAGGCAAAAACTGCCGAGTTCAAGGCTGCTCTAAAGGCCGGAACAAAACCGGAGGAGATTCTTCCCGAGGTCTTCGCAGTTGTCCGGGAAACAGCAAGGCGAAATGTCGAGATGAGGCATTTCGACGTCCAGCTTATCGGCGGCAATGTCCTCTACGAGGGCAAGATCGCCGAGATGGCTACCGGTGAAGGCAAAACCTTAGTAGCAACCCTGGCGGCGTACCTCGTGCATCTGACCGGAAGAAAAGTCCATATCGTCACGGTCAACGATTACCTGGCCAAGCGGGACGCTGAGTGGATGGCACCGGTCTATGAGTCTCTGGGGATGACGGTTGGCGCGATCCAGGCGGATATGGATAGTGCCGGTGACGATAGAAAAGCACAATACGCCTGCGATATTACATACGGCACAAATAACGAGTTCGGCTTCGATTATCTCCGCGACAACATGAAAACCTCGATCGAGCAGATGGTCCAGGGGCCGCTGCAATACGCTATAATCGACGAAGTCGACTCGATTCTAATTGACGAGGCCAGAACTCCCTTAATCATATCCGGCCCGGCCTTTGATGACGTCACCAGATACGGCAAGGCAGACCAGGTAGCAAGGAAACTGATCAGTCTTCAGAGCGGCTACGACCGAACTAAAAAACAAATCGATTCGGCAGAGCGTACTATCGCCAACGCCCAGGGCGAACTTGCCGAAGCGAAAAAAGACAAGAACAGCAATAGAATCGAAAAGGCTCAAAAAGCAATAGAGAAAAGCCAGGCCGAGATCGACATCGCCCAGGCCAAGCTTGCAAACATCACGCAATACTATGAAGTGGAATACGACAAGAAAGCAGTAAATCTTACACACGAAGGCGTGGGAGCTGCACAGGAAATTGCGGGATTAGGCTCATTCTATACCGGGTCCAACATGGATTGGCCGCACCTGATATCACAATCCCTGAGAGCTCACGTGACCTTCGAGCGGGAAAAAGACTACGTCGTCATGGAGGGCAAGGTCATCATCGTCGACGAGTTTACCGGCCGATTGATGCACGGCAGGCAATGGTCCGACGGGCTGCATCAGGCGGTCGAGGCAAAGGAAGCCGTCAAGGTAAAAGAAGAAAGCCAGACACTCGCCACCATCACGCTGCAGAACTTCTTCAAACTCTACGACCAGATAGCGGGAATGACCGGCACCGCCGCTACCGAGAGCGAAGAATTCATGAATATCTACAAGCTCGAAGTTATTGTAATACCTACCAATAAGCCCTGCATCAGGGACGACCGGGAGGATGCAATATATAAATCGATGCGAGAAAAGTTCAACGCGATAGTGGAAGAGATAAACGAAATCAGCCAGGCCGGCAAACCCCTTCTTATCGGCACTATCAGCATCGAAAAGAGCGAGGCGCTTTCAGAAGCCCTCCAAAAAAGATATGGTCTCGATCATGAGGTTCTCAACGCGAAACAGCACACAAGAGAGGCCGTCATCGTCGCCAAAGCCGGCGAGCAGCACAAAGGCCGGGACGGTCGAATGCGGGGCAATGTCACCATTGCTACGAACATGGCGGGTCGAGGCACCGATATCAAGCTCGGCCCCGGCGTCGCCAAAATAGGCGGATTGCATATACTCGGCACCGAACGACACGAGGCTCGACGAATCGACAATCAGCTTCGCGGCCGTTGCGGCAGACAAGGTGACGCCGGCTCAAGCCAGTTCTTCCTGAGCTTTGACGACGACCTGATGAGTATCTTTGCTCCCGAATGGACAGTCAAGGCGCTTTCCTGGATCGGCTGGGAAGAGGGACAGCCGATCTACCACAAGCGGATAAGCAAGGGCATCGAAAAAGCGCAGAAGAAGGTCGAAGAGAAAAACTTCGACGTACGTAAAAGCCTGCTCGAATATGACGAGGTGATGGACTACCAGCGAAAAATCTTCTATTCTCGCAGGCGCCAGATTTTAGCCGGCCAAAAACTCAAAAATGTCATCACCGAGATGATCGACTCTGCCATTGAACAAAGCTGCAGCACAATACTCCGTGACGACTATCCCATCAAATGCATTATCGAATGGTCAAGAACCAACTTCGGCGTTGACCTGAAACCCTCGGATATCATCGACAACAAAGTGGAGGATATTGAAAGAACAATAAAACAAAAGGCCAAAGACGACGCCGCCAATAATATATCCCTTTCCATGGGGGAATATTTAGAGGACTACAACGACACTCGAAGCTGGGACATTACGGGCCTATGCAAATGGGCCATGAGCGCCTTCCAGGTTAATCTTAGCCCCGGCAGAATCAAGCACCAGTCGCCGGACGAGATTCAGGAGCAGTTGACTACTGCGGCCGGCGAGCAAATCGAGAAGAAAGACTGTTCACCGCTCATCGAATTTCTCAAGGGAGATTTCTCGCTCCACCGATTCGCTGAATGGGCACGTGCCAAATTCGATATAAAGCTGGAGATCGGAGAGCTGACAGACCTCAATGCCAAACAAATCCGTCAGAAAATCGGTGAGATCACCGCAGCCAAATACAAACAACGGGAGATTGAATATCCCGTCGAATTTGCAATGAACATGGTTTACGGCCCGCAGGGTGCGAACGTGTATGCGTTCGAATCGCTTTCCGAGTGGGCCAATAAAAAATATAACGCCGGTCTGTCGGTAGAGCAAATACAGAACACCAAACCTCGAACATTGCAGAAACAATTGCTTGAACTAAGCCAAAGCTTCAACGATGGCGAACTGGATCGAGAACTCTCCGATAAAATTGCCGGCTTAAATAAAGCTGATTTAGTAAGTTGGGCCAACGAGAGATTCGGGGCTTCTCTAACACAAGATGATTTGCCCGGCGACGGCCCGGAACTCAAAGACCGTTTATCAGAAATAGCCACACAATTTTTACGCTCCGAGCTTAGCGATCTTGAAAAATATGTTCTGGTCCAGGTTTACGACAGCACGTGGAAAGACCATCTCTATTCAATGGACCATCTCAAGAGCAGCATCTGGATGCGATCATGGGCGGAGAAAGATCCCAAAACCGAATTTAAACGTGAAGGTTCGCGAATGTTCGAGGAGATGCTCGAAACCATCGAGGACCGCGTGACGGATATAATATTCAAAGTACACCTCGAAGCCGGGGCCAGGGCCAGAAACGTCTGGAATGTAAGCCAGACGAGCCACGATGAAGTTGGTCAGTTTGCCATGGCCGAACGCCAGCGGGCCGCCGCCCAAGCGCCACAGGGCGAAGTAAAGGTCAAACAGATCAAACTCGAACAGCCCAAAGTAGGTAGAAACGACCCCTGCCCCTGCGGCAGCGGAAAAAAATACAAAAAATGCTGCGGAAAGAACTCTTAGAAATCATCTTAAGGAGACACAAATGTTCAATGGTATTTTTCGAATCCCACAACCGGTCAACGAACCGTGCCTGCAGTACGCTCCGGGCAGTCCGGAACGAACCGAATTGTCATCCAAGCTCCAGGAGATGCTCAATGGGCAAATAGAAGTTCCGATGATAATCGGCGGCGAAGAAGTGCGCAACGGCAATCTCGCGGATATTCGCTGTCCCCACAATCACCAGCAAGTATTGGGCAGATATCACCAGGCCGACGGAGAATACGCCATCAAGGCTATCGATGCGGCTCAAAAGGCCAAGAAACAGTGGGGCCAGATGCCGTGGGAATCAAGAGCGGTTGTGCTGCTCAAGGCGGCGGAGCTTTTGGCCGGCAAATATCGCCTGACACTCAATGCCGCGACCATGCTCAATACAAGTAAGACGCCGCACCAGGCGGAAATCGACGCCGCGTGCGAGCTGATAGATTTCTGGCGGTTCAATCCGCACTTTATGGAGGAGGTATACGGTGACCAGCCAATGTCCTCGCCCGGCATATTGAACTATATGGAGCATCGACCTCTGGATGGCTATGTTTTGGCGATAACACCATTCAACTTCGCGTCAATCGCGGGCAATCTTCCGACCGCTCCGGCGTTGATGGGCAACACGGTGGTCTGGAAGCCGGCATCGGCCGCGGTACTTCCGGCATACTTTATTATCAAAATCCTGGAAGAAGCGGGCATGCCGCCCGGCGTAATCAATATGGTACCGGGACCAGGCCCTGTAGTCGCCCCGCCGGCCCTGGACGACGTCAGACTCGGCGGCATCCACTTTACAGGAAGCACCTACGTGTTCTCGACGATCTGGCGGGCCATTGGTCAAGACATTCGCAAATATGTCTCGTATCCTCGAATCGTCGGCGAGACCGGCGGAAAGGACTTTATCTTCGCGCACGCCAGCGCCGATACCGAGGCACTCGTGACAGCTATGGTGCGCGGTTCATTCGAGTACCAGGGACAAAAGTGCTCGGCTGCTTCGCGGGCGTATATCCCTGACTCAAACTGGCCGCAGGTCAAAGACCTGCTGTTAAGCACGATGGGCGAGATTAAAATGGGCGACGTATGCGACTTTAAGAACTACATGGGCGCGGTTATCGATAAAAAATCCTTCGATACCATCAGCGAGTACATCGAATACGCCAAGAATTCTCCCGATATGGATGTTATCGTCGGCGGCGGATGCGACGATTCGGTCGGATACTTCATCGAGCCGACCGTCGTGGTCAGCAGGGACCCGAAATCCAAGCTAATGGCCGAAGAAATATTCGGACCGGTATTGACGATATATGTTTACCCTGAAGGCGAATACGACCAGGCGCTGGACACCTGCGACCAGACGTCGCCGTACGCTTTGACCGGGGCAATATTTGCCCTGGACCGCAGTGCGATTGTCAAGGCGATGAACACGCTTCGTCACGCTGCGGGCAATTTCTACGTCAACGACAAGCCTACGGGCGCCGTCGTAGCCCAGCAACCGTTCGGCGGCACACGGGCATCCGGCACAAACGACAAGGCCGGCAGTTGGCTAAACCTGGAGCGTTGGGTCTCACCGCGTGCCATCAAGGAAACCTTCCTGCCGCCCAGAAACTTCCGCTACCCCTACATGGCCGAGTAGCAGGCCGCGACAATAGCAAACCAAGAAAGAACCTAAAAGCCGAAGGTGCAGGGCAAACGCTCTCGCGCCTTTGGCTTTTTTATTGCAGGGCCCCACCTGGCTGCAAAAAGTTCAGAGATTCGGGTGGCAGAGCCGATGATAAAGTAAAAGGGGAGATTATCGTTAAATGAAGAATGTCTGTCGAAAAGATACGATACATGGCTGAAGAGCGAAAAAAACTGAAGTTTTTGCCGCTGATTTTTATCGGGGCGGCTCTTATTGGGGTGGCTTATCTGGGCCGTACGCCTTATAAGGTGGTTGCGACAATCCAGGAGCTTTTGGCCGAGAATAAGGAGCTTAAGCAGGCGCTAACCAACCTTAGCCGTGAGGACCAGATCGGTTATGCCAAGGTGATCGGCAAGGAAATGAAGGATGGGGAACTTTTCACAACGATACGGTTCGTTGAGACAGCCAGAGACAATAAGCTCAATAAGATTCTGGAGAAGCAGTACACAATCGCGGGCGATATAATCCACTTCGACGCCCTAATCGTCAAGTTCGGCAGCAGAATGGTTATGGACGGCAGGACAAAGGCGCTATACCTGTGGAGAAGGGTCTACGGCGAGAAAATGACGCCGGCAGAAGGCTTTGCCATCGAAGAGCCGGGAGCCGAGCCCCAAAGATATAAGGACCTGCTTGAGGCATTGCCGATTGAGTACAGGAAAATGTTCTGGTCTGAAATCTGGGAGCTGGCAAATGACACCGAGAAGCTTGTCGAATACGATATCGACGCAATTTATGGAAATGCAGTCTATTAGAAACTCAGAGAAGGACTGATTTACGTCTTCAAAATCAATTCTTCAGGCCAGGTCTACCCCGAAATCGTGCCGGATTTATAACTCTATCTGCCACGCTTTTCTAAACTTACGCTCAAGTCCCACCTTGCATCTTACTGAGTTCCACACACTTCATCAGCTCAACCGGCGCGTGGTTCTCAATTGACGCTCAACGACGCTTCGGTTATTGTATCGGACAACAGTATGATTTGTAATTTTGGAACCTGATGTAATGAACGGAAGCACTGATTTTGATATTGTCGTCATCGGCGGCGGGATTATCGGTTTGGCATCGGCCTATAAGATTATGCTGAGCCATCCCGAGATTCGCATCGCCGTGCTGGAAAAAGAGGAAAAAGTCGCTGCACATCAGACGGGCCACAATTCCGGCGTTATCCACTCCGGGCTGTATTACGAGCCCGGCTCAAATAAGGCCGAGACCTGCATCAAAGGAGGTAAAGAACTTATCGCCTTTGCCAAAAAGCATAAAATTCCCTACAAGATTTGCGGAAAAATAATCGTCGCAACGAAGGAAAGGGAATTAGCCAACCTTGAAATGATTTTCCAAAACGGCCTTGAAAGTAATATAGAGGGCATTGAGCAAATCGGGCCGGAGCAAATCAAAGAAATTGAGCCTTCCTGCGAGGGCATCGCAGGCATACACGTGCCCGGCACGGGAATTATTGATTTTACCAAAGTTGCAGAGAAGCTTAGCCGGCTTATAGAGAAAAAAGGCAACAATAATAAAGTTCTGACTTCGCACAAGGTCACAGCACTCGATAAGCATGACTTCTATACGAAGGTTGTGACAAATCAGGAATCTTTCGGAGCGAAGTATATTATCAACTGTGCGGGCCTTCAGTGTGATAAAGTGGCAAAAATGGATAATGTCGCGCCGGGCATGAGGATCGTCCCCTTCCGCGGTGATTATTACGAGCTGGCGGAAAAGGCGCAGGAGAAAGTCAAAGGCCTGGTCTATCCAGTGCCGGACCCCGCCCTGCCCTTCCTCGGCGTTCATTTTACGCGAATGATTGCCGGCAGCGTCGAGTGCGGGCCAAACGCCGTCTTCTCATTCAAGCGGGAAGGTTACGGTAAAACCGATTTCAGTCTTGCCGATACATGGGATGCCCTGTCTTATCCCGGGCTATGGAAAATGTTTTTTAGATACTGGAGATACGGATTAGGCGAGTATGCCAGGGCATTCTCCAGAAAACTTTTTCTCAGGCAACTGCAAATGCTGATTCCGCCGCTGCAGGACGAAGATATCAAGCCCTGTAAGGCGGGCGTGCGGGCCCAGGCGATTGAGCCGAACGGCCGGCCAATCGACGATTTCAAGATAGAAAGGAAAGGCAATTCGATTCACGTTCTGAACGCACCGTCACCGGCCGCGACGGCATCGCTTGCCATCGGCGATACTATAAATCAAATCGCCACGGATTATTTTAAACTCAAAGATGAGAGTTGATTGACAGCTACAACAGTCAGAAGAAAGTTGAAATATGATAGACTTGAAGAACAAAGACTACATTGTCATCGTACAGTGCCATATTGTCAAAGAACGCTGCTCCGGCTACAACTGCGAGAGAGCATTTAACGAACGCACCGGCGGTTTTGCCGAATACCCCAAAGACAAGGCGTATCGCACGCTCAGTCTGACTTGCGGCGGCTGTTGTGGCCGGGCGACCCACCGTAAGCTGAGCAATTTAATCCGCCGGATCGATAAGGCCGAAGGAATAACAAAAGATCGAATCGTCGTGCAACTGTCCTCCTGCATAACCAAAGATAATTTCCATTCGACACCGTGCCCGCACCTTGATTATCTCAAGAGCCTGATAGCAAAACTCGGGCTGGACGTATACGATGACACCTATATAGACGAGAAGTCTGAGAAACGTCGTAAGGAAGGATTGTACAGTACCAGTGATTAGCAAATGAGTAAACACCAAATGGACAGCTTGTTCGCAACAGAAAAGGAGGCGTCGGCGATTTTCAGTCACGTCATTCGAGTGGCGTTCGAGTCGGCGGCCGATACGGAATTTGACTATGGGGTGCCGGATGAGATTTGGCCGATCCGGATCGGACAGAGAGTCGAGGTTCCGTTCGGTAGAAAAAACAAGCTGGAAAAGGGATTCTGTGTCGAAGCCGATGTCCCCTTTGAAAATTCTTTTGCCGCACATGACAAAAGGCATAAGCTGAAAACAGTAATCAGTATGATAGATAAAGAGCCGTTGTTGAACGCCGAGCTGATGGATTTGGCCCGGTGGATCAGCGGCTATTATGTCTGCCCTCTCGGCCAGGTCCTGGCAGCGATGGTGCCGGCAGCGGTCAAGAAAGGGGCCGGCGTTAAAACACTGCAATACGTTTTTCTGAAAATCGGTGCCGCTCAGGTCGAAAAAACAATCGACGAATTGAGGGGCAAAAAACAAAAGCATATCATTAAACACCTTCTGGAACGGCAGGCTCTCGGCCCGGATTCGGCGATGGAGCTGCAAGGTCTATTGGATGTAGTCGGCTGCGGCAGGGAACCGCTGAAAAGGCTGGCTGAAAAACAACTGCTTAAAATCGCCCATAAGACAATATTAAAATCCCTGCCCGCCATCCCGAAAGGGATATCCATCAAAGCAGAAGGTCACATCCTGCTAAACGAGGACCAGGAGAAGGCACTCGCATCGATCAAAGCTCAAATCGCCTCGGATAAATTTGGTGTCACGCTTTTGTATGGTGTAACCGACAGCGGCAAAACCGAGCTATACATAAGGGCCATCCAGAAGGTTCTTCAAAAAGACAAAGGTGCCATCGTGCTGCTTCCCGAGATTGCTCTTACGGCACAGACGGTTCAGCGATTTAATGAACGGTTCGAGAAAATCGCTGTAATGCATTCGGGACTCACCGCCGCCCAACGCAACGTGCAGTGGCAAAAAATCAAATCGGGCAAAGCGAAAGTTGTTATTGGCGCTCGTTCGGCGGTCTTCGCTCCCCTGGCGAAACTCGGCCTGATCGTCGTTGACGAAGAGCATGAGCCCAGCTACAAGCAGGACACTGCGCCTCGATACAACGGCAGAGATGTCGCTATCAAGCGATCACAACTGGCGAATGCACATTGCATTTTAGGCAGTGCCACCCCGTCTTTGGAAATGCTGTCGAATTGCCAGAGCAAGAGACATTTTACTCTGCTGAATCTGCCCAGAAGAGTGATGGACCTGCCGATGCCGCAAATGAAACTTGTTGATTTAAGGCAGGGAGAAATTACGCAAAAGGGCATAAACCTGATTAGCGAGCCGCTGGCTAAACATTTGAAGGAGACCCTCGCGAAAAAGGAGCAGGCAATTTTGCTCTTGAACCGGCGCGGCTACAGCAGTTTTGTATTCTGCCCTTCCTGCAAGCACACGCTGCACTGCCGCAACTGCGATGTCACCCTGACCTTTCACAAATCTAAAGCCCCCCGCTATAAGCGGATGCGAACGGTCACGGGCGAGCACATGAATTACGGCTACGCGATCTGCCACTATTGCCTGGCGCAAACGCTGGTGCCCGAAAAATGTCCCCTGTGCGGCAAAAGATTCGCCATGATCGGGCTTGGTTCTCAGCGGCTCGAAGAGGAACTGGCTAAGAAATTCCCCGATGCCCGCATCTCGCGAATTGACAGCGATTCGATGGCGAGCAAGAACTATTACCGGCTCCTCCAGGATTTCGGCGAGGGCAGAATCGATGTATTGGCCGGCACGCAAATCCTGGCCAAGGGTCTGCATTTTCCAAACGTGACCCTGGTCGGCATAATCAGTGCGGATACCTGTTTGTACCTGCCGGATTTCAGGGCGAACGAACGAACCTTCCAGTTAATTTCCCAGGTGTCCGGGCGGGCGGGACGTTCCGCGAAAAAGGGGACGGTCTTCGTCCAGACATTTTTAGCTAACCAGCCGGCGATAAGATTTGCCGTCGCCGGGGACTTCGATGGTTTTGTCAGAGAGGAATTGAAACATCGCAGGGCCTGCAACCTGCCGCCCTTCTGGCGGTTGGCCGTGGTCGGATTGCGGGACATGAAGTTTGACAAGCTCGATGCAGCGTGCAAACAAATGCGTAATAGAATAGACCGGATTATCGAGCGGGAAGCTCTGGAAGTAACAGTTCGCGGCCCGATGCCGGCCGTCATCAGCCGAATCCAGCGTTTCCACAGAATGCAAATAATCATCCAGGCCCCGGAAGCGACAACGATACAGCGGCTGTTTTCCCGCCTGCGAGCCGAGCCGCCCATCCGCCCTGCCGTCAAGGTGGCGATAGATATCGATCCAATAAATTTATTATAGCTTGCAATATAACTATACATTTGCTATATTCTCATTTCGTCTTGGCCGGGGAGTAGCTCAGTTTGGCCAGAGCGTCCCTTAGGGAAGGTCGCTGGTTACATTGGCGAACGTCTTCTACAGATAATCCTTGGACTTCTGAAAATCTATCGCTGCAAGCGCAATAAAAATAGCTATTTGAATAGATTATATTCATGTATTACGTTTATATTCTTCAAAGCCTTAAGACAGGTAAACTCTACATCGGACATACTGACAATCTGTCTCGTCGGCTTGAGGAGCATAATACCAGTCGGGGCGGGACGTATACTCGACAGAATAGTCCGTGGATTTTGGTTTACAGCGAGAATCATCCGGACCGATCCTCCGCAATAAACCGGGAACGATACCTCAAAAGCACAAGGGGATCCCAGGAGAAGAAGAAATTAGCCGGTATTTTAAAGTGAAATATAATTCTGTTCATATCAAAAAGGAAGTTGACTGTAATTCTGAAATTGTTATAGTATATTCTTGATTGTTGTTTGGCCGGGGAGTAGCTCAGTTTGGCCAGAGCGCTGCGTTCGGGACGCAGAGGTCGCAAGTTCAAATCTTGTCTCCCCGATTAGATTGATAATATGGTTAACTGGAGAGTAGCTCAGTTTGGCCAGAGCGTCCCTTAGGGAAGGTCGCAAGTTCAAATCTTGTCTCCCCGATTCCTGCGGAGAGTAATATCCTAATACATACCCCTTTTTACCCAATAAGCTATTGCTCAACAATTTGATAAGCCGGCCGGAATCCAGCCGAATCTGATAATGAACCAGTTCACAAAAGAATAAAGAGAGCATTGTTTCGATAAATATAACCAGCATAATAAATATATTTTGAAATATGTACGTTATTATAGGA
>Ga0315543_1002606_pt1 | contig 17284 bp, 44 predicted proteins | sample SalMarSW160210MG_2_FD_203098 | JGI IMG/M metagenome (GOLD analysis project Ga0315543, IMG submission 203098) | Salt marsh sediment microbial communities from the Plum Island Ecosystem LTER, Massachusetts, United States - Salt Marsh Sediment SW1601-210 ...
GTGGGCTTAATAATGGAGGGAGGAGTTATGAAAAACACAAAAGAATTAAAATGGAAAAAGAAATAAATAATGCTATGGGAGTATAAATAAAAACGGAGTAAATCTTAAAGCTGGGAGGCTTGAAATGATAGCAAGAAAATTAAAAAACTCTAAGACATGGAAAGCTATAATGTATAAAGAATGTCCTTTTACCTTTCCACTGAAAAAGATACTTGATATAAAAGGAACTCTGTATAAGCATTATAAACGAGGGACATGTCCTAATTGTGGAAAAAAGAACAAAATTATCACATCATCACTAGGAATTATATATATGCCTTGTAAATGTAATAAATAAACTATAATAAAAACTTAAAAGGATTAAATAAAACGGAGTAAACTATCTGGGAGGCTTAATCATGGAAAATAAATATAGAAAACCAACAGAAATAGAGCTCACTGTAGACAGGAACTTAAGATATATAGAGGAAATGAGAAACAGGCGAATAAATGCTGTTAGAATGGTAATAATTAAAAATACTCTTGTTTTCACAAAAGACGGAAATCATAAAAAATATTAAATAAGCTATAATAAGGACTTAAAAGGGGGAGGCTTAGGCCTCCTAACTAAAACGGAGTAAACTATCTGGGAGGATATTATGAAATGTCCAGCGTGTAAGGGAAAATTAGTATATAAGGAAATTGGAAAGCAGAAGAATAAGAAAACTCATATGTGGGTTTGTGAAAACTGCCCTATTGTAATAATAGAGTTTTGGGAAGATAAAGATGTCAATAATCTTTCACAGTATCTCAAGAGGACTTAACTATCTGGGAGGTTATAATGGAAAACTATAAATTAGGCGACAGGGTAAAAGTATCAAGCGATAACGATAATGACTATTACGATAGCTTTAGAAATAAAATACTAATCGTTACGGGAATATCAAGGAACACAGAAGACCATCAAGGATATGATGAGGGATTAAACGGAGAGGCTCTTTATGACTTAAAAGACTTGAAAGGTAATAATATAAACTGTTCTTTGTATGATTATGAGCTTACAAAGGTATAAATAAACTATAATAAGGAATCAAAAATTGAAGTATAAAAATAAAGGAAAGGGTAAATATTATGAAAACTAATAAATTAAACAAATGGGCCGGAGTAGAATTTGAGAGCTCAAGCGGTAAAACGCCGCAATTTAAATCGTTTGTGCGTGACTTCAGGAGTGAGTATAAAAAGATTGCGGCAAGGATTGGTGCTAACATAGAGCTAAGCGTCGGCCATTTCTATATAAGCGGCTTTTTTGAGCGCGGTGGCAAGTATGTTTATTTTTCCATACCAGATGTTAGATTTTTTCCTGGTGAGTATTATGTCAATATATTAATAAGGACCGCCAAAAGTAATAAAGATTATACCGGCGGCTGCAATAAACAAGTAATATTTGACCAATTAGCGCCGCATGTAAATGCGCTATTAAATTATTAAGCACAAATTTAATTAGTAAATAAGCACAAAATAAAAACAAAAGGACGGTATAAAATTATGAAAAATACTATATATAATTATGTGAACCCACAATTGACAAAAACGCAATTGATACAATTAATAAAAAATAGCGGGTCACATTATTTTGACGCGGCAAGTATGCGCTTTTTTAATCAAAAGGTCAGGGATTTTAAGCTTAAGCGCCTGAGTGAATACACGTATGAGCTTGCGGCGCCATCGTTTTGGGACGGTAAATATATGGGCACCAGTGTTATAGTGTTTAATGTATTAGAGCTTAAGACTATGACTACAACAAGCCGGCAAGAAGCACGGTATGAAAAATAAGAAAACCACAAAATATATTATATACGATAGCTTTAGAAATAAAATACTAATCGTTACGGGAATATCAAGGATATGATGAGGGATTAAACGGAGAGGCTCTTTATGACTTAAAAGACTTGAAAGGTAATAATATAAACTATTCTTTGTATGATTATGAGCTTACAAAGGTATAAATAAACTATAATAAGGACTTAAAAGGGGGGAAACCTTGAGGTTTCCTAAAAAACGGAGGAGTTATGAGAAAGCTAATACTAGCAGAGATAAAGAGGTACAACAGGAACTTCAGAAAGGTATTGGAAGCATCCAAGAAAGCTGACATCGTTGATGAATGTATGAAGCTAAGCAACCAGCTTAGAGAGATGCGTGAAGAGCGCGAGGTGCTCAGAGGTGAAAGGAATGACCTGCTCGACCAGCTGACTAAGGTTGCTGAAGCTGTGAAGGTATTAAAAAATATAGAGGAGGTAGTATGAAAAACAAAGACTTGTATAAGCAAGCATTAGCGGAAGCTAAGAAACGGGATGCAGCTAAGAAGAAAGATCCCATTAACCATTTCCTTAAAGAGATGGTTGGAGGCTTTAAGTTATTGGCCGACCTTGCTAAAGAGGAGGGATAATATGGACCAGCTTACAAAGATTAATGAAGCATTCATTAAACCGTTTATGGATAAAGCTTATCCTGCTGACCGACGCAAATGGTTAGGTAAGATAAGCGATGCCACGCTAGACGCTGGCACTAAGAAAGATAGGAAGTCACTTGTAAGATTGGTGGTTACTATCAAAGCGTTCCAAGATGAAGCGCCTACTTGGTTCGAGCTCTATGCTCCTGCTGCTGATGAGGCTCTTGTGCTTGTCAAGCCTAGGCGTAAAGTGAAGGCCGCGATATGAGCGAGCCTACTAAAGAAGAGAAGGATAAGATTACTAAAGATGTAATCAACCTCACACTCGCAATCCATGGTAAGCCCAGTCCAGAGTTGAAGGATATTGGATTGCTGTTCCATCTAGAGACGGCTATAATAACTATCGTGCCAATCTATTTGTATGGATGGATGACAGGACTGCTAATATATAGCGCGCTATCAAGTCTGCTTCATATCGTCCTGCTACTTAAACATATGTCACGTCAATTCGACTCGGAGGTATAGTATGCTAAAGAAATTCGTAAGATGGATTAAAGCACCGATGGGTAGGTGCCCAGTATGTGACACACCATACCATATGTTTACACCATACGTATGCTGGGCATGCTTGGAGCAACACGTGAAGCGCTACAGAGGACATGAATAAATATAGATTACTGGAGGGAGTTATGGAAAAGAATAAGGAACAAGCCAAGAAGATTATGTATGTAGTGAAAAGGTTGAAGGGTAAGCTGACTGACTGGGAGATGCATATTCTTCCGGCGGCGGTAAGAAACTTGACCCTGAAAGAACTTGACGGCATGGGCAACCAAGTGTTGCGCAATGTCATAGCCTTTGAAGAGAGGGCGCAACAATCTAAGATAGGATTTAAATTATCAGTCCTTGACTTCGCTAAGAAGGAGGAAAAGATATGAATCACCAGTTAATTTCAATGGCAGTAGCATTTAAAGAGAAGACAGACAATGTAATCATTGTAGTATCTTGTAATGATAGCTACAACATGGACGAGCTTAGGTTTGATACCTTCGTCCACAAAGACCGTCCGATATGGAAGGTGGCAAAGGGAGAGACATTGACCCAGACTATAGTTAGGGATATGATAGAGAAAGGTGTAGGCTCTCTCTTTCTAGATGAGGAAAGCGCAGAGACTATTCCAAGAGCTGTAGCCAACAAGTGTATACTCATTTACACCTAAGATGAACTTTAAAATTTAAGGAGGAATAGTATGGGAAAGATGGTTACGCCGGATGATGTAGCATGGATGGTCAAGGCTACTGAGAAGCAGCTCACTGACCACTTCAAAAAGCTATCGGATGAAGAGCTAGACAAAGAGTTGTCCTTCATGATAGCCAATCGTAGACTACCTATTGCATTCAAGATAGGCTACGGTTTTGTTAAGGCTAAGTTCCAGCCTCAACTTGTGTTCGATATAGTTTCATGGGATAATCGCAAGGCCTTTGATACTATTGTAGAAGCGGGAACATCCTTCGCTGCAGGATATGGCAAGCATTATATCCACATCTCATTGTATAGAAGCACGAAGATGGCTGCGAAGTTGACGCTCACTGACTACCCCATCAAGCATGTGGTAGCTGCTGTAGCTGAGCAGTTACTCAAGGCTCCTGATGGCAGCATTGAAGAAGTCTCTAGAGCATTGAAGAAGAGACAAGCCGATGACAAAGCGGCCAAGAGGAAGGCCAAAGCGAAAGCAAAGAAGTAAATCGAGTGGATGGGAGGCGCGGAACCAAACGCCAGCGCCTCCTTCACCTTCCTCATTGTTACTATATAATATAATAGGAGAGGATATATATTCTCTCATATCCCGTAGACCTGCAGTCAATTGTCCTTCAGGTCGGCGGGATATAATAGATTTATCTATTATATATTTAATTTCTTTGTTTCTTATCTTTTCTTTGTCTTTCTTTCTTTCTTTGGTTACTTTCTTTCTTTCTTTCTATTTCTTTTCGTTTCTTTATTTCTTTGCTGGGATTTAATATCAATCTAAACTAATATATAATTAATACTTGCAAAACTGGAGGAGCTATGCGGATTAAACTAAGGTACACAAGTTGGAGTGAGTATACATCAGACAGTATGAGCCTGCACAATAGAGTTCATAAGGACTACCTTGAACGACAGTGTTTAATCAACTGCGGCTTGTGCAGATACCACAGGGGTGAGAATCTATCTAAGCCTGAGAATGGTTGGAAGGCGCATCGAAAAACACAGTATAGAGTTAAGTCTAGAAGTAAAGCAGTTTGGTACGGTGAACTGGAGGATTTATGACTAATCGTAAACCATATAATATCAGTTGGGATATGCATTTAGATAAAGGGATACTCATTGAGATGTGGTCTGTATACGAAGAAGACACTATAGATAGATACATGATGCTTGACCATACCTTTAAAACTATGACATCAATATTGAACGAGCGGATAGGGCTGATGATAGAGGACCCTGGAAACATGTATGTAAGCGAGAACTAATGAATCGATAGGGTGGGTAGAAATGAGCGTCACTGAACGTTTAATATAAATTGGAGGCATAGTATGGAACGCTATTATAGAATACATCTAGACCTACATAATGGGATTGCACGTGAGTACTATGGAGTTAGGGCCAAGGAGATGGAGTTCCTGTTCGCAATTTACAGGCAACTTGATTTTAAAACTGTCAGTGGGTACGCACTATGAGGCTTGTGATTGTCAGTGTGCATTATGAAGACGTCAATAAGTTTTGGTATACTCGTAGAGTTATAATCACTTCCCGGCCTAGTCATAGCATGCTACATGCGTTTCGACGTGATCACTTTGACCTATGGGTTAGCCAAAGCCCTAGTCCCTGTGGGGAGAAAGCATGAGACTATGTGACCCGGAGCAGAAGATAGACACTGTTATTATATTTGTATTCTTTAACCAGAAAACTTTAAGGATAATAGAATCTCCACCCAACCCTTTTATAGACGCCTTGATTAATGCTTACAAGATTACCTATGGGTGTGGGTGTGTACACTATCCCGATGCACCAGGGCGCGGGAACTGTATGTCTTACCGAATGGATGTACCCTACGACCAGGAGGCACACGACTAATGAAAACTAAATGCTTTGTTCTGTATGTAACCTTAGGAAACATGACGAGGCAGTACCCTAGCGTTCACCATCTGCAACTCCATAACTATTGGGATAGTATGTACAACATCTTAGATGGTAATATATCGCTGTGTTGTATCTCCACCTCCGACGGAGTGTATTGATTTGCGAAGTTATATTAACCTGGAGGTTACTATGAATGTAAAGAAAGTTGTGATGGAGTTGTGCAAACTTCAGAATAAGATTGCTGTTCTGAAGGACCAAGAGACTGAACTCAAGGCTGAGTTGCTACTTGAGATGAAGTCTACCAAGCAGGACCGCTTGGATGTTAAAGAGATTGTTGTGTCGTTGAAGACCAAGAAGACTTTCTCTTTTGATATCCCCAAATTGATATCCAAACTCAAGCCCAAAGAGATAGCTGAGATGGTATCAATCAAAGCTGCAGAGTTTACAAAAGCTCTGGAGAAACATCCTGAGATAGCTAGGTTGAGAAAGCTCGTGTCGTCTAAGGACTCGATAGCTATACGTCAGAATAAATAGCATCCCGGGGGCCGGGTCTTGCATCTGGCCCCTACAATTTTGTACAATAATAAAATCGAGAATGGATAGGAGGATAGTATGATAATTGAAAGAGCGAAGGAACTGTTCAAGAAACAGTTAAGGGCGAAGGACAACAAAACTATATTCTGTTTCGAAGGTGATGCAGGTATAGGAAAGTCTGCTATAGTTAAGCAGGGTGCTGCAGAAGAGGGCTATGAAGTTGTAGAACTCAGACTTGCGGAGATGGAACCTGGTGATCTCATCGGTGTTCCCAGAGGAGTGGATGGCAAGACCGTATGGTTACAGCCTTCATGGTTTCCTGCGGATGACGGTAAGAAATACATCCTCTTCTTTGATGAGTTAAATAGAGCACCATTGGATGTTAGACAAGCGGTGTTCCAAGTCTTAACAGAGTTCAAATTACACACCCACGTCTTACCTAAGAATGTTAAGATAGTGGTAGCTATTAACCCAGCCAATGATAACTATCAAGTAGAGGAACTTGGTAAGGCCATGGGTAATAGAGTATGTCTTATCCCGACTACCGTTGAGCCGGAGAGCTTCTACATCTACGCTAAAGATGAGGGCTTCGATGAGAAAGTATTAAACTTCCTCGTCGTACAACCTGACTTACTGTTAAAGGTTAGCCAGAATGCGGACCAGTATCCTTCACCAAGGTCATGGCATATGCTGTCCAATTGTTTTACTACAGGCTTGCTTGAACACGGCGACCAAGATGAGTTCGCTGTTGCGGCAGGGTTCATAGGTAAAACGGCAGCTGCTGTCTACCTTAGATTCGTTAAGGATAACTACAAGAAGTTCCTTACTGCTAAGGAAGTCTTCCAAGGGTATGGTCCTACTACCAAGAAGAGATTAATAGGTCAGCCTAATGATGCGATGTCTGCTACCATAGCAGATATAGTATCGGGTCTTGGTACAAAGGATATGAAACAAACCTTCAAGGCTAAGTATGTTATCGTTGCCAAGGTTATTCTTGACTTACCTAATGAGTACCAGGTCAGTCTTGTAACCAAGCTTACGCCTGCTCAGTCAGCTAAGTTGATTGAGGTTAATCCAACTATCGCAGAGAACATTGCGAAGATAATTAACCGGGCTAAGGAAGGTAACAACCAAGATAAGTAAGCGGTAGAGTGAGGGCTGCAGGGTAACTTGCAGCCCTATTTTAAAAGGATAACTGGAGGATAGTATGAATCAAAGTATAACTAGCGCGACTATTCTTGAAGAGATAGTCATCAACATGCTAATAACTAAGGGGAAAGTGTTCTACGCTAACCTCTTAACGCAGATGTCTGCACGACAGGTAGCGATGCCGAAGACCACACTCGGTGCCGGTGTTACTATCAACAGAGGTTTGCCACTACTTGTGTATGATCCTGAGATATGGAAAGAACACAAGTTAACTAAGGATGATTTAACCTGGATACTTGAACATGAGCTGATGCATTTACTGCTCAGTCATATGGCCAGGCGTTTCAATAAGCACCCAATGATGTGGAACTACGCTACAGATATGGCTATCAACTGTAAGCTTGAGTCGACTAAGATGCCAGTACTGTTGCCAGATGCTCAACCGTTTAACTTTCCTAATGACTTGTCGGCAGAAGAGTACTATGAGATGCTGTACAAGAAGTTCCCACCTCAAGGTGATGGTCAAGGAGATGGCGGAGAGGGTGGAACTTGTCCTGACTGCGGAGGATACCGTGGAGATAAACCAGAAGATGGTGAAGGTAACCAAGAAGGGGAGGAAGGTAAAGATGGTCAAGGCAAGAGTAAAAGTCAGAAGCCTTGCACTTGCCCTAAGAAAAAGGATGGTATAACATCCGATGGCAAAGGTAACATAGAGGTTACTAAAAATGGTGTCACTAAGAAGTTCAAACTCAGTCAGCATAGCAAAGAGATTGAGAAGACTATGGAAGAACTTGGTGACCTTGCCGACGCTGCGATTCATGAAGCAGTATCTAAAGCGTATGATGCTGTCAAAGATAAAGGCGACATACCTGGCGGGCTTCAAGAGGTTATTGAAGGAGTGTTAGCTCCACCTAAAATATCGTGGAGAAACCAACTCAGACACTTGATAGGTAAGAGTGTGAGAGCTGGAAAGAAAAGCTCCTGGAAGTATGAGAACAAACGATGTAACGGAGATGTTAAAGGCTACGCAAGAAAGCGTGGTCTATTTATATGTGTGATGATAGATACTTCTGGTTCAGTATCAGACAAGGAGTTATCAGCATTCATCACAGAGATACGTGGTATACAGAAATCATATACCGGCACCAAAGTATATCTGATACAGTGCGATGCGAAAGTTAATGACGCACGGTATATGAAACAGTGGGGTCAGAATACCTTCGAGATAAAAGGCAGAGGTGGCACATCCTTTAAGCCTCCGTTCATACATCTCAAAGAGAATCATATCAACCCTGATGCCATCGTATATCTAACAGATATGGAGGGTGACTTTCCAGAGAGAAGACCACTGTGTCCTACGATATGGGTATCAACTATAGCCCAGCATGACACGGCGCCCTTTGGTTCTGTAGTCATCTTGGATGTCAATGAAGATTAATCAACTCCGTCCTACAGCTGAGTACAGTACGCGATCGGTAACCTTTAAAAAGTTGGCGAAGATGCTTACTGTACTGGAGGGCAAGGGCTTTAAGTTCATAGCCCAGCTCTCCAAGGGGTCGGTATTGCACGTCCATGTTATATATAAATATCATACTATGAGTATGGCAATTAACCTAGACTCAGCCAATAACATAACCTTGAATAAGTCAGGGACATCTTACCGAATGGCGTCTATAGTTATCAATCGAAACACTGCCACGTTGTACAGCGAAGTAGATTCCATTCCTACAATCTTACCATTTAAATTCTAATATATCAAGGAGGTTCTATGCCGATGGATGACTGGAACTATCGTGAGGTATGGGTATGCTGCAACCTACTAGGTGCCTATCGTAACTTTGAAACTATGCATAATAGAGTAGTGATAGTTGCAAACAGTAGTAATGTAGAAGCTATTGTGCGAGCGTCGGCCTCCCTTAGAAGTCGAACAAATCTAAAGACTACACTTGACTTTGATGCTGTGGCATACTACCTAGATGAGAATGGTAACGAGGAGACATTTCAATGAAACTAGATAATAAGAACTATCTTATAGTAGCATTCATAATTGGTACCAAGGTTAGACAGTACATAGTTCCTCATGATAACGACCATGAACGAGACCATGTAGGTAGAACGCTGGACTCATTTGATATGGTGGCGGATGTTACACGAGGTACCTTAAGTAATCCTGGTACTGATATGTTGTGTGCTTGCTCATCAGGGAAGTTAGACTTCCTTCAAACGCTATACCATAGATATGATAATGATAGGTATAGACTATGAATCACTTAGGAGATAAGATGGTGCAGGTTAGCTTCAAGAATACCTTACGAGAATACTACGTGTCAGGTACGCCAAACTTCCTAGCAGATTTAAGTATGGTGCAGTTTAAAGTATTCGACCTGCATGTTACGGGGCAGAATGCTAGTATATATTGGTTTCTTGAAGAAGATAAATATGAGGAGGGCTAATGCATAGATTTTTCATAGCGATTAACGAACATGAACGTAGCTATAATATTATAAGTAATACCCAGTCTACAATTACAGCTAGGGTGCTTCACATAGTAGAACACCAGGCTACGAAGCTGGATCTCTATCTAAGCAACCAAAGACTTAGGCCATGGGAGGAATGATGTTTATAGAACTTAGAGTTGTAATCCAAGGGATATATAGACAGTACCATGTACGAATTGGACGAGAGACACGAAACATGTGGATGGTTGTAAAGCGTACAGCTAGAGCTTACAAAGATCTAAAGATGTTTATAACACCTGACCCCGTGGTATATGAAACGGTTGACCAGGAACTTAGGAGGAGGCAGAATGAATAAAGATAAGGTGATGAAGTTACGACGTGAGATGTCTATCAGGATAGCGAGATTGGACGAGCTTGAAGTTATCGCCGAGACATGTATGCCTGCTTGTAAAGGTAGGATACTATTAGCATGTATGAAAGAAACATCGGCTACACTAAGTAAAATTTATGATGAACTATGGGAGGTAGAGTTATGATTTCATTAACACCCACGAGGTTGAGTACTATAGAAGGACAGCATGCACTAGCCGCACAACTACGGATGGAGTTGGCTACCACTGATGATGATGATAGGTACTACTTAGGTATGTCCTGCAAAGCATCACCTTCATTCACCCAACTACTTGACTACAGATACATACGTACCCTGCCAGAGTCTGACTACCTGTATTATATACTGGCTAACATACATGCCAAAGGTATGCAGAGTGATGTTAACTTGTTCTTGAAGAGAAGATATGCTGATGGTAAGATTGATATGAATGGAGAAATCTTTCAAGCCATGCTTAAGAATGGCAGACTAACCGCAGCGGAAGCATACACATTATCAAAAGATAAGCTAGGCTTATTTAAGATGATGTATAAGACATACAAAAGTTCAAAATTCTTTAGAAATTATATGTGTATGGAATTGTCCTACAAAGATATTCACGACGTGGTGAAAGATAACTATGGTAAGTTTACTCCTAACCTCTTAGAAAAGTATGAGGCAAATAAAGGTAAGAGGGACAGGGATAACACCGGCAGAGACTGGACGATAAACAGTTTGTTGAATGCTTCAATGGTGGACGGCCTCTGTATTATCGACCCTGCGATTATCTATGGACACTCGGATACGATTGACATGTTCCTAGAGGATACTAGCAAGCTTACACATCCGTATGATAGGAAGAAATTTGCTATCATGTATCTTAAGAACTTCATAAGATATGCGGGATACTTCAAGACAGTAGCTGGTCTCGACAACGCTTTATGCGGGACGCTAAGTACGATGAGGTATGCTGGTATTAAGCTAACTATAGATGAGATACCTGAAGAGTTCCTCAAGTTGGTTATGAAGTACCGATATTCACACATAAAGTGGGCACTAGGTGAAGATGAATGTGAAGCCTTCATCACTAAGCATAACATACATGTTGAAGAAGATTAATACTGTCCGTATCCTAACTCGAGCAGGCCATGAGACTACACATCTTGTGGCCTGTTTTTATTAGGCAAATCTAAGGAGGATTATTATGGAAGAGTTCATGAGGAAGGTGGGTAGAGCAGTAATACTTGACTTGATTGAAAAGATGGCAGTGATACTTAACAAGATGCGAGAGATAGAAGGTAAGAAGGAAGGCCTTGCCCTTATATTAATATCGACTAAGGAAGAGGGTTACGGAAAGGTTATGGACATTCAATTCTCTGACCACTTCGTAAAGAAACCTAAAGCATTGGTTGCTATGAAAGAAGCTTTCGAAAAAGGATACATCGACCCAAGTGTAGTGAATGTATTATCAGAAATTGAAAAGGAAAAGGGAGGAGATGATGAGCGGATTAATTAGATTAACACCCACGAGGTTGAAGACTGTTAAAGGACAAGATGCAATCTTTGCAACCATTAAAATGCAGATGGCTCTTAACAATGGTAACAATCCGGGGATGTCTGGGACACCGTCTATGACCAGGATTGTAGACCTGCTGCCCATGTATCCCCCAACAGATAAGTTGATAGCTATCATTCAACGGATAAGTATAAACAGATGGGATGTGACGAACCAAATAAATAATTATATAGAGGAGTGGATAAAGACTAACAAGTGGACAGACTTAGCAGCTCTCGAGATGTTTTATAGTCACCAAGCTGAGTCTGCTACCGCGTCGTACTCATCCTATGTAATAAAAAACAACGATAGACTACAGGACTTAGTTCAGTTGAACAGCGACATGATAGATGAGAAGGGGAGGGAGTTCCTGCACATCATGGGCGTTAACACCAAGACACTAGACCCAGATGTGTGTATCGAATCCTTTACTTCTATAAAACCTAAGGTGGGTGAGCTTGATAGATGTGTGTTGGCATGTGCCATGGCTGTTCAGTACCGCGATAGTATCGACGTGGTGAGGTTCTCGGTTAAGGAATTTAACATGGCTCTTAAGTTATTGCTTACCAAACATAAGAATAATAAAGAGTTGGACCACGAGTCTACCGACTATGATACTGCCAGAAGGATAGCACGAGGTGTGCTTATTCGGGAAGAGCATACTGAAGATGGATTAATAAAGTACTCGTTGTTGAGTCCTGCTTTAGTAACCACCGAAGACATACCCACTAATGTTGAGGTTAAAGGAGCGAGACCTAACCGTAGTGCACGTGGTGATGACGGGGAGAAAGTGGCAACGTATATCTCTACTCTTCTTACGTCAGATACATTCTTTAGGAAACGTCAGAGTAGATGGTGGTAAGAGGGGCGGGCCCTGGTGAAGGATGGATAGGAACCAAGGCCCAAGAAATCGATTAGTTATTAGTATACAATACTTTTAATATGGTTGTCAAGGAGGTTGTATGTTTTCAATCGGAACCAACAAGAAGTTAAAACGTGGTAGAATAGCAGCATTTGATATCCCAGCAGGACAGGAGGTGTGTGGTAGAGAGTGTAAAGGTTGTTATGCGATTCGTTCTCAGGTTATGTATAAGAATGTTATGTTGAAACGAATACGCAACTTCATAGCAAGTGGAAGTTCAACATTTATAACCGAAGCAAGCAACGAACTATCTAAGATGGAGGCAAGGCGAAACCCTATCACCAGGGTGCGGATTCATTCGTCTGGTGATTTCTATGGACAACGTTATATAAACAAGTGGGTAGCAATAGCAAAGCTTCACCCCGGCGTGACGTTCTATGCATATACCAAGCGCCTTAAGGAGTTTAACTTCAGGAAGTTGAAGGGACTTCCCAACGTGGTAGTGATTGATAGTTGTAAGTTCGGGCCCGTAAACTTCGGGACTGATGCTCAAGTGATGGCCTGGAAGAACAAAGGAGGGTTCATTTGTCCAGCACTTAAACCGAAGAGCGAGCGCGGCAAACGTAAGAAGGGGTACACTGATACCGGGATCACCTGCAACAATGGGTGTAACTACTGTCTTACTAAAGCAGCACAGAAATCAGGAGTAGTATTCTATAAGCATTAGACTCACCAGGTAGGTGGAAGATAAATTTAAACTGAGCTACGAGAAAAACTTCCACCTACCATACCAATTTTAAATATAATATAATATAGGAGGCTCTATGAGCTTAGTAAATATTCCATTGCGTAAGTTAGTAACACCAGGTGGCATCGATGCAGTCTTCGGACAGCTGAAGTTGGCCGCGGCAATCGGTGATCACCCTACCTATCGTATCAAACCTAGCATGGCGAAGGTCGGAGGCGCATTGCACAACAAATATATCAGTAATAAGTTGAAAATCATTCTTAGAATATGTACTAAGTATATGTATAACCATACCATGGCTCATACTATCAATAAGTTTGGTAAATTCATAACCAATCAGGAAGACTTTGACTTGTATTATTACCACAGAGGCAACGTTAACCCCAAGGACATGAGCATCACGATGTTTTTCGACAACCTGGGAGGTAAGATACACTTTGGTACCTGGTCCACCCGGTCAACGATTGTAGATATGCATAAGAAGATGTGCTTAATGCCTCATAAAAGTATAGAACTGATAAATAAAGTCTTTAAAATTGAGAATACTGAGGACAAACTCAGCATGCTTGAAGAGTTGGCATCGTTATACCTGCATGATATACCCGTGATTAAGAAAATGGCTGTTGAAATTACCAAATCTTTCAAGAGAGCTGAGGATTTCTCCTCATCTATCAGTGATTTTAGGAAGTATAGATGGTTAACAAGGATATCACGAGGTAGAGACTTCAATATAATCATCAAAGTATTCAAACCTGAGGAGCTTACTAAGGAAATCATGGATAAGAATACTAAATCATGGAAGAAATACTAGGTAATTAAGTCCCTAACTATATTATACAACTTAGTATGACAGACTATAGGAGGCATTATGAGTGCAACTTCAATTGATTTATGGAGCACAGACTTACTTCCGCGCAATTTAAGGGCCAGTTTAGCTAAGATTGTACTAGCTAAGGCCCTGAATCGCAGCAGAATGGTGACTGCAGTAGATCATAACAAGGTTTCTTCCTGGATAAATGCTATAGAATCCATTAATCATGGTAAATATTGCCCTATTCTGACAGGAATCGTGCTTTCTTATGGCAAATCTAAGAATAAACTAGGCAAATGTGCATGGAAAAGGCTCAAACAACTGTCTACCACGTCGTATATGGCAGCTTCGGAGTACTATCCTATACTATTTGGGAGGTTTATTGACTGGAAAATAGAGGCAAAGACCTTTGACTACCATCATTTCCTCCGGGCTGTGGGGTACATGAGGCGCCATGGGACCCTTACAGTAGGTATATGTAAGTACTTATTATACCTTAACAAGCTTAAACCCGAGCACATTACCTCACTAAGCCGCAGTTCTGCAAACTTTATGTCATATAGTGGTGTGTTCTTTGGCATGCGAGCGGTAGACTTCAAGCTTAAGAAGCCTAAGTTGCACCAGGTAGTCATGGAACTACTTGATAAGCATGGCCTTAAGGCCTATGTTGAGTAGGTATCTAACTATATTATATATAACATTGTTAAGGAGGGACTATGCGATTGACAGTTTGTGTTTTAGCTAATAGAACCTCCGGTGAAATCGTACGTAGTTACACAGTTATAGCTGAATCATGCAGTATATTTGACCTATCTGTGTGTATACACACCGCAGGCATACCGGGGTTGGACATGGTGTACTGGCATTGCGACACTGCAGAGCAGCGGATTGACATAGAAGACTTTGTAACCTCCCATACCATACATGGCACTGGCGGATTCTGGCCTGTGTCATGTATGTAGGGGGTAGGGTAGTTCATGTCCCTAACTATATTATAAGAAGATACACCTTTGGTGTATCTTCTTTTTAGGAGGAATCATGGCAGACCATTACTACGTAGACATGACGTGGTTCGGTACGACTAGGGAGTATAGAGTTGTCAGTGTCGATGCAACATGGTCCCTGAGGAACGTGAGGCAAGCGCTGCACACCTCACCGGGTGGTGCTGATAGGGTTTATACCTATGTACTACCTCAGTATGCCTATGATAAGGAGTTCAGGCCTAACAAATCATGAGCTTACGATACATAGCATACGGAGTAGGGCAGCATACGCGGAGAGTTGTGGTTCAGGATGCTCACGAGACTAACCTAGCATTGTTTCAAGTGTTGAATGAGATATACCAAGAGAGATTCGACGTTAGATTTGTTAATAGAGAGTATGATTCTAGGCGTAATTAGACTAGGTAGGATGAAAGGGTGCTCACCTGGTGAGTACTTTCAGGGCCTGTTTAGAACACATCAATAGAACTTACCTATGAGGACGCCTACAGCACCAGCGCCGTGGGCGATTAGTTGACTGCGCATTTCAGGAGGCATCATGAGTGAACGTAAGGTATACTTCGAGTATAGATATCCAGGTGGGGCATGGCATAGCAATACTGTGGTTGTTACACACATCGCGGCATTCAACTTTCTTAAGTTCTGTGTGGATACTTGTGATGACTTACCTTTGCACTGTTCTACCTACGAGGTAAAAGCAGTAGACCGTAGCCTGAGGGGGACTAATGGCTAAGTATCATATAGCAGTCTACTCTAGGCTGCGCCGGGATGATGATGAATCAGACTACGACCTCATGGAGAAACGTCCATATAGATGTGTAATCATAGAAGCATTCCAGACTACAGTAACTGCTCTTGCATTCTGTAACGGTAGTAATAAACGCATACGTGCGATAAAGTTTACGTACCTGGCCTTAAGGAAGCGCGGGTACAGTCACATTGTAACCACCACGTAGGAGGAATCATGATACTATGTTCTATAACATTCGGATTTAGTGTACGTATGGAACACAATCACAAGTTTCTCGGCCGGACATACATGGTCAGTGCCGGTGCCGCGGGAAGCATGCAGAAGTTCATCACCAACCTGGTGGGGGTTAACCTCTACTGTGGAACCTACAGCCGTGCGGATATAATATGAAGAAGCAAGTCTACTACGTGATAGTGACGTATGGTAACACATGGCGCGGCGCCCGGACAGTAGCCATAGAAAGGATGACCGACATCGATTTCAGCAGCGGACTACTCACAGAATTTAAAGGAGTACCACTGATACTTATACCAAGGAGCTTATATGATTGTGGTACTTAGAGGCCATGGACTTGAACGGTATGTCTTCGTTGAACGGGCACGTAGTTACAGCGCCGTGGAAGACCTATGTAGTGAGATGCACCGCGGCCTCACAGTAGACACACTGGCGATTACATGGACCAGCTTGAATGACTAGGCACTTGATTGGAGGAACTAATGAAGAAGAGGCATAAGGTACTACTATGTCATATATCTTATGAGATGACCGGGGAGGTTATCATGCGCAAGGTACTAGTCGGGCATGACCGGGTCCGGGAAACCATACAGCTAATGCTCAATGAGGATAGGATGCACATAATAAACTGGGACTATACGGATTTCAATAGGCACTACAATGATTAGGGGAGGATGGTATGAACAATTACTATGCAATCTTCATGCGGGACCAGCCTCAGGGTTGCAAGAGTACTATAGAGCGCAGTGTTATCATAGAAAGGATCACCTCGTTGGACCAAATCAGGGACTTTGTACCACCATTTTAGCCGAAGGTCAGGGCATCTACCCTTACTGGTGCTATACTATGTATGGTAAACCATGCCGGAGAACTCAGTGGAATGCCGCAGGTGACCAGTGTCAGTCCATGAATAGGATGCGGGATACAGCTATTGACATGTGGGACTTTGATGACATGCGCTATAGTATCTACATCCCAGACATGCCGGTAAGTACGGCCAAGGGGAAGCTATGAAGAAGAGAAAGACACGATATTGTAAGTATCAGCTAGAAGTCTGGGAAGATACGTCCCCTTGCACTGCTCAGAGTATCTACATCCGGCACTACCTGGTGCCCATTAAGCCTCCTTACCTGAGGTTACACCGGCAGCGGATAGGTGATACATACTTCACACAAGGGTTCCAGGAGGTCTATTGATGATACTATATAATGTTGGTATTAGACTTTGGCAGCGCGGTAAGAACACCTTCGCAGGTGGCTCAG
>Ga0315543_1002610_pt1 | contig 17265 bp, 17 predicted proteins | sample SalMarSW160210MG_2_FD_203098 | JGI IMG/M metagenome (GOLD analysis project Ga0315543, IMG submission 203098) | Salt marsh sediment microbial communities from the Plum Island Ecosystem LTER, Massachusetts, United States - Salt Marsh Sediment SW1601-210 ...
GGTGCCATCCCGTAGTCATCTTTTGTCATCGCGCGAGGATTCTCTACCTCTAATCCAGCGGCCTTGAATGCTTCAATGACCTGTGAGCTTGTCCATTGCTTGAACTCTGGAGTTGAAGTTGACTCAGGTGTAGATGTTGCTGGCTCAGGTGGGGCTGTAACAACTACTTGCACGATCTGAGTAGCTATGACTGTTTGAGGGACAACCACTGTGATTTCCACCGCCTCAGGTACTAACCGTGTGACCTCGATTTGTTGTACCTCTGTGCTTATACAAGAAGAGACCATAAGAGAAGCCAGCACTACAAGCACTGCTACTATTGCGGTTCCGAGTTTTCTTCTAACCACAGGATATCTCCTCAATCAGCTATTACTTGAACGCTACTTCTCGATGCACTCGCGGCCAGGCGTGCTAACGGCCTCGAACTCAGCCGCCCGCCTGCGGCCACTCGCTTTACCCGTGCCTCCCCCACGCTTGCAGCCTTTGGTTTGGCGCCGCTGCTGTTGGGGTCAGCTCCAGCGAATATTATGCGGCGACTCTCATGATGAGAGCGAACCCCGCATCCCAACGTTGGCTACAGCCGCAGGCTAGGCGTGAATCCCTTGTTTGAGTTGAGTCTTGGCGACTCTTATTAGCAACCGTAGAGCTTCGTTCACTGCTTCGTCAGTGGGAAAAGCCTCTGCCACGTCTGGGGCCAATAGCACTAGTACACGTGGGCGCAAATCCTTCCCCAGTTGGGCGTTGAACGAGAGCGCCGGTTGAGTAGGAGCGACTTGTGTTGAGCCTGTCGAAACAAGCGACGTATCGAAACCAAGCGGCTTGCCAAAAGCGCCTTTATGGGTAGAAAACGCTTGGTTTCGATACACTTCTCCGCTGGCGCTACGAAGTTACTCAACCGGCGCTTGCTCCGTAACTGCCAAGGGATTTCCGCCGTGATGTACTAGATTGGTGCCTGCGTTGTAACGCTGCACGTATTTCCCCCTGACGCCGCCCTTTAATTGAGACAAGTCGTACTCAGGGCGAAGCTCGTCATTCATTTCCGTGTCAACTTTGTTCCTCATAGAACCTTGTTAGGCCGCCCCTGCTGATATGCTAAACGGCAACTCGGAATGATTGCCCCAAAGGTTGAAAGTCTGCTACTTCTTGGCAGGCCAGTTTCGCTCGAATTTGCTCAAAGCGGCTGATGGTCTCTTTCGAGTACAGTCGTTCGCCACAATGCAAACAAACCTCAGCACGTACCGTTACCACTGCGGTGTGCATCCCACCGCGTAGCAACTTCTCAACCTCTTTCTCAACCATTTCGCCACCACATAGCGGGCATTTATTGAATGGTAGCATCTTTTGGCCTCCTTGTGCGCCAGTCAATCCAGCGCCGTGGGTCAGGACGATAGACAGTAATCAGCACGGCCCATCAGCCCCTCTACCGCGCGGTCTATGCGCCGCAGGAGGCCGGTGTCTCCGGTCAGGCGCTGGCCTCCCCGTAGACTTGTACTGGGACCGCGAGAATACGCGCGGGTTTCGTATGCTCTCTTGCCAGACGTTCGATTTCCTCAAGTACTTCTGCAGCGTAGTATCGCTCTCCACATTGTCGACATACCCGCGCTGGCACGTTTTCAACGATTGTTAGCTGGCCCTTCCAGCGGTGATAGACTGTCACGTGTTTCTCAATCAAGGTACCGTTGCAGTATTCGCAGAAATCTGCGAACCTTTTGCCTGATTGTTCCGAGTGTTCCCACGTCTTGCTCACTGTTTCGTCAACAATTCTTCTGTGCTGGCGCGTTCTACTGTCTGATCTATGCGCCGCAGAAGGCCGGTGAGCACCTCTTTGGGGCCGACCTCGACGAAGCGCGTCACCCCCTGGCCGATCATCCAGCGCACCGACTCGGTCCAACGCACGGGGGAGGTGAGTTGCCGCCCCAGGGCGTCGCGGATACCGTCGGGGCCGGTCAGCGGACGGGCGGTGGCGTTGGCCACGATGGGGACGGCTGGCTCGAGGAAGGGTGTCGCGTCGAGGAGGTGGCGGAACTCGGTGGCGGCCTCGGTCATCAGGGGGGAATGGGCGGCGATGCTCACGGCCAGCCGGATCACGCGCCTGGCCCCGCGCTCCTTTGCCAGTTTCATCGCCCGCTCCAGCGGCACGAGCGCCCCGGAGATGACCAGTTGCCCGGGGCAGTTGTCGTTGGCGATTCCCACGTACTCGCCGCTCTGCTCCCGCACTGCGGCACAGATCGCCTCCAATTGCTCACGTTCCAGCCCCAGCACGGCCGCCATACCGCCGGGGTTCCGCTCGCCGGCCTGTTTCATCAGACGGCCGCGCTCGCGCACCAGATGCAGCCCGTCCTCAAAGGAGAGTGCCCCCGCTGCCACCAGCGCGCTGAACTCTCCCATGCTGTGCCCGGCGACGTAGGCCGGGCCCTCCATCCCGTGCTCTTCCAGCACGCGCAGCGTGGCTACGCTGGTGGCGAGAATGGCCGGCTGTGTGTTTACCGTGTCATTCAGTAGTTCGGGTGGCCCATCAAAGCACAGTCGCGACAAAATAATGCCCAGGATACTATCGGCCTGGGCGAATACGGTGCGGGCCACGGATGAGGCGTCGCAGAGATCGCGCCCCATTCCCACGTATTGGGAGCCCTGGCCCGGAAAGAGATAAGCGCACAACGTTTTACGCATGACGTTTCACGCATGACGTTTCACGTTTCACGCATCACGTTTCGCGCCGCTATTCCTCTTCTTCGATCTCGACGACCTCGACGCCACGATAGGTGCCACAGGACAGGCAGACGTGGTGTGGCCGCACTGGCGCGCCGCACTGTGGACAGGTCACCAATTGTGGGACTCTTGCTTTCCAGTGGCTGCGGCGGTTTCCCCGGCGGCCTCGTGATATCCTACGTTTGGGCACTGCGCCCATAGTCTCTTCACGCTCCTTTCTGATTGATCCGTTGCATCCCTATGGGCTTGCATGGGATTGCAAGGAAACGTATTATAGAGGTGAGTGATGAACCTGTCAAGGTGTCTGGCTAACGTCGCTGTCGTGTTTCTCCTCGGCGGGCGGCTTGTTCTCGCTCCCTGCCCGCTCGACCTGAATGGTGCGGATGCCGTTTTCGATCACCGTCAGCGCCCGCTTCAGTTCTTGCTCCAGTTTGCAGAGTATCTCGAAGCCGTAGTCGTCGGCCCCGATGCGGATGTTGTTCGCCTCCCGGTCGGCCCGCTCGCGGATGGCAGCGGCCTGCCTCTCGGCGGCCTGAGCGATGGTGTGTTCTGCCGTGAGTTGGGCCGCCTCGCTGCGTGCCAGCGCGATGATGCGCTCCGCCTCCTCGTGGGCCTGGGCCAGCGTGCGCTCCTTCTCGCGGATGATGCGCTCGGCCCGCCGCACTTCATCAGGGATCGAAATGCGCATCTGATCGAGCAGTGGCCATAAGCGGCGCTCGTCCACCAGCCGCAGGCCGCCGAAGGGCAGGCGCTTGTGCTCCTTGATGGCTTCTTCCAGACGGTCTATCAGGTGCAGGATGTCCATATCGGCCTCCAATGTTCAATCACGCAGCGAAATGAGCGGCACGGGCTCGTGGTGCTTCTCTCGTTCGCGTCGTTTCGCCTCCAGTGCGACCGCGACGTGCGGTGGGACTACTCCACTCACGTCGCCTCTCAGCAAGGCGATCTCCTTGACGATACTGGAACTCAGGAAAGCGTGGGCCTGGCGGGTCATCAGGCACACAAACTCAATCTCCGGCGCGAGTTGGCGGTTGGTGAGCGCCATCTGGTACTCCAGTTCGAAGTCGGAGATGACTCGCAGTCCGCGCACGATGGCCTGTGCCCCCACCTGGCGTGCGAACTCCACCGTCAGCCCGCCATAAGGGGCCACGCGTACGTTGGGCAAGCCGGCCAGAGCCTGGCCCGCCAGCGCGACCCGTTCCTCGACGGTGAAGAGCAGGCTCTTCGCTGGCCGGTCGTAGACGGCGACCACTAACTCGTCGAAGATGCTAGCCGCGCGGGTGGCGATGTCCACGTGTCCGAGGTGGATAGGGTCAAAGGTGCCGGGATAGATGGCGGTACAGGTCAACTGACTTCTCCTTCTCCTTCTCCTTCTCCTTCCCCTTTCCAGAACTGCGTCACCCGCCGGGCCAGCAGACGATTGCCTGGGTCGGCCAGTTCCGGGTCGGTCTCGAAGAAGCGACGGGCGGCCTCGCGGGCGGCCTCGATGAGCCGCAGATCGGTCACGCTGGCCAACTTGAGGTCTGGGAAGCCGGACTGGCGGGTGCCGAGGAACTCTCCCGGGCCGCGTAGTTCCAGGTCCTTCTGCGCCAGCGCGAAACCGTCGTTGGTGGCCTCGATCGCCTGCAGTCGCTCCTGTGCCTCGGGAGAGGAGGAGTCAGAGACCAGCAGGCAGTAGGAGGCGTGCTTACCCCGGCCAACGCGGCCCCGGAACTGGTGGAGTTGCGCCAGGCCGAAGCGGTCGGCCCCCTCGACGAGCATCACCGTGGCGTTGGGCACGTCAATCCCCACCTCGACGACGGAGGTGGCGACCAGGATGTCCAGTTCCCCCTGGGCGAAGCGGGTCATCGTGGCCTCCTTCTCCTCGCCCTTCATGCGCCCATGCAACAGGCCCATCCGCAGGTCGGGGAAGATGTGCTTCTGGAGGCGCTTGTGCTCTTCGACGGCGGCCTTGGCCTCGACCTTCTCCGATTCTTCGACCAGCGGGCAGATGATGAATGCCTGGCGGCCCTTCTCGATCTGGTTGCGCACGAAGATGTAGGCCCGTTCCCGCTCGGTGGGCAGAATCAGGCGGGTGACGACCGGCTTACGCCCTGGCGGCATCTCGTCAATGGTCGAGACGTCCAGGTGGCCCCAGAGCGTCAGTTCGAGGGAGCGGGGGATAGGGGTGGCGGTCATCACCAGCAGATGGGGGTTGTAGCCTTTCTGCCGTAGCACCGCCCGCTGGCGCACGCCGAAGCGGTGCTGCTCGTCAATCACCGCTAATGCCATCTCCTTGAACTGCACGCCTTCCTGGATCAGCGCGTGGGTGCCCACGACGACGTCCACGCTGCCATCGGCCAGCCCCGTGTAAATCTCTTCCCGCTCTCTCCCGGTGACGCTGCCGGTGAGGAGGCGGACGGTCGGGCTGGGACCCGGCATTTGTTCCAGGAGGCGGCTGATGGTCTGGTAGTGCTGCTCGGCCAGAATCTCGGTGGGGGCCATCAGCGCCGCCTGTGCGTTGGCGGCCACAGTCAGGGCCATCGCCGCTGCTGCCACGACCGTCTTACCCGAGCCTACGTCCCCCTGCAGGAGCCGGTTCATCGGCTGGTCTGAGCGCAGGTCGGCGACAATTTGTCGCAATGCGCGCTGCTGGGCGTGGGTAGGTTCAAACGGCAGGCCGCGGATGAAGTCGCGCAGGGTGGCGTCGTCCACCGGCAACGGTCTGCCTGGTGCCGAGCGCCACTGGTGACGCTGGCGCAGCAGGCCGATCTGCAGCACGAATAACTCGTCGAAAGCCAGGCGGTAGCGGGCCTGCTCCAGCGCTTCCATATTGTCTGGGAAGTGAATCTGGACGATGGCCATCTCCAAATCCAGCAGGCCGGTCTCCTGGCGCACCGAGACCGGCAAGTGGTCGGGCAGCCGCTTGGACCAATAGTCCACGGTACGCTTCATCAGGCGGCGCAGCCACCTGGCGTGGATGCCCCCGGTGAGTGGATAGACCGGCACGATACGGGCGGTGTGCAACAATTCCTGTTCCAGCGGTTCCCACTCGGGGGAGTTGAAGCAAAGACAGCCCAGGTATTCGTCCACCCGGCCGCTGATGGCGATTTGTTGGCCGCGCTTGATCCTGTCGGCCAGGTAGGACTGATTGAACCAGGTGGCCTCGATGAAGCCGGTGCCGTCGGAGAGGGTGGCCTTGAAGAGGCTGCCGCCTCCCCGGGTCTCACGCGCGCCGGCATCCCAGACCTGGGCGATGATCGTGACTTCTTCGTCGTATTCGATCCGATTGATGGGCTTGAGTTGTGAGTAGTCGTCGTAGCGGCGGGGGAAAAGGTAGAGCATATCGCGGATGGTGTGGATGCCCAGTTTGGCCAGCCGCTTGGCTTGCTGGGGGCCCACTCCTTGCAGGGCGGTGACTGGGGAATCGAGGCCGGTGCGTGCATAGGCGGGCGTGGCTGGGGTGGGGGCCAGCCTGGCTCCGGCGGGCGCATGCGGGGCAGATGCCGCCCTCTTCTCCCTTTCGTCTTTCTTTGCCTCCCGTTGAGGAGGGCGGAGGGGAGGTGCGGCCTGGAGCATTTCCAACAATGCGGCCATGGCCTCTTTACGGGCGGCGGGGTCGGGGAGGCTGCTGTAGGCGCGCAACCGGTCGGCCACTGCCTGGACCCAGCCAGCCGCCTCCAGACCAAAGGCGGCCTCGGCCTCCTGCAGCCACGTGTCGGTGTAACGGGCCAGCCCGCCGAAGACGGCCCGGTCCTGGTACTTCTCTGCCTCCAGACGGAGGATCTTGGTCAGTTTCTCGATGGGCGTTGTCATGCCTTATTGGGTGGTCACTTCTGGACGTAGGCCGGCACTACGGTGATGCACAATCGGGCCGCCACTGCGGGGGGCACATCGGACGTGCTGTCGGTGAGAATATGCACCCGGTTCATCGCGGTAGTATCTCCTTTTCCATTCCCTCGTACACCGCCAGGCCCATCCCGTCCGGCCCGATGTGGGAAGCCAGCAATGGGCCATAGAGTAAGATAGGACACTCTTTGCCCGGCGCGATCAGTTCCAGGCGCTCCTGCAGCATCTTCGTCTCGTCCGTGGGGTACAGGGTGTTCTGCAAGATAGCCATCTGCTCAATATGGGAGAACTCGCTGGCGAACTCGGCCAGTTTGTCTATCGCCCGGTCGCTATTGCGGACTTTTTCCATGGGGATGATCTTGCCCCCTTCGATCGCCAGAAAGGGCTTGATACCCAACATGGTGCCCAGGATGACCTGGGCCGGGCTGATGAGGTGGCTGCGTTCCAGATAGTCCAGCGTATCGGTGATAAGAACGATGTAGACGCAGCGGATCATCCCCCGAATCTGGCGCACGACCTCGCCCAGCGGGAGGGACTTGCGAGCCAGTCGTGCTGCTTCCTGCACCAGGATGCCTAAACTCAGGGAGAGTGTCTCCGAATCCATAACTACGATGTCGCAGCGGCCCAGGAACCCGCGGGCAGCAATCTGGGCCTCGCGATGGACGAGGCTGAGATTGGCCGAGGAGTGGAGCGAGATGATCTGATCGGTACGGCGGGCCAGGCGGCTGTATACACGCCGGAACTGCTCGGCTGTTGGACCGACGATCCTGGGCTGGATGCGGTCGCGAGCCATGTGGAGTAGCAACTCCTCGTGGTCCAAATCTAAGCCGTCCTGGTAGTCTTCGTGGTCAATGCGGATGGTCAGGGGCACGATGGTGACATCGAGCCGTTTGGCGATGGCTGGCTTGATGGTTGCTGCACTGTCGGTAACGATATAGGCTCTGGACACGCAACCTCCACAATTAGCAGTTAGCAGCCAGCAGTTAGCAGCCAGCGGCTGACGGCTAACGGCTAACGGCTGATGGTCACTCCACCGAAAGGATATAATAATAGTGAGGCTGTCCGCCGGCGATGATCTCGATCTCCTGCTCAGGCCAGTCTTGCTGCAGCAGATCGGCCAGTGCGTTGGCATCGCTCTCGCTGATAGCCTCGCCGTAATACAGGGTGATGATCTCGCGCTCGGCCGCGTTCATCTCCCTCAGCAGTGCTCGCACGACTTCCTCGACCGTCGTCCCACTTACTTTGAGTTCCTCATTGTGCAGGCCGATGATCTGTCCGTCGGTGACTTGCACGCCGTTGATCGTCGCCGAGCGGGTTGCAGTGGTGACCTCGCCCGTCTCGATCTCCTCCATCGCGCTCGTCATGGCGGCCACGTTGGTCTCGAAGTCATCCTGGTAGTTAATTGCCAGGAGTGCCGCGACACCCTGCGGGGTGGATCGGCTGGGGATGACGGCCACGGATTTGCTGCTGAGTGCGCGGGCCTGCTCGGCAGCCAGTATGATGTTGCCGTTGTTAGGCAGCACGATCACCTGGGCGGCCGGTAGATGCTCAATTGCCTCCAGCAAGTCTTTGGTGCTGGGGTTCATCGTCTGGCCGCCGTGCACGATAGCGCTCACGCCCAGACTCTGGAAAACGTGGGCCAGTCCATCACCTGGGGCGACGGCCACGACGCCGATGTCCTGGGAAGCCTGGGGTGGGGTAGGCGGCGTCAACTCGCGCTTGACGATAAAATCCTGATACTGGGCCTGCATGTCCTCCACCACGACGTCGCGCAACGAGCCCAGGCTGGTTCCGTAACTGATGGGGACGCCGGGGTCGGGCACGTGGACGTGCACCTTGACCGTCGTGGGGTCGCCCACGACGAGCGGACACTCGCCCATTTCCATGATCCTCTGACGGATGGTATCCACGTCAAGGCCTTGTCCGACGACGAGGAACTGCACGTCGTAGCCGTAGCCGGCCTCGCCGGGCTCCAGCCCTGTGGTGACAAGATCTACCCCTTCGACCAATTGCACGTCCTCGGCGACGGGTTCTCCTCGCATGTAGCGCAACATTCCCTCCAGAATAACGAATAGCCCCTGACCGCCGGCGTCTACTACCCCGGCCTCTCTAAGCACCGGGAGCAGTGAAGGGGTAAGCGCGACGGCTTCGTGGGCGGCGAAGACCATGTACTCCAGCACGTAGACCAGGTCTTCACTCACTTCCGCCGCGGCTGTGGCAGCGTCGGCGGTCATGCGGGCGACGGTGAGGATCGTGCCTTCGACCGGCTTCACTACGCCTTTGTAGGCCGTCGTCGCCGCCTCCCGGCAGGCGGCGGCCAGGTCTTGAGCGTGGTAGACCCCTTTTCCGTCCAGGCTGCGCGCAAACCCACGCCAGATCTGGGAGAGGATGACGCCGGAGTTGCCGCGGGCGCCCATCAGTGCGCCGTGAGCCATCTGATGGGCTATCCGCCCCACGTTGCTCTCCGATGTGTTTTCAATCTCGGCCCAGGCAGACTGCATCGTCAGCACCATATTGGTCCCCGTGTCACCGTCGGGGATCGGATAGACGTTGAGTACGTTGATGGCGGTTTGGTGATGTTGTAGCCAACCCAACGCGGCTTTGATCAATCGCTTGAAGCCCTGGCCGCCCGTGGCCAGGTGCGGAGACGGCCGTGTGACTGTTGATAATTTCTCGTCTGTCAACCTGCTATTCTCCCTCGATCCATGTCAGTCAGTGTCGCTGATGCGCAGCCCCTCGACGTGGACGTTGACCTCGGCGACGGGCACACCTATCGCCCTCTCGACGTTGAACTTTACAACATTCATAACACTGCGGGCTACGGCCGCGATACGGGTGCCGTACTCGATAATCACGTAAACGTCAATGATGATCTGCCCATCCTCAATGCGCACCTCGATCCCGCGCTTGCTGTCGCGGGAGAGGACGTTGGCGATGCCGGCTGCCAGGTCCTTGGCTGCGGTCCCTACGATGCCGTAGCAGGCCAGCACCGCCTCATTCGCAATGCTGGCGATGGCCGTGGGCGAGACCTCGATGCGTCCCAGACTGGGTTGTCTTTTTGACATAAGTCCCTCCGCCAGGTTGGTAGATTGGTGGACTGGTAAATTGGTAGGCAGTTGCGCGAAAAGCCATGTTGTGGTATTATTGCCCGCGAGGTGATAGCAATGGCGAGGTGTGAAATATGTGGCAAAGGCCCCCAGTTTGGGCACAACGTCAGCCACTCCAAGCGGGCGACAAACCGCAAGTTCAAGCCCAATATCCAGCGCGTGCGGGTAGAGATCAACGGGCAGATGCGCCGGATGTATCTCTGCACCCGTTGCCTGCGGACGCTGAATAAGTCTCGTTAGTCCCCTCCTCCCTTCCAGGGGGAGCCGACCTCTCCCCCAGCCCCTCCCCGATGCGGGGAGGGGAGCTCTGTTCTGTATCGGTCCCCTACAAATGGGGACTTCTTTTTTGCCTGCCTTCGACCCGTGCGCGTTGTCCCCTGCGGGCTATCTCGCGGATAGCCGTGATCGCTGCTGCGACCCCCTCCTGCGCGCCGAAGATGGCTTCCCCGGCGACCAGCACTGTCGCCCCGGCGGCCACGACCCGCCCCACTGTCTTTGGTGCGATGCCGCCATCTACCTCCAACTCTGCCTCACTTCCGGCGCTATCCAACATCTCCCGCACCCGCGCGATTTTGTGCAGCACGTGCTCAATGAAAGGCTGCCCGCCGAAGCCTGGGTTGACGGTCATCACCAGCACCAACTCCACGTCGTTCAAGACCTCGCTGATGGCAACGGCCGGCGTAGCCGGGTTCAGCGAGACGCCGGCCCGCACGCCCAAATCTCGAATCTGTTGCAGGATGCGATGCAGGTGCGGTGTGGCCTCGACGTGAACGGTGAGCCCGTCGGCGCCGGCTTCGGCGAAGACAGGTGCGTAGCGAGCCGGGTCGCTGATCATCAGGTGCACGTCGAGCGGCAGGTGCGTGACGCGGCGCAGCGCCCGCACGACGGGCGGGCCGATGGTGATATTCGGCACGAAGTGGCCGTCCATCACGTCCACGTGGATGTAGTCCGCACCGGCGGCCTCGGCGCTTGCGACCGCCTCGGCCAGGTGGGCGAAGTCGGCGGCGAGTATGGAGGGTGCGATTTTGATCGGCCGGGTCATCGAGGGGATATGATACACCGGAATAGGGAGATTGCAAGTTGCGAATGGCGATACAACAACTGGTTGGTTAGTTGGTTGGCTAGTTGGTGGGTTGGTTGCGCTGGCGTAGTTGGCCGCAGCCGGCCTGGATGTCCGCCCCCCGGCGCACGCGCAGCGTGTAGGGGATGCGGCTCCGTTCGAGTTCTGCGGTGAAGGCGGCGATACGCTTGCGAGAGGACGGCCGGCCCGCGTAGCCCGGGGTGGGGTTGAGGGGGATGAGGTTGACGTGGGCCAGGAGCCCCGTGAGGCGGGCGACCAGCGCCCGGGCCTGCTCCCGTGTGTCGTTCACCCCCTCCATGAGCGCCCACTCGAAACTGACCCGCCGCCCGGTGCGCTCGACGTAGTGGTAGCAGGCTTCGAAGAGGGCGTCGAGCCCGTAGCGGCGGTTGGTGGGGACGAGTTGGTCGCGCAACTTGTCGGTGGCGGCGTGCAGGGAGATGGCGAGGGTGATCTGCAAGCCCTCTCCCGCCAGCCGCTCAATGGACGGCACCAGCCCCACGCTGGAGAGGGTGATGTGCCGCTGGCCCAGGTTGAAGCCGCGCGGGTGGATCAGGCGGCGGATGGCGGCGAGTGAAGCGTCGTAATTGGCCAGCGGTTCGCCCATCCCCATCAGCACGACGTTGGTGAGGCGCTCGTCCTCGGCGCGGAGGAGGCGGGCGAAGTGGAGCGCCTGGGAGACGATCTCACCAGCGGTGAGGTTGCGGCGCAGGCCCATTTGGCCGGTGGCGCAGAAGGTGCAGCCCATGGCGCAGCCCACCTGCGTGGAGATGCAGGCGCTGCGGCGGCGCTCGTAGCGCATCAGCACCGCCTCGACCGTCTCGCCATCCTCCAGCCGGAGCAGGTCCTTGCGCGTCTCCCCATCAGCCGACTGCAGCGTATCCACCACCTGCGGCACACCGATAGTCGTCTCTGCGGCCAGCCGTTGGCGCAGCGAGCGGGGCAGGTTGGTCATCTGGTCGAAGTCGGTCGCCAGGTGGACGTAGAGACACTCCCAAAGTTGCCGGGCGCGGTAGGCCGGCTCGCCCCAGCCCGCCAGGAGGGACTGGAGGGTGGGGAGGTCGCAGTTGGTTAGTTGGATGGATGGTTGGTTAGTTGGTTGGTTCATCTGACGCTATTTACCCCTGGCTTCACTTGTACGGCAGCGTTTCCTGACGGACCTGATTGGCCAGTGGTTCGAATTCAGGGTCTTTGTGCACCAGTACCGCGTGATGTCGCGCAGCGAAAGCGGCAATGAGGGCATCCGCGAAGGAGAGGCGGAACCGCGCTTTTAGACGTGCGGCGGTGAGCAAGGTGGGTTCATCTACGGACCAGATTTCTGTGGCTGAGAGATGCCTGAGCAGGGCGTAGCGCTCGTCGGCTATAGGCTCAGACCTCTCTTGCAGCGAGATGTAGTAGGTTTCCAGCAGTACCGGGAAGGGGATGAACACTTCGCCCTCGCGCAGGATTTCCTCCACCCGATCTGCGCCGTCTTCGTCCTCCATTAGCGTCAGGATGGCCGAGGTGTCCAGGAGGTATCTATCCGCGCTCACGTTCCCGTTCCTCTTGCCTCGACGCGAGCAAGCGTTGGACCAATGCCTCCCCTTTGGCACAACCACGGAGGGCGCGAACCGGGTCTTGAGGTAGGGGAATGACCTTGATCGTTTCCCCGTCGTCTATCCAGGCCAGTGTATCGCCTGGTTGGATGTTGTGCTGTCGCCGGATGGGGGCCGGGACGACGGTCTGCGCACGTTTGGTGACGGTTGTTGTTAGTACAGTCATGCCATACCTCCAGCGTTATTATACAACAAAGTTGGCGAAAATGCAAGGCAAATCTGAATATTGACTTGTGATTTATCTATTTCACAAGCCTGTTGGTACATTCAGATGCGCATTGACTATGAGCGCGGTTGGTCTGTCCACATCTGCGTCAATTCCCCAATATTTGCGCATACCAGGTCCGGCTTCACCGGCGAGGCTGCCAGGTCGGCCTTAGCGGCGATGCCCGAAAGGACGAGCACAGTGGTCAGGCCAGCCCGTATGCCGCCGGCGATGTCGGTATCCAACCGGTCGCCGATGACGGCGGTGGTCTCTCTCTTGCTGGGGCCGGTCTCCGACCGTGCCTCCATCCGCCGCATCGCCTCCTCGTACATCCACGGCTCCGGCTTGCCGGCGACGACGGGCGCGACGCCGGTGGTGGTCTCCAGCGCCGCCAACTGTGCGCCGTTGCCCGGCACCGGACCTTGCTCTGTGGGGTAGTTGGTATCCGGGTTGGTGCCGATGAATCCGGCCCCGGCGTGGATGAGCAGCGCCGCCGTCGCCAACTTGTCCCACGTCAGTCGCCGGTCCCAGCCGACGACGACGTAGGCGGCCTCTTCATCGGTCAGCACGAAGCCGTGCTGCTCCAGCGCTCGCCGTACCCCCTCCTCGCCGATAGCGTAGACGCGGGTGCCCGGCGGCGCAATGCCCGCCAGGTAGACGGCGGCGGTCTGGGCGGAGGTCAGCACGCACTCAGGCGCGACCTCGACGCCAAAGCGGGCCAGTTTGGCCGCGTATTGCTCCGGCAGGCGGCTGGAGTTATTGGTGGCCAGGATGAAGTCAATATGGCGCTGGCGCAGGAAGGCGAAAAACTCCGCAAGGCCCGCTATGGGCTCATCGCCGCGCCAGAGGACGCCGTCCATGTCTACAATAAGGTTGTGAATTCGGGATAGAACGGTTTCGGGTTTCAGGTTTGAAGTCTCAGGTTCGGAGCCTGCCCCCTGCAACCTGCAACCTGAGACTCTGGAACCTGAAACCCTCTTCCGTAGCCGCTCGTAGTCGGCAAGAGTGTCAACGTCGGCCAGCACGTCCGGGTCGGCGACCTCGACGGTAGCGACTTCCTTCGTGTAGCGAATAATAAGGCTTCGGCCTCCCTCGTCGCCGCTGACGGCGGCCAGTTCCGGGAAGAGGCGGTAGGCGAACAGGGTCGGCGTTCCGCGCTGACCGGCGTGTGTGGGATGGACGATGGGGGCGCCGGTCTCCTCGAAGCGGGCCACCAGCGCCCGCAGCAGGTCGGCTGTGACCAGCGGCTGATCGCATTGCAGGAAGACCGCCGCCCAGGTCTCGGGCGGGAGCGCGGCCAGCCCCACCTGCACCGAACTGCTCAGCCCCTCCTCCCAGCGCCAGTTCACCACGGCCTGCACGGACCCCCAGCACCGCCTGTTTACGGCGGTGTCCAGCGCTGCGCGAATGGCCTCGGCCTGGCAGCCGAGCACGACGATGACCGGGGCAAGTCCCGAAGATATCGCCACATCGGCGATGTGGGCCAGGAGCGGCACGCCTCCCCAATCGAGGAGTTGCTTGGGTTGGCCGAAGCGGGTGGAGCCACCCGCGGCCAGGATGACGGCGGCGATTTGCTTCAAGGCGTTCCTACCTCCAGGTTATCTTTTGGCACTTCGGATTTGTCATTTGTCATTGCTCATTTGCTCATTTGCTCATTGTTCATTGGAACGAAGTTCTTTCTATATTCTAGCCTAAGTTGCGTGTATGCGCAATGGTGGCTTGCCTCTCACGCTGCCCTCGGCTATAATGCATCCATTGACGAAGGAGGCCGCGTGAAACTTTCGATTGTCGTGCCGGTCTACAACGAGATCGGGACCGTCGCCGAGATCTTGCGGCGCGTGCGGGCGGTGCCGTTGGCGGTGTCGGTGGGCTATGGGGCGGAACACGACGCTGTCGTAGAGTTCGAGCGAGAGGTCGTGATCGTGGACGACGGCTCGACGGACGGCACGCGGGAGGTTCTGCGCACGCTGGAGGGCGAGCCGGGCGTAGTCATCCTGTTCCACGAGCGCAACCAGGGTAAGGGCGCGGCGGTGCGCACCGGGCTTCATCACGCCAGCGGCGACGTGATGGTGGTCCAGGACGCCGATCTGGAGTATGACCCCCGCGACTATCCGGCCCTCCTGCAGCCCATCGTCGAGGGCCGCTCCCAGGTGGTCTACGGCTCGCGCTTTCGCGGTGGGCCGACCAAGGCAATGTTCTTCTGGCACATGGTCGGCAACCGCTTTCTCACGCTGGTGACCAATGTGCTCTACGACACTATCCTCAGCGACATGGAGACCGGCTACAAAGTCTTCACGCGGGAGGTCGCGGAGCAACTTGACCTTAGAGCGCCCGGCTGGGGCTTCGACCCTGAGATCACAGCGCAGATTCTCAAGCGCGGCTACCGCATCTACGAAGTGCCCATCTCCTACACCGGCCGGGAGTTTGAGGAGGGGAAGAAGATCGGTTGGCGTGATGGCATAACCGTGCTGTGGATGTTGCTCAAGTGTCGCTTGACGCGGTGAGGCCTCGCCGTTGGGGGCGGGATCGCTGGGCGCTGGTGGCGCTCTTGCTGCTGGCCTGGGCGCTGAGGCTGCCCCCCATCCTGGACAACCGCTTTCACCCCGACGAGGCGCTGTATGGCTACTGGGGGCTCCTGATCGGGCGGGGGCGGGACCCGTGGCTGGCTACGGTGCCGGTCTACAAACCGCCGCTGCTGCCCTACCTGGTGGCCGGGGCCCAGGCGCTCTTTAGCAATCCCGGGGACCATTCCGAGTTCGCCGTGCGGTTGCCGGGGCTGGCGGCGGGCCTGTTGACGGTCCCGCTGGTTGCTGCGCTGGCCTATGCACTTTATCGCGACCGCTGGACGGCCGGGGCAGCGGCTGTGGGCGTGGCCCTCTCGCCCTTCGCCATCCTTTTCTCTGCCACCGCTTTTCCCGATCCACCGGTGGTGATGTGGGGGCTGGCGGCGTGCGTGGCGGCGACCCGGGGCCGGCCGGGGCGGGCGGGGCTGCTGGCGGGGCTGGCCTTTGCGACCAAGCAGACCGGGCTGGTATGGTTGCCGTTGGTGGCTCTGGTTCCAATCCCAAATCCCAAATCTCAAATCCCAAAGTCCTCCCGTTCGTCATTGGTCATTAGTCATTGGTCATTGGTCATTGATCATTGGTCATTGATCATTTGCTTTCTGCTGGTGGTCGGGCTGGTGTTTGGCTGGGACGCCGTGCGGGTGGCGCAGGGCGCGGAGAGTTTCTGGCGCATGGGCGTCACCGGCTACGGGGGACTGCGCCTCATCTGGCCGCAGGAGTTGTGGACGCGGCTGCGTGGGTGGGTCGAACTGATGCGCTACCTTTTCGTCTCGCCCGCCGTCAACGGCGCGCTGCTGGTGGGCCTGCCCATGCTGGTGTGGAGCGGGGTTCAAAGCCCGAAGTACAAACTCCAAAGCCCAGATCTCGGTCGCTACACGAGAGGGTCGTTTGCAGACTTGCTCCTCATATCCTTCCTGCTCATTTACTTCCTTCTCCATTGGCTCTGGGCCTTTCCGGTCTGGGACCGCTACCTGCTGCCGCTGGTGCCCGTTCTGGCCATCCTCCTGGGCCGCATCCTCAGCCTCCTGGTCACCTGCGTGCGATTCGCCATTCGCCATTCGCCATTCGCCATTCGCCATTCGTCATTCGCCATTCGCCATTCGTCATTCGCCATTCGTCATTCGCCATTCGCCATTCGCCATTCGCCATTGTTCATTGTTCATTGTTCATTGTTCATTTTCCTGCTACTTCCTGCCTGGAACGCTGCCCACAGCCGCTACCCCGTCGGGGGTGACCACGGTGCTTACGACGGCATTGATGAAGTCGCGGCGTTCCTGCGCGGCCTGCCCGAAGGCGCTGTGGTCTACCAGCACTGGCTGGGCTGGCACTACGATTATTACCTGTTCGATGCGCCGGTCTACCTGGCCTACTGGCCCACCCCGGCCTGGCTGGCGCAGGACGTGCGGGCTTTCGGCGCGCGCGAGCCGCGCTACATCTCGTTCCCATCCTGGGAGTCCCCGGCGCGGGTGGAGTGGGTGCTGGCTGGCGCGGGTTACGAGTTGGAGCCTGCGTTGACCACGAGCCGTCGCGACGGTACGCCCTCGTTCACCGTCTATCACATTCAAGAACACGGATTCCAGGACATCAACAGATAAATGGGCAATTCTACCAATCTACCAATCTACCAGTTTCCCAATTTGCCGATCCCCAACCTCTTCCGTGACTTTCTCGCTGTCCTTTCTCTCTGCGCTCTCGTCTGCGTCTGCTACTGGAAGATCGCGCTGGCGGGGCGGGTGCTGGCCGGCGGCGACGTCTTCACCTACTTCTATCCCTACTGGGCGGAGGCTACGCGGGCGATGCGGGCCGGGCGATTGCCGCTCTGGAATCCTTACCTCTTTATGGGCGCGCCCTTCCTGGCCAACAGCCAGGTGGGGGTCTTCTATCCCCTCAACTGGCTGCTGTGGCTGGCCCTGCCGGCCTATCAGTCTGTCCATCTGACCATCGTGCTGCATCTGTGCCTGGCGGCGCTCAATGGATATCTCTGGGGACGCGCCTCGTTGCGGCTGGGGCAGGCCGGCGCGTGGACGGTCGGGGCGACCTTCGCGTTGGGGGGCTACCTGGGCGCGCAGGTGGAGCACGTCAACCAGTTGCAGGGGCTGGCCTGGCTGCCGCTTATGCTGGTGTTGTGGGACCGGGCTATACGTGGGGCTCCCCCCCTCTGTCCCCCCCATGGGGGGGG
>Ga0315543_1002611_pt1 | contig 17257 bp, 16 predicted proteins | sample SalMarSW160210MG_2_FD_203098 | JGI IMG/M metagenome (GOLD analysis project Ga0315543, IMG submission 203098) | Salt marsh sediment microbial communities from the Plum Island Ecosystem LTER, Massachusetts, United States - Salt Marsh Sediment SW1601-210 ...
AAAGCGTGTTTCCGGAGGAATTCAGGCCGTAGACCGGAATGTTGACCGTATCCTGGCTAGTATCAAGATGCTGGAAATCAACATCAGTGACCTGGTAGATATCGGTATCGAGCACAGGGAGGGTTAAGGGTTAAGTGAAAGCTGTATACGGGGTAACACGGTTTGAGTTCGATGAGGAAAATGACCTTAAAAGTTACACTGTGTTTCTGGCCGACGTTGTCCACGGCAGGCCGCCATGGCGTCCCCTTTTCTTAATAGATAGTTGGGGACAGTGGGTTTACCGTGCGGTACAGCGGGCGGCGGAGCGGCTTTCGCTGCCGACAACCAAGGGTTGGGATGCGAGATACATTAAGGGCTATCCTTACCTGGCTGTGATTGAGACCACGGAGCAGGAGGCGAAGAAGCGTGAGCCGCTGTTCCGGAAGAGGATAAGGCCCTATATCGAGGACTTTAACGCTATCTGGGAAGAGCGCAAGGCTGACATTATGGATACCTATAAGGAGCTTAAGCGAAGATACGGGCTGAAAGAATACGAGGGCATTAAGAAGCTGAGCAATGTTGAACTCCTGGATCTCTTTGACGATTATATGCAGGTGAACCGGAAGCAGTGGGATATACATATGGAGTTTATGGTTCCGGCCTATTACCTCTTCGGGTTGTTTGAGCAGATGTGCAGCGAGCTACTCGGATTTGGCTATACCGACCCCCTGTTTGCTAGATTAATGGCTGGGTTTGACAGTATGGTGTTCCGGTTCAACAAGGAAATCTGGCGACTGGGCAACCGAGCGGTGGAACTGGGGTTTGATAAGCTTTTCCGCACTACCAAGGATGATGAGGTGCTGCTTGCCAAGTTGGAGAAAAGCGAAGCTGGCAGGAGGTGGCTTAAGGAATACCATGATTTCCTTGAGGTTCATGGCTGGCGCAATGAGCGTATGCTTGACTGGGCGACTCCGAGCTGGATTGAAAAGCCGAGCCTGGGTATACCGCTGATAAAAGTAGCCATAACTAGCGGTGGAACCTATACTATAGAAGAGAGAAGGGAGGAGGCCGTCAGGGAGAGGAGGGAGGTGGAAAAGGAGGTATTGGACAGGGTGCCGGCAGAGCAGAGGGGGTGGTTTGAGACCTTGATGAAGGCTGCCCAAAAGGCTGGTTACTGGAGTGAGGACCATAACTACTACCTCGACCTTTACTGCAATGGGTTGGGGCGGTGGATAACCAGAGAAATCGGGCGGCGTTTTGCTGAGGCCGGGGTTATCGATGGCCCTGAGGATGTCTATTTCCTGATCGCCGATGAGATAGAGAAGGCGTTAATACCGATGGGGAAGAATAAACTGCACCACCGGGTAGACGTGCGGAAGAAGGAATGGCAGGGCTATCTTAAGGTTGCCCCCAAGTCCTACTATGGAAATATAGACCTGGTGCAGGAAATACTGAGAAAAGACCCGGTAATCAGTGTCGCCACTTCAGTTCCTGTCGTCAGGGAGGATGTAAAGGCTGACCTATATGGTGCTGCCTCATCCCCGGGGGTGGTGGAGGGGATTGCCCGCGTCATAATGACCGAAGACAGGTTAGCCGAGCTTAAATCCGGGGAGATTATGGTGGCCCCCGGAACCAGCGCGCCGTGGACTCCGGCTTTCGAGATAGTTAAGGGTGTTATCACCGATGGCGGCGGCGCTCTGTCTCACGCCGTAATACTGGCCCGGGAGTATGGTATTCCTTCCGTTACCGGTTGTCTGGAGGCAACCAAGAAGATTAAGACCGGCGATAAAGTAAAGGTTGATGGCGACCTTGGCGTGGTCTATATCTTGCGGTAATTTTGATGATTAACTTAACATAATAAGCGGTTCAGAGTCTTTAGGGGGGCATTGTGTCTGAGAAGTGGGTGCTCTGGTGTGAGGAGTTAGGTCAAGAGGATAGAGAGCTGGTGGGCAGGAAGTGCGCTAACCTGGGCGAGATGGGCAAGATTGGGTTGAGAGTGCCCCCCGGGTTTGCACTCTCGGTCGAAGCCTATAAAGATTTTATGAGTATGACCGGCGCTTTTGGTGAAATAGGGAAATACCTGGCTAAGTCTAAGCCTAAAGACCTGAAGCAGTTTAAGCAGGCAAGTGCCAACATAAGCCAGATTATTAAGTCGAAAGCTATGCCTGAGAAGCTACAGAAGGTAATAACCTCACACTATAGCGAGCTGAGCCGACGGTGCCATACCGATGAAGTTGCCGTGTCAACACGTTCGGCCGGGCCGGTGAGCCACCCCGGGCAGTATGAGACTCACCTTAATGTGGTTGGTAAGTCGGCGCTGCTGGACAAAATCAGGCAGGTGTGGGCCAGCACCTTTAACCCCCGTTCCCTGGCTCTTCGAAGCCGGAAGAAGATGCCACTGGAGAGCGACCCTATCGGGGTGGTGGTACAGAAGATGGTGAAGGCGCGGGCTGCCGGGGTTATCTTTACGGCTGACCCTAATACCGGCGATGATACCAGGATGATAATTGAGGGTAACTGGGGGTTGGGGGAAAGCGTGGTCGGCGGTAAGTCGACACCGGACATTTATATCCTGGATAAGAAGAGTCTGAAAATACTGGAAAAGAAGCTGGGGCCTAAGTCCAGGTATGTGACCTCTAAAAAGGGTGGGGTAATGGAAAAGAAGGCCCCGCCAGAAAAGAGTGGCAAATTCTGCCTGAGCGACGACGAGGTTAGGGAGATAGGGAGGTTGGGCAAGGTGCTGGAGAAGCATTTTGGTGTACCCCAGGATGTGGAATGGGCTGTAGAAGAAGCTAAACCGTTGCCGGAAAGTATCATCCTGTTACAGACTCGGGATGAGGTTATTGCCCGGAATAAGACTCCCGTTGACCAGGTGGTAGACTTGATGCTTGGCCGGTTCTCAAAGGGAGTCGGGTTTGATGGTGGCAAGATGTAACCGCCCTCCGGACACCCGGGGAATTTTTCTATTGTGATTTATCGGCCTGGGGCAACTTATCTATAGAGTCCCTTAAACCCTTTATCAGTTCAGCCAGCGAAGTAAAGCCGTCCTCCTTCTCCATTAGCTGAATTATCCGGCTGCCCACAATCACGCCATCGGCAATCCCGGCTATTTGGCTTGCCTGCTCCGGGGTGGAGATGCCAAAGCCAACGCAAAGGGGCTGGGTGGCTACCTTCCTTACTCTGGTCACAAATGCCTCCAAATCCGCGGGCAGTCTATCTCTGGCCCCGGTGACTCCGGTCACTGAAACCAGGTAGAGAAACCCGCGCGACCTCTGGGCGGTAAGCCTGATGCGCTCCTCGGTGCTGGTCGGAGCCAGGAGGTAGATGAGGTCAAGACCCTGTCTCTGGCTTATAATCTCCAGGTCTGAGCCTTCATCGGGGGGCAAATCAGGGATGATTATCCCGGAGATACCAGCGCCGGCACAGGCAGTACTGAACTTCTCCAGCCCGTAGCTGAAGACCGGATTATAATAGGTCATAAACACCAGTGGTATGTTAACCTTCTGGCTTAGCTGCCCGGCCAGCTCAAGGCAGAGCCGGGGGGTTACGCCGTTCTGCAGGGCATGGAAGCTGGAATTTTGTATGGTGACCCCATCGGCCAGGGGGTCAGAGAAGGGTATTCCCAGTTCCACAATGTCACAGCCGCTATCGGCCAGGAGGGGGACTACCTTTAGAGTAGCTTCAATGGTAGGGTAGCCTACGGTAACATAGGCGATGAGGGCTTTATGCCCCGGCTGGCTGAAGGCAGAAGCAATTTTGCTCATAGCTTCACCCCCAGTGCCTGGGCGACTATGTCCATGTCTTTATCGCCACGCCCGGAGAGGTTGACCACGATGGTTTGCTCCTTCTCCAGCGAGCTGGCCATTTTAGCCGCGTGAAATATGGCGTGGGCCGGTTCCAGAGCTGGGACGATGCCCTCGGTCTTGCAGAGCAACTTAAAGCCCTCGAGGGCTTCCTGGTCGGTTACCGCCACATAGGTAGCCCGCCCGCTGTCCTTGAGGTAGCTGTGCTCGGGGCCGACGCCGGGGTAGTCCAGCCCGGCAGAGATGCTGTGCGTCTCTCTAATCTGGCCATCTTTATCTTGGAGGACATAGGATTTTGTCCCGTGGAGCACGCCGACTGTTCCCGCCATCAGCGGGGCGGCATGGGCGCCGGTTTTGAGTCCCCTCCCCGCCGCCTCTACGCCGATAAGCTTGACCTCCTTATCGTTCAAGAAGGGGTAAAAAATGCCGATGGCGTTACTGCCGCCGCCGACACAGGCGATGATATAGTCGGGGAGGCGGCCGGATTTATCCAGAATCTGCTGCCTGGTTTCTTTACCGATTACCAACTGAAAGTCCCTCACCATCATGGGGTAGGGATAGGGGCCGACCACCGAGCCCAGCAGGTAGTAGCTGTCCCTGGGGTTGGTCACCCAGTCCCTTATCGCCTCATTGATGGCATCCTTAAGGGTGCGGCTGCCCCCGTGCACTGGCCTGACTTCGGCACCCATCAGCTTCATTCGGAAGACGTTGAGGGACTGGCGGCGCACATCCTCCTCACCCATGTAGACGATGCACTCCAGCCCCAGCTTGGCGCAGACGGCGGCAGCGGCCACGCCGTGTTGGCCGGCTCCGGTTTCGGCAATAATCCGGCGCTTGCCCATTCGCCGGGCGAGAAGACCCTGTCCCAAAGCATTGTTGATTTTATGGGCGCCGGTGTGAGCCAGGTCTTCCCGTTTCAGGAAAATGCGGGCGCCGCCGCTGTGCTCGGTCAGCCTTTCGGCCAGGTATAGCGGCGTCGGTCTTCCCGAATAGTCACGGGACAGTGCCTCAAATTCACTCCAGAAGGCTTTATCAGCCTTGGATTCTTTGTAGGCGGCTACCAGCTCATCCAGAACCGGCATGAGGGTCTCGGGGACAAACTGCCCGCCGTAGTCTTCAAAGTAGCCTCTTTCATCAGGTAACATTATATCCCCCTATTTTCCTACGGCTGTGCCTTGATATAAGAGTTAAAATTGCGTTTCATCTCGTCTATATGGTCACCGCCAAATTTCTCCGTCATTGCCTGCCCCAAAGCAAAAGCCAGCATCGCTTCTGAGATAACCCCGGCGCGGGGAACAGCACAGATATCCGACCTTTCCGCCGTGGCCGGCGCTGGCTGGTGAGTGGTGATATCCACCGTTTTTGCCGGATTCCCTAGGGTTGAGATGGGTTTATGGTAAACGCGGCAAACAATATCCTCGCCGTTGCTCATGCCGCCTTCTATCCCGCCCATATTATTGCTCTGGCGGGTGAAGCGTTTGCCCTTATAGGCAATCTGGTCCTGGAACTCGGAGCCGAACATAGCCGCTCCCTGAATAGCATTGCCTATCTCTACTGCCTTCACCGAGGGGATGCTCATCAGGGCTTGAGCCGTCCTGCCGTCGAGACGGCGGTCGTAGTGCATAACGCTTCCCAGGCCGACGGGGACGCCGGTGGCAATAACCTCGACCACCCCGCCCAGGGTATCTTTCCTGGCGCCAGCTTCAAGGATTGCCTGTTTCATTTTCTGTGAGCTTTCCCGGTCGATGCACCTTATATCAGGGTCGGTTTCAAAGACTTTAGCGACCTCTTTAAAATCGGAGTAACGGCGGGTCAGCCTTACCTCTCCTATCTGGACGGTGTGGCTGGCTACACTGATGCCGAATTCCAGTAGCAGTTGCCGGATAACCGCTCCCGCCATAACCCTGCCTGCCGTCTCTCTGGCGCTGGCTCTTTCCGAGATATTCCTGATATCGTCCTGCCCGTACTTCAAAGCACCGGCCAAATCGGCGTGCCCCGGCCGGGGGCGGGTAACTTTAGCCGCTGGCTTTTCGGTCTCCTCAATGCTCATCTCATCCTGCCAGTTAGCAAAGTCCAGGTTCCTGACTATCAGCGTAATCGGGCTGCCCAGTGTCTTGCCGTAGCGGATACCGGAGAGGATTTCCGCCTTATCCTCCTCGATTAGTCCCCTCCCCCCGCGCCCTGAGTCAGAGTGGCGGTGTTTCAGGTCCTGGTCGATATCCTCAACGCGGACTCGAACTCCGGCGGGCATTCCCTCGATAATGGTTACGCAGGCCGGGCCGTGGGATTCACCGGCGGTCAAAATTCGTAGCATCTCTGCCTCCTTCCAAAGCCTGAGTTAGGGCGGACTCCATAGCGGGTAAAGGAGCCTGGCGTCCGGTAAAGAGTTCAAATTGCTTTACTGCCTGATAGAGCAGCATTTTATAGCCGTAAACAACAGCGCATCCCCTCTCTCTGGCTTCAATAAGCAGTCTGGTCTCTTTGGGATTAGAGATAATATCAAAGACGGTGAGGTGGTTATGAAGAAGGTCTTTGGGGATGATTGACTGGTCTGTTTTGGGCAACATCCCCACCGGGGTGGCGTTTATCAGGATATCAGCCGAGGAGATTTCCGATAGCTTGTCCAAGCCACCAAAGCCACTGGCATTAACTCTTTTAGCCAGCTTTCTGGCTTTCTCCTCGGTCCGGTTTAAGACCACCAGCTTAACCCCCTTTGCTTTGAGCCCGACGGCGATAGCTGAAGCGGCACCACCACTGCCGATAAGGACTGTTTTTTGCCCTTTTAGCGTGGTCACTTCCTTTAGCGCCTTTAGCGCGCCGTCGCGGTCGGTGTTGTAGCCGGTTAGAACGCCGTCATCGTTAACGATAGTATTGACGGCGCCGATTTCCTCAGCCAGCGGGTCAATTTTGTCGATGTATTTTATGGCGCTGGTCTTGTGGGGGATGGTAATACTTGCCCCCCGGATACCCAGCCCCCTTATGCCCTCTATCGCCTGCTTTATATCACTCACCCGGAAGGGGACATAGATGTAGTTGATACCCAGTGCCTGATAGCCGACGTTGTGAATTAAGGGAGAAGGCGAGTGCTCCACCGGGTCGCCGATAAGGCAGCATATTTTGGTTTTGGCGTCACTCATGGGTAAACCCCCGTATCGTTAGCAGGTTTATAACCAGGTCAGCTATTTCTTCCGGCGTTTTGTTTTCCGTGTTGATAGTCAAGTCGGCGGCTTGCTGATAGAGTGGTTTTCTTTCTTTAAAGGTTATTTCTATATCCTCCCGCTGGCTCCTGCCCTCGCCCAGTGGTGGCCGCTCGGCATCTTCTCCAATACGGTTAACCAGGGTATCAACATTGGCTTGCAGCCAGACCAGCACCCCGCTTTTCTTGAGTTTAATAATATTTTTCTCCCTGGTCACTACACCGCCCCCGCTGGCATTAATGATATTATCTCGCCCGGCTACCTCGCCGGTTATCTCTTCTTCTAGGTCCCTGAATTTTTCCCACCCGTGTTTTCCCACGATTTCAGGGATGCTAAAGCCTGCTTTCTGGGTAATGAACTCGTCCATCTCAATGAACTCTCTGCCCATTTTTTGAGCCAGGATTTTACCCACCGTCGTCTTTCCCGAGCCTCTCATACCAATCAGGACGATGTTCACGGCAGCTCCTCGATTTTCGCCCCCAGGCTTGCCAGGTCGTTAAAGAACCGGGGGTAGGACTTGGTAAACGCCTCGGCGCCACTGATAATGGAATCACCTTCGGCAAAGAGGGCGGCAATTGACAAACTCATCGCCATGCGGTGGTCGTTGTGGGCTTCAAGTTCGGCTCCTTTTGGCTTGCCGCCGTAAACTACCACGGCGTTATCGTTAACTTCGACCTTAACCCCCATCTTACCCAGCTCGGCGGCTGTGTTACTGAGGCGGTCTGTCTCCTTAAACCTTAAGTGACCGATATTGGTTATTTCGGTCTTGCCCGGGGCGTAAGCGGCGACAGCCGCCACCGTCTGGACAAGGTCGGGATAATCACCCATATCTAAGGTGATACCTTTTAGCTCATCACGGCGGGAAACCGTCACTGCCTCTTTCTGGTATTCGACGGAACACCCCATCTGCGACAGGATATTCAAAAGGTATTTATCGCCCTGGGCAGAGTTAGTTTTTAGATTTTTTACCGTTACCGGCTTGCCGCCGATGGCGCCAGCGGCGAGGAAATAGGCAGCTGAGGAGTAGTCCCCCTCTATGCGGTAGCGCTTTCCCTGATATCTCTGGCCGCCTTTGACCAGAAACTCTTTATAGTCTTGATTCGCTGCCTCAACGCCAAATTTCTGCATTACATTAAGGGTTATGTCTATGTATGGTCTGGAATGGAGCCCCTCGGCAATCTTGATTTTGAGCCCGTTTTCGGTATAGGGGGCGATCATGAGCAGGGCGCTGATGTGCTGGGAGCTTATCCCGCCGCCAGTGGTGATTTCTCCCCCGCTGAGCTTTCCCCCCTGTATTTCGATAGGCGGGTAGCCGTTAGTTCCCAGTGAGCGGATTCTAACTCCCAGGCTTTTCAGTGCCGCGACTAGGTCACCTACCGGACGCTGGCGCAGCCGGCTATCGCCGTCAAGGATGACCCTGGTCTGGACTAGAGCCGCCATAGGGGCTACCATGCGGATGGTGCTTCCCGAGTTGCCGGCAAAAATCTTCTCGCTACCGGGGGCAACCCTGATTTGACCGCCGGTGCCGGTAATCATCAGCCGGTTACCCTTGAGTTCAATATCGGCGCCCAGGGAACGGCAGGCGTCAATAGTATATAAGGTGTCATCTGACAGCAGGGGGTTTTCGATTGTGCTCTCCCCCGTTGCCAGCGAGGCCAGTATCACCGCCCGGTGGGTATAGCTCTTGGACGATGGTGCTGAAACCTCTCCCGTCACCGATGATGGGGTTATTCTTACTTTCACTTTTTCTTCTGGCTCCCGATATGCTCGACCAGGGCTTCCAGCCCTAATAAATAGCTCTTAGTTTTCAAGCCGCTAATCTGCTTGATGACTATGTCTGAGATAACCGATATCCGGCGCCATTCCTCACGGGCGTTGATATCTGACAGGTGCACCTCGACCACGGGCAGTCCGGAATCGGCGAGGGCGTCATGGAGGGAGTAACCGTAGTGGGTCAGGGCGCCGGGGTTAATCAATATGCCGTTGGCTCCGCTTATTTTTTCCTGGATAAAGTCGATAATACCCCCCTCGTGATTGGACTGGAAGAAAATAAGCTCACAGCCCAGTGCTTTGCCCTTTTCGGTGAGCGCCTGCTCTATCGATTCCAGGGTATCGGTGCCGTATTGCGCTGGCTCTCTCTTACCCAGCATATTCAGATTGGGGCCGTTAATTACCAGTATTCTCATCGGCATATCTCCCTGAGGACTTTTCTGACAATATTCTCCACCACCGGCTGGTTTACCATCCCTTTACCAATGCCCTTGAGTAGCACCCAGCCGGTCTGCCCCCTGGTCGTTTTCTTGTCAAAACGGGTGGCTTTAATAAGGTCTTCGGGGTTTACCCCCTGGGAGTAAATAGGCAGGCCGAACTTTGACAGCAGGTTTTCAATTCGAGGGACGTTACTCTGGTCAAGCATGCCGACCTGCTGGCTTATTCTGGCGGCGGCTACCATCCCGATAGCTACCGCCTCGCCGTGACTCAACTCTTGCAGTTTGGTGGCGGCTTCCAGGGCATGACCAACGGTATGCCCGAAATTCAGTATGGCCCGCTGGCCGCTCCGCTCTGTCTCATCAATCTCGACGATACCGGCTTTCAAGCGGCAGCACCGCATAACAATTTCCTGTAGTTCAGCCGTGGTAAACTCTGCTTCCTTCTTTTGTTCGAGGAGGCGGAATAGCTCATCGTCCATGGCTAAACCGTACTTTATAACCTCAGCCGTGCCGTTTCGCATCTCGGCGGGGGGTAAAGACTTGAGAAGGGCGACATCGGCAATAATGGCGCTTGGCTGGTAGAAGCTGCCGACCATGTTCTTCTTGCCGCCGAAGTTGACCCCCACCTTGCCGCCGATGCTGCTGTCCACCTGGGCGAGGAGGGTGGTGGGCAGTTGAATATAGTCAATGCCGCGGAGGTAGGTGGCGGCAAGATACCCGGCCACATCACCGACCACCCCTCCCCCCAGAGCACATATCAGTCCCTTGCGGTCTATGTTGTTTTCCAGCAGAAACTGGTAGCCGCGCTCTATTGTGTTCAATGACTTGGTTTTTTCCCCGACGGGCAGGGTGAGCAGGGATAACTTCTTCCCCGTTGTCTTCAGTGCTTGGAGCAGGCTCTGGCCGTGGAGTTTTTCTACGCCGGTATCGGTGAGCAGGGTGATGCCGGAGTAGGAGCTGAAGTCAAAATACCCCCCCAGCCTGCCCAGAATGCCGTTGCCGACAATAATCGGGCAGTGCCTTGCCGTTTCCAGTTTAATGACGTATCGGCCGTGTTCGTTTGCGCTTTCTTTCTGGCTTGTCATCTGATTAAACCGTTTATCTCCTTCATTAGCTCGCTGAACTGTTCCGGGTACAGAGATTGCATACCGTCGGAGAGGGCATGCGGCGGGTCGTGGTGCACCTCCACCAGCAGACCGTCGGCACCTACGGCTATAGCTCCTTTTGACAGGGAAATAACATAGTCGCGTTTGCCGGCGGCATGGCTGGGGTCAACGATGATAGGCAGAGGGCTGGATTCCTTGATTGCAGGGATAGCGCTTAAATCCAGGGTATTCCTGGTGTTATCAGAGAAGGTGCGTATTCCCCGCTCACACAGGATAACCTGATTGTTCCCTTCCGAGCTGATGTATTCTGCCGACATCAGCAGCTCTTCTATTGTTGCCGCAAAGCTGCGTTTCAGCAGGATTGGCTTCGGGGAATGGCCGGCCCGGCGCAGCAGGGAGTAATTCTGCATGTTCCTGGCGCCAATCTGGATAATATCGGCGTACTGCTCTACCAGTTCAATATTGGTATGGTCGGTAGCCTCGGTTACGATTAACAGGCCGGTTTCCTGGCGGACCTTAGCCAGTATCTTCAGCCCTTCCTCACCCAAACCCTGGAAGCTGTAGGGTGAGGTTCTGGGTTTGAAGGCGCCCCCGCGGAAGACCTGAGCACCAGCTTCTTTCACTAGGTGGGCGATGGTAAGGGCTTGTTTTTCGCTTTCTACAGCGCAGGGCCCGGCCATTATTACCGGTTTCCCTACGCCAATTTTGATATCACCCACGGCTATAGATCTCGATTCTGGATGAGTCTCCCTGCTGACCAGTTTATAGGGCTTGGTTACCCGGATGGTCTCCTTTACGCCTTCCAAAACCAGCAGCTGTGATTCATCGACCGGCCCCTGGTTGCCGATAATGCAAACCGCCGTCCGCAGGGAGCCGGGCATGGGAACGCCACGGTAACCCATACCCTCTATCTCATTAATTACTGCCTGTACCTGTGCCTCGGTAGCATCGTTTTTCATTACCACTAACATTTGCCTGTTCCTCCTTTAGTTGGATAATCCATTGATTTATTCCGCCGCCCTTGTGGCCTGGACAAAAGCCTTAATTTTTGCCACATCTTTAACCCCCTGGCTCTCCACCCCGCTGGAAACATCAACCCCCCAGGGGTTAAAGCTTGATACCACCCCTCCTACATTTTCCGGCCGGAGCCCGCCGGCGATAATAACCGGGTATTTTGCCGTTGCCCGTCTGGCTATCTCCCAGGCGAATGCTTGCCCCGTCCCCCCGTACTTGTTCTCAACAAAGGTATCGAGCAGGTAGACGAGAGACCGAGACCCTAGCTTCCTTTGGCCATTCTCCAGATGAGTAAGAAGCTCCCCTTCATCCCATCCGGGCAATATATGTACTGCCTTTATCACCGGTTTTTCGATTTGCTGGCAGTATTCCCAGCTCTCGTCGCCGCTGAGCTGCACCCAGTCCAGTCCGCAGAAAGCAGCCGCCGCATTCACCTTGGTCGCGGGCATATTGACGAACACCCCGACCACCGGGAAATAGTGTTCTTTTAGCGCAGCCACTATCTCCTGGGCTTTCCTGTACGTAACCTGGCGGGGGCTGGGGGCAAAGACCACCCCGATAAGGTCGGCCCCGGCTTCTACCGCCGCCTGGGCGTAGGAAACCTCGGTAATGCCGCAAATCTTAATTTTGGTCAAAGTAACTCCTTTATCTTAGCCGCTACGTCCTGGGCGGTAACCAGTACTTCGCCAATAAGCATGGCGTTAATCCTCCACTCCTTTAGCTTCTGCACATCATCCCGCCCTTTTATGCCGCTTTCGCTGACTACAATTCGGCCTCGGGGGATGGGGGGGCGAAGCTGCCTGGTCACGTTTATATCTACAATCATGGTATCAAGGTCACGGTTATTAATACCGATTATTTTGACATTATGCGCCAGCGCCCTTTTTAACTCATTTTTGTTGTGAACTTCAACTAGGCACTGCATTCCCAGAGCGTGGGTTAACGCGGCCAGTTCCCCGAGCTCGGTATCATCGAGTATAGCCACAATCAGCAGTACGGCATCGGCTCCCCAGGCACACGATTCAAATATCTGATAGGGCGTTAGGATAAAGTCCTTTCTTAGTATCGGTATATGGGGTAAGGCGCGTCTAATGGCTTGGAGGTCTTCCCGGCTTCCCCTAAAATAGCGCGATTCGGTGAGCACCGATATTGCCGCCGCTCCGCATTGGGCATAGGTGCTGGCGAGCTTGACCGGGTCGAGGTCAGGGCATAATACCCCTCGGGAAGGCGATGCTCGCTTGACCTCGGCAATTAAATGGAGGCCCTCCCCGCTGAGAGCCGCTGCAAAATTCAGGGGCGCTGGTCTTTCCATAATGGCTGACCTGAGTTCGGGCATAGGGACAGTTTCCTGTTTCTGCTTTAGCTCTTCCCGCTTTTCGGCAACAATCTGATCTAGAAACATGCCTTTCACCCGTAGCTTTGACTGAGTGTAATTAGCTTCTCCAGTTTGTCCAGTGCCCGCCCGCTGTCTATTGTTTCCCGGGCTATTTCGGCACCTTCCTTCAGGGCGGGTAGCCCTGAGCGATTTTCAATGCGGTGACTGACTGCTATACCGGCGGCGGCGTTCATAATCACGGCGTCTCTTTTCGGTCCTTTTTCCCCCTCCAGCACCGAGCGCAGTATGGCTGCATTCTCCTGGGGTGTGCCACCCACCAGCGTTTCTATTCCGGCGGCCGCCAGCCCGAAATCGGCGGGTGCCACTTGGTAGTCGGTTATCTTACCGTTGCTTAGTTCCCACACCCGGGACTTGCCGGCTACCGATATTTCATCCATTCCGTTTAGGCTATAGACCACCATGGCGTGCTTTGAACCCAGGCGCCGGAGTACCTGAGCCAGCTTTTCGCCGAGCTCTTCACCGGGCGCACCCAGAACCTGGGATTCGGCCAGTGCCGGGTTGGTCAGTGGGCCGAGAATATTGAATATGGTACGTATGCCGATCTCACGCCGGGGGGTGGTGGCGAACTTCATTGCCGGGTGAAAGAGGGGGGCAAACATGAAGCCTATGCCCACTTTTTTCAGGCAGTCTTTCACCTGGCTGGCATCAAGTTCAATTTTTATCCCCAGTGCCTCTAGGACATCGGCGCTACCGCACTGACTGGTCATGGCGCGGTTATTATGCTTGGCTACTTTTATCCCCGCCCCAGCGGCAACAAAGGCGGCGGTGGTGGATATATTGAAACTCAGGGAGTTGTCGCCTCCGGTGCCGACAATGTCAATCATCGGCTCGGTGGTCTCTACCCGTACTGACTTGGCCCGCATGACGCTGGCCAGCCCGGCAATTTCATCGGCCGTCTCCCCTTTGATTCTTAAGCCGGTGACAAAGGCGCCGAACTGGGCTGGTGTTACCTGCCCGGTGGTTATCTCCTCCATAACCCCGGCAGCCTGTTCCATGGTAAGGGACTGCCCCGAAACCAGCAGGCTGATTGCTTCTTTAATCATGGCGGGCTACCTCCTTGGCTAAGAAATTTCTTAGTATATCCTTGCCGGCGTGGGTCATAAATGATTCGGGGTGGAACTGTACCCCTTCCACCGGGTGCCGACGATGGCTTATTCCCATAATAGTGTTATCCTCGGTCCAGGCGGTTACCTCCAGGGAGTCGGGGAGCTTTTCGGGCACCGCAACCAGCGAGTGGTAGCGGATGGCGGGGAAGGGGTTGGGCAGCCCGCGAAAGACGCCGGTATTATTGTGGTGAACCAGCGATGACTTACCGTGCATAATTTCCCGGGCCGGGCCGAAGGCACCTCCATAGCTGTAGGCGATGCACTGGTGACCCAGGCAAACGCCGAGGACGGGCACTCTGGCGCCAAAGTGGCGGATGACATCGTTGGATATGCCCGCGTTAAGCGGTGTGGAGGGGCCGGGCGAGATTACTATACGCTCCGGGTTCATCCTTTCAATCTCGTCCAGTGTTGTCTTATCGTTGCGGACGACCCGTACTTCTTGTCCCAGTTCGCTCAAGTACTGGAACAGGTTATAGGTAAAGCTATCATAGTTATCTATCAGTAACAGCATGGCTGCTCCTTGGTGGCGAGCCTTGGGTCTCCGCCTCCTCGATGGCTTTCAGTAAAGCCCGGGCCTTGCTTAAGGTTTCATCAAATTCCCGCTCCGGTACGCTGTCATAGACAATGCCGGCACCCGCCTGGACATGGGCTGTTCCGTCGGTCATGATAATAGTCCTTATGGTTATGGCGGTATCCATGTTCCCGGAGAAGCTAAAGTAGCCCACGCATCCGGCGTAGGGGCCTCTTTTGTCGGGCTCAAGCTCGGCGATAACCTCCATGGCTCTAATTTTGGGAGCCCCGGAGACGGTGCCGGCGGGAAAACAGGCGCGCAGGGCATCGAAGGTGGTCAGCTCAGGGTTTAGCTTGCCTTCCACATTGGTGACCAGGTGCATGACATGAGAGTAGCGTTCTACATCCATAAGCTCGCTGACCTTGACCGTTCCCGGCAGGCTCACCCGCCCGATATCGTTGCGCCCGAGGTCAACCAGCATTATGTGTTCGGCCCGTTCCTTCTCATCATTGCGGAGTTCTTTTTCCAGTCGGGCATCCTCAAGCTTGGTCTTCCCCCGCGGCCGTGTCCCCGCCAGGGGACGGGTTGTCGCCGTGCCGTTGACCGCTCTTACCAGAATCTCGGGGGAGGAGCCTATAAGCTGGAAGTCCTTTAAGTCCAGGAAGAACATGTAGGGAGAGGGATTGATATCCCGCAGTGCCTGGTAGATTTTAAAGGGGTGGGCGCTGGTGCGCCGGCTCAGGCGCTGGGAAAGCACAATCTGGATGGCTTCGCCCTCGGTTATATATTGCCTTGCCTTCTCGGCATTGGCTTCAAATTCTGCCTTGGTCAGGTTGGAGGAGATTTCGGCCGGCTCTGCCGGTGTGCCCGGTGCCGTTGAGTACAGGGGGTGCTTTAACGGTTTCTCAAGTCTTTTCGCCAGGTCTTCTATCTTTCGGATGGCTGCCTGGTAGGCGCTTTCGGCATCGCCATCGGGGTGGGCGTGGCTGACAATTTTAATCTTATTGTTAGCGTGGTCGAAGATGAGCAGGGTATCGACTAACATGAACACCGATTCGGGCAGAGCCAGGGGGTCAGAGTCCGGTGAGGGGAGTTCCTCCAGGCGCCGCACCGTTTCGTAGGCAAGGTAGCCGACGGCGCCGCCGCAAAAATCGGGCAACCCGCTTACCGGTACCGGTTTGTGTTGAGCCAGCTCCTCGGCAATAAGGTCAAGGGGGTCGGTCTTGTCTCCCTCCCTGGTGCTGATAACCCGGTAGGGCTCAGTGCCGATGAAGCTGTAGCGCGCCGCCTGTTTGCCGCCTTCCACGCTCTCCAGAAGGAAGGAATAAGTGCTGTTATCCACCTTCAAGAAAGCAGAAACCGGTGTATCCGAACCTGCCGCAACCTCGCGGTAGATGGGCACCAGATTTCCCTGGTTTCCCAGTGTTTTAAATTCTTCTAGTGTTGGATGGTACACGGTAAACTTAGCTCCTTTTCCCTAAAAAAATAACCCCTCGCCTATAGGGGCGAGAGGTCAATCCTTCGCGGTGCCACCCTAATTGATTGCCATTTCTGGCAACCATCTCTTTCAGGTACAGCCTTGATATACAACGCAATACCCTGGGCTATGCTAACGGTGCCCCTCCGACAAAGCCTACTCGGTAATCCCTTTCGGTTTGCGGCTCCCGAGTCCATTCAACCCCGGCGCTGGCGCCGGCTCACACCTTACCCGGCTCTCTTTAGCCCCGCTTGGAGCCTACTAGTCTCGTTCTCAGCCTTTGTTGCTATATTCAGTTTGGGGGAAGTATACATAATTACTCGTTTTTTGTCAAGTAGGCTGGCTGGTACCTTTGTAGCATTGGTGGACAGCAGGCAAAATACGAGCCCAAACCCTCTCAAGCTTGACTTTTAGCTCTTTCGTTTTTATAATATTCCAGTTGGCTAGCGCCTGAAATATTGCCCGAGTGGCGCAATGGAAGCGCAACCGACTTGTAATCGGTAGGTTAGTGGGTTCGAATCCCCTCTCGGGCTGGGATTTATTGGTGATGTGGGGAGGGGTGCCGGAGTGGTTAATCGGAGCAGACTGTAAATCTGCCGCCCAAAGGGCTACGTAGGTTCGAATCCTACCCCCTCCACCATGGCTTAAAATATAGAAATATGTTATCTTGTTCATAGTGCCCACATAGCTCAGTTGGTAGAGCACGTTCTTGGTAAGAACGGGGTCACCAGTTCGAATCTGGTTGTGGGCTTAAATAAAGGGGGATAAAAATGGCAAAGAAAAAATTTGAGCGGACCAAGCCCCATTGCAATGTGGGTACTATCGGTCATGTTGACCACGGCAAGACAACCTTGACCGCGGCGATTACCCTGGTGTTGTCCAAGGCGGGATTCGCTGATTACCGTGAGTTTGCCTCTATCGATAATGCGCCCGAGGAGAAGGCGCGGGGGCTGACCATAGCCATTGCCCATATTGAATATGAGACTGAGAAACGTCACTACGCTCATATCGATTGCCCGGGGCATGCCGATTATATCAAGAACATGATAACCGGTGCCGCCCAGATGGACGGTGCCATACTGGTGGTGGCGGCTGATGACGGGGTGATGCCTCAAACCAGAGAGCATCTCTTGCTGGCGCATCAGGTGGAGGTGCCTTATATAGTGACCGCTTTGAATAAAGTAGACCTGGTGGATGACCCAGAGCTGTTAGAGGTGACCGAGATGGAGTTGAGGGAGGAATTGCTGCCTAAGTACGGCTTCCCGGGCGACGAGGTTCCCATAATTAGAATAAGCGCCCTTAAGGTTCTGGAATGTGGCTGCGGCAAGCGTGAGTGTGAGTGGTGCGGGGCTGTCTGGAAGTTGATGGATGCCGTTGATAGCTATATTCCGACTCCGGTGCGGCCTAAAGACAAGCCCTTCTTGATGCCGGTGGAGGATGTTTTCAGCATCAAGGGGC
>Ga0315543_1002614_pt1 | contig 17239 bp, 18 predicted proteins | sample SalMarSW160210MG_2_FD_203098 | JGI IMG/M metagenome (GOLD analysis project Ga0315543, IMG submission 203098) | Salt marsh sediment microbial communities from the Plum Island Ecosystem LTER, Massachusetts, United States - Salt Marsh Sediment SW1601-210 ...
GATAGCGTCACTTTCAAGTTCTCTGATGGCATCAGAAGCAACCCAGCGAGCAGCCTTCGAGTCGAGTCGCTTGATTTCCTTTGCAGTATTTATTGCGGCTTCGTTCAAATTGAGGTTCCTTTTCCCGATGTTTCTAAGAGCCCAGTTGACTGCTTTCTTGACGAAGTTACGCTCGTCCGTAGCCCCTCGTATTATTACAGGAAGCAATTCTATGAATCTCTCATCACTCGCCTTCTTATCATGCCATGCCAGACAAGCTATCAGCGAAAAGGCAGTCCTTTTGACGAACTCTTCCTTCCGCTCAGACCAATCGACAATTTTCTTCCAGGCTAATTGGTTCTTTTCAAAAAGATTCATGCACACCTGGTCGCAGACATCCCACGAATTAATGCCTTTCACCCAGTTCTCCATCTGTTCTTCAGTTAGCTTATCAGGGTCACCAACCATCGCAGCCACGATCCTTGCTTCGGCTATTCCAGTTCTCCATAAGTCTAGTGCCAGCTTGTGGTCTCTCCCTATCTCTTTAGCCAGTTTTCTCATATCAGGAACCGAGACGCCTAATCTTTGTTCAACTGTCATCCCGTATTTAGCCATTCCTTTTAACTGCTCTGGCTGAGCTTTGCTCTGGAGTTTGTCCAGCACATCCTTCACAGAAGCCATTGTTTACTCCTATTTCGTTACTTCAAAGCTAGTCGATGGTTAGCATATTTACTTCTTTCGTTTCTGTTACCACACTTGTTACATGGCAGGCAGTCAGAATGGCGAAAATACCTTTCAGAATTAGAGTTGGCAACCATGAGAAGAGCCCAACGATGGTTGTAAGAAGCCCCAGTAGAATAAGGGCAACACCTATGGGTATAAACCGTTGATAGGGCTTTATTGTGTCTTCCATTTGTTGCTCAAACTGTTGTCTAAATTCGACTATAGCTTGCTCTTTCTCCTGTGGGGTAAGGTCCGGGCTCGCTTCAATCTGCCCTTCGGCTATCCCCATGCCTATATTGATGATGAAGGGGGGTGTGGTAAATCCTTCGCGTTCGATTTGCGCCGCATACCCGGAATAAAAAAGGACGCATACTGCTATTATTAGCACCATAACTAAAATAGTTTGATTATCCTTGATAGGATGTACCGAGAAATTTATGCGCTCATTGAGCTCCTTAGCCACACCTCGACTGTAGAGAAGCCCAGCAAGCAAATACAGCACTGCCAGCACGATACCTATCAGGTTTAGTCCCCAAATGAAAAGCACCGCCAGGCTAGCGAGAGCAAAGGCGATGAAGCATATCCATAGGGGGCGAACAAGCGCTGCAACAAGTCCAGCAGCAATGGCTACCAAAACGAGAGCCAGCAATAGCCAAATGAAGGGATACAATGTATCCATAGAGAAGACGAAGATAGCATCACCCAGTTGTCCGATTTGGCGACTGACGTTGCCTAAGTAGCTGCTAGCTGCGACGAGCAGCACAACAAAGATTATAGTCTTGACCAGTTTACTGGTTGTCATGTATTTTTGCTAATACACCTTTTTCCTTATCAGTTGAGCTATAACCTCTCTGGTAATAAGCACCAGGCCGACAATCGTAACGACTATTACGCTTTGAGCGGGCACCGTTGTAACTGAAAGTCGTTTTATCAGTATTCCGAGTAATGCCCAATCAACCACAAGGCAATAATAGATGTCTTTCCGAGTGAAGAGTACGGATAATGCAATAGCAATACCAACGATAATCACTGCTACTGCCCAGAATTGCTCACCAAGACCCCATGTATTCCAGTTGATATCCACCAGTAGAGCGGTGACATTGGCAATCGTGGCTATGGTAATCCAGCCAAGGTAGACACTGAAAGGAAGATGCACCAAATATCTTTCAGTCTTCGTCGCTTCTGATTTGCCAATATTTAGCCTCAAGTAAATTGCTATCAGGCATCCTAGCAGTATCAGCATCAGGACCAGGGATAGGGGGACGATTTCATAATGCCAGGCAAATATCCAGCCGATGTTGGCGATGCTAGAAATAAAAAATAACAGCCCAATTCTCTGTACAAAATAAACCTTCTGGGCATCTCTCCTAACAGAGGGTATTAATTGGTATACGACGAAGATAGCAAGTAATACGTAGATTAGTCCCCAGATTGCAAAGGTCAGCCCCGCTGGTACAAATAAATTTGGATACAGGTCGGATAATTCGCCGGTCGTTTTGTTATTTATGGGGAGGGCAGTGGCCAGCCCATTAACGACAACGGTACCAAGAAAGCCCAGCAAGTTCAGAATCGACAGGGATAACACAAGACGACTTTTATTCATAGATTTCCCGCCAGTTATTGATAATAACGCTATGATATATTATATGCCAGTTATATTCCACTGTAAATGACCTCCTAAAACTTGACAGGCAGCTTATCCACTGTTTTCTGGTGACAAGGTCGTTACCACAGACCGTGACTCATTAAACCAATTGCCAATTGTTATTTTTTACGAGACGAGGCCTGGTACTGTGGTTTCAGAGGGCTTTACAGTTGTTAATCCTTCAGGATTGAGGCTTCGGCTCCTGCCTCAGTAGCAGGCGTAGAAAATGGATTGCTACTACCTCCACCCAGATTAGCGCGTTGCCTATTATAATTCGCTCATACAAACCAAACCAGCCAACTTGCTCAGTAAAGAACGCCCCTATTATCAGAGCCAGGGCTAGAATACCGGCAATCAGAGTATAGATAAAGATGTTTTTCCAATTCGGGGTGCTCTTGAGACTGGGTGCAAGTGACAAAATAGCGATGGGGAATAACAAGCCAAGGCCATAAGATGCTATCGTGTGGATTGTTCCTTCAATGGGCGGAGCTCCAGAGTGGTCCATATGAAAAGCGGCAATCAACATCAGCACGAAGCCACAGAGAGCAAGAAGTACAATGCCGGCATAAAAGCCCCGGGCTCTACGAATGTTGAAAAAGAGTCCGGCTACAAAGATCTCCAACAGCAAGCCCATAGCTAGAAAACAAATTGATTGTAGCCAGCCTATGCTAGTCAACGCCAGACTGCTGACTGAATCGCGGACCAGGCTGTAACCGGGAATAGATAAAGATGCTGCGAGGTCTCCGACAATCACCACAATGGGTCCCACGATGCCGACTAGAGCCGGGACACTGTCGATGTTCAGACGTTTAGACATAGAGGTTAGCCTTGATGTACCTAGCGTGCTCACTACTGGCTATTTGTAGTGAGTAATCCATTTAATCAGCGACCCTCTGCATAATATTTCCTTTCATATTATAGCAAGCATATTTATGCAAAGCAGCTAGTGATACAGGCGAGAACTATGGGAACTGAAGAGGGAGCCATACCGAAAAGGTGCTTCCCGCCCCCATCTGGCTCTCCACTTCTATCTTTCCTTCATGAGCCTCAGCAATGTGTCGGCATATCGCCAAGCCAAGACCACTGCCTCCCTCAGCGCGCGAGCGAGATTTATCAACTCGGTAGAACCGTTCAAAGATGAAAGGCATGTCTTCTGCCGGGATGCCAATCCCAGTATCCGTGATGGCGACGACAGCCATTTGCCCTTCGCGGCGAAGCGAGAGGGAAACAATCCCTGTAGCGGGGGTATACCTGATGGCGTTATCCAAAAGGTTCATGAACAGTTCTCTCAGCCTGGCTTCATCACCTTTCACTACCAAATCCTGCGTCTGACCTAATTGAAAACTGAGCCCTTTTTCCTGGCAGAGAACCTCTACATCCGTGCTCAGGTTAGTGATGAGCCTGCCAAGATCGACTTCCGCGAAGTTCCATTGCTCCTTTCCGGCATCAGCACGAGCGAGGGTAAGCAGTTGACCAATAAGGGAGGACATCTGGTTTGATTCTTGAGAAATAATCTCTAAAGATTGCTGGTAATCGCTTGATGATCTTTGCTTCTCGAGTGCTAGAGTGGATTCGGCTTCAATTACCGCCAGGGGAGTACGTAACTCATGTGAGGCATCGCTGGTGAATTGCTTCTGGCGCTGGAACGCTTTTTCCAATCGTCCAATCATTTCATTCAGCGTCGCTGCCAGCCTCCCTAATTCGTCTTTGGTGTTCACATTAATCCTTCGACTTAAGTCACTTTCCTCGATTTCCCGTGCCGTCTGGGCAATATTGTCTACTGGCTTAAGCGCTCGGCGGGCTAGAAATATACCGCCTGCGGCAGCTAATGCCAGTGCCAGTGGGACAGCGATGATGAAGGTGCGCACCAACCCAGCCAATGCCTGGTCTATCTGCTTTGTCGAGCGAGCAATGACCAAGGCTGCTGGCTGGTTACTGAGTGTCTGTCCCCATGTTGTCTGTCCCGATGTAATGAGATTGACATGGGTGGCCGAGAGCCGCAATCCTTCACCTTCCGCTGTCTGGATAGTGGTAAACGAACTCGTGCCACCAATGGCTTGCGAAATGAATTCGTCACTCACGGGAATACTTATCCCTCGGGGAGACACCTCCACCAATTGGTTACCAGAGTAAAAGTACAATATGACGATTTCCCCCAACTCCTCTTGGAATTCCCCTTGGCTGATACTTTCCAGAATAGCCGGGATACTACGTAGCTGCGTCGAACGTAGTTCCAGCGAATCATCCAGATTCTGATAGAGGCTTCGCGAGAGATAGAAATACACCCCGACACTGAGGGCACTCAATAGAACTGCCAGCACCAACAGGTACCAGATGGTAAATCGGAATTTGATGCTATGAATGAAGCTCATGGCGCTTTCAACCGATAGCCGGCTCCTCTCACCGTCTGAATCAGGCTATCCTCCCCCTCGGTGTCAATCTTACGCCGCAATCTGCGGATATAAACATCTACCAGATTAGACAGGCTATCGAAGTCGTAATCCCAGGCATGTTCTTCGATCATGGTCCGCGTGACTACCACGTTGGGATGGCGCATGAAGTACTCCAGGATGACGTATTCCTTAGTGGTCAGTTCAATAGGTCTTCGTCCTCGCCAAACTTGGCGGGTAAGAGTGTTCAGAGTTAAGTCTCCCACCCGAAGCTCTGGCGATTTGGACGTTCCCTCTCGCCGCAGGAGCGCCCGGACTCGGGCAAGGAGCTCACTGAAGGCAAAGGGTTTAATCAAATAATCATCGGCTCCTGTATCTAGCCCTCTGACCCGGTCTTCCACGGTGTCTTTAGCCGTCAACATCAGAATGGGGGTATTAATCTTCTTAGCGCGAAGCTCCTGGCAAACTTCGATGCCATCTTTATTGGGCAGCATGATGTCTAGAATGATGAGGTCATACGGATTGACCTCGGCAAAATATTCTCCTTCCTCTCCGTCGTAGACTAAGTCAGCAGCGTAGGCTTCTTCCAGAAGCCCACGCTTGATGATAGCACAGAGTCGCCGGTCATCATCAACAACCAAAATTCGCATAACAAACTCCCAAAACAAATTATATTACACCAAGATGAACATGAGATGAAATGGCTCAATTGTATGCTTTTTCTGCCGTTCACTCCCAGTTCATGGTGGGTTCATGTTGGTGTGATAAGCTTGATTTGCACTGATGGGGGACTAACTGGAAAAGGAGATGAGATGTACCTATCAAGTAAAAAAGACCGATATAGCATCCGAGGAAGAAACATATCCCCAACAGTAGAAAAGGATAGAAAGGAGGATAGGTGAGAATAAGAAATAATACAAAGAGCAGCACTCAACTAAAGGAAATGGTCGATAAGAACTTGCACTATGCTTTCATAATAGGAGGGTATGAAAAATGAGTAAGCTAAAGTACATTATAATACTTGTCTGTTTGGTAGTTGGTATTAGTCTAGTTGTTGCCAGCACCGTAGATAACTCCCCTAGTTCCGCCTCAGAATATCTGTATATTGACGAAGGAATTGGCTCCGAGCTTAGTACCCAGGATTTAGTAGCAGAGGTGGCTCCTGCCGTGGTTTCCATCGTTACTGAAACGGTGAGCTACAACTGGTTCTGGCAGGCAGTCCCGCAGACAGGAGCGGGAAGCGGGATAATAATCAGCTCTGACGGCTATATTGTGACCAATAACCATGTGGTAGAGGGTGCCCAAAAAGTGACCGTAACTCTTAGCGACGGAAGTGCTTTTGCGGCAACTGTAGTGGGTACAGACGCACAAACTGATTTGGCGGTAGTGAAAATTGACGCCAGCAATCTTGCCTACTTACATTTCCTGAGCAACTCTCTGGAGCAGCTTAGCGTCCTTGACCCGGTGGTAGCTGTGGGCAATGCTTTGGCCCTGCCGGGAGGTCCTACCTGGACTACCGGCGTGGTCAGCAATCTGGGACGCTCTATTGAAGAGAACACAGGTGTGGTACTCAATGACATTATTCAGACTGATGCGGCTATTAACGCAGGAAATAGCGGTGGACCGCTACTAGACACGGCAGGGCAGGTAGTCGGCATCAATGTGGCTATCGCCAGCAATGCCGAGAATATTGGCTTCGCCATAAGTACTGATACTGCTATCCCCGTAGTGCAGAGCCTAATAACCGAAGGGAAAGTGGTTCGCCCCTGGCTTGGAGTGGCAGTGACCACCGTTACCTCAACTATCCAGCAGTACTATAACCTCTCAGTCAGCGCAGGAGCGCTCATCACCAGTGTAACCAGCGGTAGCCCGGCAAATAAGGCAGGACTAAAAGCAAGTGACGTTATCACTAAGATAGGTGACAAAGATATCAGCACAGCCGAAGACCTGATTTCAGCCATAGGTTCTCATCAGATCGGTGACCAGGTGGAGATTGTCTATTACCGTGGGAGTGTACAGAAAGTAGCTAATGCCACGCTGGAAGAGTCCCCGTCTTAGGCCGACAACGATTAGTAAAGAAGGAGGTTATTGCATATGGGTGTAGTTCGCAGAGCAATACGTAATCTGATTCGGAGTCCCCTCCGCACAGGTGCGATCGTAGCCATTCTGTCAGTCAGCATAGGGCTGGCATTGATTATGGTCACACTTCATGGCGCCACTGAAAATCAACTAGGGTCGATAGGAACGCAGATTGGTACGGAGATCACAGTGCGGTCGGCTGGTAGCTTTGGCATGATGGGTGGGGGCGAGCCACTGGCCCAAGAGGACGTGGACAAATTGAATTACATCCCCCACGTAGTCTCAGTACAGGAAAGTGTTCAGACTCAGTATACCGGCGACAGCCTTGAGTCAGCTGTCGAGCAAGGTGAACTGGGAGGCCAGGGGGCTGGCCCTGTCATCCGCACCAGGGGCATAATAGTTATGGGGTTTGATACTGCCACTGAGAACCCGACGTTAATGGGTGACGCACACATGGACATAACAGAGGGACGCTACTTCACCACTGATGAAAATGATGCTGATGTGATGGTAGTCGGTCAAGCCCTGGCTGATAAGAACAACCTTGCTATTGGTTCTACAGTCGACATAAATGGCACGCCGGTAGAGGTCATCGGTATTTACGACAGTGGACAAGTATTTGGAAATAACATGCTGGTTATGCCTATTGGCACCGTGCAGAGTCTGTTTGGCCTGGACGGAGTAACTTCAGTAACGGTAGTAGCCGATGACGTCAACAATGTGGATGCCGTGGTCAGTAGTATTCGGGAGATCTTTCCCGAAAGCGTCGCTGACGTCAGCACTGCCCAAGACATGTATCAGCGAATAAATAGCTCTGTAGCAAGTGCTCAGAGCACCAGTACAATAGGGATGATTGCTGGCTTCGCCGTCGCTGTGGTGGTAATCTTGTTTTCCGTGATCTTGATGGTGCGGCAGCGGGTAAAAGAAATTGGCATTCTGAAAGCTATCGGCGCTTCCAACCGACAGATAGGGCTTCAGTTGGGTGGAGAGGCCCTAGCTATGAGCGTTATGGCTGCCATTATCGGTGCCCTTATCACCTCAGCTCTGGCTCAGAAGGTTGCCAATTTGCTTGTGGCCTCCCCGGGAGGGGGATTCATAACTCCTGGTGGGGGAGGTCTATTCGGTGGCGGCGTTACCAGAGTTGCCGGGATTAATGTAGCTGTATCGCCCGAGATTTTCCTCTACGCGCTGGGCATAGCCATAGCACTGGCTGTGGCCGCTAGCATATTCCCAGCTCGGTATATCTCACGAATTAAACCAGCGGAGGTGTTGCGCTATGAGTAACGATAAGGAGATGGTTATAGTAGTAGACGGACTGGTCAAAGAGTTCATCACATCGGAGTATACAACGGTGACAGCGGTGAACGGTGTTAGCTTTAGCCTACCTAAGGGGAAGATGATAGCTATTAAAGGGCCCAGTGGCTGTGGTAAGACCACCTTGCTGAACCTGATTGGGGCTCTGGACAAATCCACAGACGGAAGCATAGTCGTGGATGGGATTAAGGTCTCAGAGCTCTATGGCGTGAGTGAGGCAGAGTACCGGCTGAAGAAGGTAGGATTCGTCTTTCAATACTATTACCTCATTCCCAGCTTAACCGCCCTAGAAAACGTTATGCTGCCGATGGATCTCTTGGGTATGAAGCGAAAGGGGCAGGAAGCAAGGGCACGCCAGTTGCTGGAAAGAGTGGGAATCGACGTCGGTCACCAGGCCCGCCAACCTACCAAGCTTTCAGGGGGTGAGCAGCAGCGGGTGGCTATCTCCCGCGCCCTGGCCAATGCTCCGGCTATCATTCTAGCAGACGAGCCTACCGGCAATCTGGATTCTAAGACCAGCACACGGATTGTTGAACTCCTGCACAGCCTCACTCAAGAGGGCAGAACGGTAATAGTAGCCACACATGACGCTGGTGTAGCAGCCAGAGCGGATATGGTCCTGAAAATGAAGGATGGCAAGGTAACAGGCCAGTTCGATCGGAACCAGGGGCGGAAAGCATAATACAGAATGGGAGCAAGGATATAGTAAAACCGCTTTCGAATCAGCCGCAGAGGAGTTGATAAATTATATTGAGGTGGTTAGTGCTCAGGCACTGTCGCACTCCGCCAGATTGTGACTTACTGATCAAAACAAGCAAATGTTCTCCGACAAAAGACTCTTTAGTTATATCTGATAACCTGACAAGTATACGGCTAATCCTTCGGGCTGAGCAACATCGGCAGAGCCAGGAAAGCCCACCACTTTTCTATCTACTTTAGAGCTTTTCGCACTATTGCTATTAGCTCATCGGGGGTAAATGGTTTGGGTAAAAATAGCCTACCACTTTGCTCTATAAAATTCATGGTTTTCTCGTCTAGCACACTCCCGGTAGTGAATACTACCTGGTTTGCCACTTGCGGATATTTTTTTTGCAGCCAATGGTATAGTTCTGTACCGTTCATTTTCGGCGTCCTGATATCAATCAGACAAATGTGATATTGCCTCTCCTTTATCATATCCTGAGCTAACCTCCCATTGACGGCAATGTCCACCTCAAATCCTTCCTTAGTAAGGACTCTTTGGCACATATTGCCAATCGATGGTTCGTCCTCGACTATCAAGATTCTCTTCGTGGTGTGCTCACTAGTATTTATTGTACGCCTCTTTTAATCAGCGACTCTAAGAGTAATATTTCTATTCAGTATTATAGCAAACATATTTACGCCGTCAAGTGGCTAGTTGAACTTGCCCATTGCCGCTTCTATCCCCTGGGTGAGAAAACAATCGATGGCTTCAGATACCGTGGCAATTACAGGCTTGATTATTGCTTCTTCATGAGGAGAGAAATCGCTGAGCACATAATTGACTATAGTATCCTCACTCATGGATTGCTCATCCGCCTGAGGTCGTCCAATCCCCACCCTGATTCGGGGGAAGTCCTCGCTTCCCAGGGCGGAGATAATAGAATTCATGCCCTTGTGCCCTCCCGAGCCTCCGCTCTGCCGGAGGCGAATTTTGCCCAGGGGCAAATCGAGGTCATCATATATTACCAGGAGGGTGCTCAAAGGAATGTCGTGCTTATGCACCAGGCTAGCTACGGATTTGCCGCTGAGATTCACGAACGTCCCTGGCTTGGCCAGCAGCAGCTTCTCGCCCCTTATTTTGCCGATGCCTACTTTGGCCCGGCATTGCCTGTGGTCAAAGCGAATAGAATGAAGCCTGGCGAAGTAATTCAGGCACAGAAAGCCAACATTATGGCGATTATGGACATAAGTCTTACCGGGGTTCCCCAACCCGACAATGAGCTTCATCAATTTTCGCTACCATCAAGCCGGCACAGGATGCTCAAACTTGATAACGTCAATGGTCAGATGTTTGAATGGCTTTATTCTGCCTTTCGCCAGTTTTTCCATCTCCTTGTAGACTTCGGCATCAAAATATTTCTCACCGCACTGGCGACACACCATCGCAGGAACACCTTCAATAACTATCAAATCCTTTCCCCAGCGGAAATCTACATTAACTTTTTCTTGAGCTACCTTACCCTTACAAAAAAAACACTTGTCAGCCATTTAACTATCTCCTTGTCTTCCAATCAGGTTTCCACTCCTCAAGGCTAGGTTCATATGCCGTAATAATAAGCAACTCTCCTTCTATTATGCCACACACTACATGCAATGGTCTATTTCGTTGGGTATACCCCAATATCAGGCAACTTGGCCCTCGTGGGTCGGCGGGATACTTCTCTATTATCTCGCCAGTGAATATCGATCCCTCTAATTCTCGTATTTCAATTTTCCTTTGCCTGAGTTTCTCTGTATGGGTGAAAGAGATTGTATATTTGCTATTCCTGACCTTCTCTTTAATGTCGTTAATATCCATCACTTTGGAACATCAGTATATGGGAATTCAGTCACCGGATATTATGGCTGATTCCATTGACGCTAAGCAAATGCTCGTTGTCTTAGACAACAAGCCCGCTTAGAGAGGTAACATTTTGGCCTTTTGTTACGTCAGAGGTAACAGCACAAGCTAAAGTGCAATATTCGGAAAGGTTGCTAATAGAGCTAGGCTTTCACTGCTCGACGTCTCCGAAGGACTACGACTGCTATCACGAGAATACAAATGGCTATTATTGCCCAGCCCCAGGGAGGCATCAGTGGGGGTTCTACAATCTGTACCAGCTTCGTGTAAACGAATTTGCCCCCACTTTGGAGTGTTGCATTTATCGTCAAAGGATACGAGCCATTACTGCTAAATCCTCCACCTCCGATTAGAGTGAGTGTGGTGCTAGTGCTTCTATTAGGCTGCAAGGGATTCGATGGAGTAACATCAAAGATAAAGTCGAAGGATTCGCTTACTTCAAGGGTGGCAGTTAACGAAATAACAGGCTCAACACCCACATTCTTCAAGGTTATTTCGACTGCCGCCCCCCCGGGATTAAAAGGCGGGACAGGACCCAACACAGACATGATTTCAATCGGTTCCTGGTTTTGCGACGCAGAGACTGGATGGCAGCTGGATACTGTCACTGCTAGAAGCGTAGCAGTAACAAGGATACTGCTAACTATGACGCAGGCCGGTCTTTTGAACATATGCTGCTTCACCCTATTACTATAACGCAGAAAGACGAAAAAAGTTGCATTATTCCGCTTCGCTTAATCTCTCTCGAATTCCACGGACACCATACCAATTAGGCCTACTACAAATTAGTTATTTAGTTATACTGACCAGGAGTAAGATTGATTGGCTTAATTCGCTTTAGTCTTCTGCCTTCAAGGTTGATTGGCTAAATGGCCTTATATTCACCAGTATTTAGCCTTAACATGTTACTGAATCCTATTTTAGAAAGGCTGCATAAACCACATTAACTTAAGTTAGCTCAGAAAATGAGAATTAAAGCGGAAGAAATTCATGGATACCCTCGACTACCTTTCTGGCCTCCTCGCGCCTTACGCTTACCAATTGAGACTTCGCTGAACTAATGAATTTTAAAGACTCTACCTGGACACCAATCTAGCCAAAGCTCCTACCAACCAACTAAATATCAGGTTAGCAACCCAAGTAACGCCCACAAAAGCAACAGTCAATACTGGGAAATACCATGATAGAAGTGTTGGATTATTGGTGTTTTGACTCGTCAAAGAAAGAGTAAGGACAATTGCTGACCCGAGAATAACAATAACCATGCCCACAAATCCAGAAACTCGAGGGAATACCATTTGAAAACCTGAAGGCATTTCATCCTTTCGCATATTCGGTAGTGCCATCAAAAGCATTTGAATCACTGGGAAAAGAATTGCTATTGCAAAAATCCAGTGTTTTAGTGCAAAAAGTAATACAGTTGATAATGCAGGCAGCGTATTCAGTTGCCAAACGGTATTACGGTCAACACTTGCGTGTCCCTGAAAATGCCATTGGGCAGCAATATATCGTGCTCCGGCATATAGGTTATACAATGATACAAGTATCCCCAAAATACCGATAATGGTTAGAAATATACTCATTAGACTTATAAAACTCTCTCAGACTCAAGATTCATTTTTATATTCTTGAATTGCATCTAAAGCAAATCTCGTAGCTTTTGCCTCCATTCGTTCGTTAAAGTTCTTCCACTCTTTATATTCCTTCTTATTCAACCATCTTTTCCAAAACCATCCAGCTGCAATAGAACGCCTCTCAACCTCTCTGTAACAAGCTATCATTAAAGCAGCGTCCTGTTTATCTGGATTATTGAGCACGTTCTCATATACCATCTTTAGTTCATTATCTGACATGTGCCTAACACTAACTGCGTGTTTTTCGATGCGACGCCGCAATTCAGTATTATATTTGTCTTGGTCGAAACTCATTTTTTGTTCTCCTTTTCTCCTAATTTTGAAAAGGCTGCATAAACCACGCTAACGTAAACCATCCCAGAAGATGAGAATTAAAGCGGAGAATCATTGTTGGTTGTCTTCTAGGGAGAGGCGTTTATTCTCACGTTTTTTGCGTATGTATTCGCTTAATACATGTATCCCGATTCCGATACCAGTTCCGCCTAAAATGGGAGCAAGTTTCTGCCATAAAGGCTTACCACTATCACTCAATACGCTATCAGTAATCATTAATGAAAGGAGCGCTAAATATATTATAGCCCCCACTATGTTCGCTACCTTCTCTCCCCTTTGTGATAATTTTAATTTCCAGACCTCTATTAGGGCATAGCGCCATAAAAGCGGAACAGCTAATATTATTGCTAAAGATTCTAGCAGTCCGAAAATCTCGAATCTCCATATGACTATGAGAATGAAAGCCGGAGTCATTGCAATTGTAAAAATTAGGAAGAATATCTGAAGACGGCCTCTCTTAGCTATCGCACCCTTGGCGTATTTGGACAACCGCGGGCCTGTTAGCCCAGAAAACATCAACACGGCTAATACAGTGCCAAGTATTAACAGTATGTCTCTCCACATCTCTTCGTCACTCTAATTATAACATTTGGGGAATGTGCTTAATCTTAATAAAGAGCTATTCTCAAATTCACTAATCTAGCAAGTGGTATAATAAGATTAGACGGAAGATGGGCGAAGAGTACGAGACCAGCTACCCTAAAATAGAAGAAGTTGAAGCCAAAATCTCTGAATGGCATAAGGGAGTATTTCTGAAAGAACGCCTTTTGTTTGCTGGAATGATTGAACTGATATTAGAGTCTTTCAAACCTCTTGGTGGGCGCCGCAAGGAAACTGACGAAGGCGAGTTGGCAATGTCGACACTGGCCACCAGAATGTTCAATGACGCCGAAGGAGCGAAGCAGCTGCTTCTATGGGGGCTACCAGACCAAGCACAGCCCTTAATACGGGATATCATCGAGTGCATGTTGCTATTCCGTTTGTTCCTACAGAAACCCAAGACGGCTAAGAAATGGTTGATAAATCTAGCAGAATATCAACCTAAAGCCGTTAATGCTAAGCTGTTGGAATTGGGAGTACATGCCAAAGAATATGCCTGGTATGGTGTTCTGAGCCATGGGGGGCATTCTAATCTCCTTGCTTCTTTGTCACATACCCAAGAAATGGATGCTGGAGAACAGGGAATGTTGCGCCAATTCCATTTTGGGAGTGCAAGGACTGCAGAAACGGAATATTTTATTCAACAGGGTTTCCTAACGGTGTTCTTTCTATTATACATAGCCTTGAATGGGCCGCTGGCTGAATTGTACTATGGGCGCTCAGAATTGGATGTTTTTAGCAGATGGTATGCAAAAGTAGATGACATTCGACTGAAGCTGGTCGAGCTCGCTTCCGAAATCACCGAAAAGCCTGCCTTTGGCACATCCAAAGTTGACCATGCCCTTCAGGAACTCACCAACAAGAAGATGCGTTTTGAAGAGTTCAAGAGAAGACTCACTGGAGACGGCGACTTGCCCCTTAAAGACTAGTCCAGATTATTCCAAATATCGTAATTTGCGAACTTCCGTCTTGGACTTAACGAACTCAAGGCGAAGCTAGAACGTTACAGCCCAATAAGATTAGTAAATGCAATTTCGGTCAATTTATAGTTAAGAGAATTTCTATGATTTGCCTACAGCCTTATCCAGCAATTTCAAGAATTCAGCTTCGCTGAGCGTCTCTATTCCCAACTTCTCCGCTTTAGTCAACTTAGAGCCGGGGTCGGCGCCCACCACCACGTAAGATGTGTTCTTAGTCACATCCGAGCCGGCTCTGCCGCCAAGAGCCTTTATTTTCGCTTCCGCTTCAGAACGGGAGAGGGATTCCAGCTTCCCGGTTAAAACAAATTCCCGTCCGGCTAAAGGCAACTCCTCAGGCCTGGCTTCCTTACCCTTCTGTCTTTCCAGCTTCACCTCGGCCTTTCTCAGCTTTTCGATAATTTGCCTATTTCCTTTCTGTCTGAAAAAGGCAACGATGCTTTCAGCTATCTTTGGGCCGATAGATGGAATGGTTGAAAGGTCTTCCTGGCTGGCTTTAGCCAGGTTGTCTATTCTGTCAAAATGCTCTGCCAATAGTTCGGCGTATTGCTCACCGACATGGGTGATTCCTAAAGCAAAGATAACTCGAGCCGAGCTTCTATCCTTGCTTTCTTCGATGGAATTAAGCACATTGGAGGCACTTTTGTCTGCCATTCTTTCCAGACTGAGAAGCTGATCCTTTGTGAGGTAGTATAAATCGGCGGCATCCTTGACCAAGCCGGCCTGGAACAAGGCCTGACATAGCTTTTCGCCCACGCCATCCATATCCATTGCCCCGCGGCTGACGAAGTGCTTGATTTTCTCCAGGGCTTGAGAGGGGCAGGCGGTATTGGTGCAGCGGTGCATAGCCTCACCTTGAGGCTTTATCACCTCGCTTCCGCATACAGGGCAGCTACCGGGCATGGAAAAGATTTGCTCCTTGCCAGTACGGCGGCTGACGATAGGTTCGACAATCTCAGGAATAACTTCGCCAGCCCGCTGCACCACAACCCAGTCGCCAATCCTGATATCTTTGCGGTGGATGTCCTCCTCATTATGCAGCGCTGCTGAGCTGATGACTACACCGCTTACTCGAACTGGCTCCAGAACAGCGTAAGGGTTAAGACTCCCCGTCCTCCCCACGTTTATCCCAATGTCAATTAGCTTTGTGGTGCCCTGGACGGCGGGAAACTTATAAGCAATAGCCCATCTTGGCTCGTGAGCCACAGTGCCCAGCTCTTGCTGGAGGGCAATAGAATTGACCTTTACCACTATGCCATCAGCTTCGTAGGGAAACCTTTCCCGGCTTTCTGCCCAGCTCTGGTAATATTTCTCCGCTTCATCGAGGGAGCGGCGTAGGGCGATATTGGGGTTTATCTTGAAGCCCAGGGACTTAAGCCATTGCATGATTTCCCAGTGAGTGTCGGGCACCGCCTTGCCTTCAGCCCAACCTAATCCATAAATGAATATGTCGAGAGGACGCCGAGCACTGATGCTGGAATCGAGCTGCCTTACCGAGCCGGCAGCGGCATTCCTGGGGTTGGCAAAAAGCGGCAGCCCCTCTTTAGCCCTTTCTCCGTTAAGCTTTTTAAAGCCAGCCTTAGGAAGATAAACTTCGCCGCGGACTTCAAATCTGGGCGGCGCCTCTCTGGGCACGGAAAGGGGAATACTCCTGATGGTTCTCAAGTTCTGGGTGATATCCTCACCCCGGTAACCATCCCCCCTGGTTGCTCCTGTGACGAGCAGGCCATCAACGTAAGTCAAGGCTATTGCCAACCCGTCAATTTTGGGCTCGCAAACCAGGTCAAACTGACGCCCGCCTAAAAGTTTGCTTACTCTTTTATGCCAGGCTGCTAGTTCTTCGTAGGAGAAGGCATTGGCCAGGCTTAACAAGGGCTGGGGGTGCTCGACAACTCCGAACGCCTCCACAGGAGGCGCCCCAATCCTTTGCGTCGGCGAATCGGGGGTAACAAGCTCAGGATGCTCAGCCTCAAGCTGTCTGAGCTCCCTCATCAGCTCATCGTACTCTGCGTCGCTGATTTCAGGGCTATCCAGCACGTAGTAACGGTAATTATGATGATTAATTGTCTCCCGCAGCTCTGCTATCCTCTGCTTGACCTTATTTATGTCTCCCATAAAGCTAATCTCTATTTATAGTATAGCAAAACTCCTCGCTATTAATCCTGCCTTGCGACTATCTCTTTTCCAATTCATTAAGCCTATGCTGTATGCTAAAATTAGGTAAGTTTTAGGGGGAACGATTTCCCTTACTTCATCTGAAGGCAACACTCAGGCCTGCATATACTAAAGGCGAAAGCATGAATGAGATAAAGTACAAGCCAATAGGAATTATTCATTCTCCGTTCAAGAAACCCAAAGGGACACCTATACAGCCTGCAGGGGCTAAAGGCACAAATGGGATAGTCGAGATATTCCCGGAATATGCTGAAGGTCTAAAAGATATTGAAGGTTTTTCTCACATTATTTTGCTATACCACTTTCACTTATCCAAAGGGTCGGCATTGACAGCAAAGCCCTATATGGATAACGAAACGCATGGAGTCTTTGCCATGCGAGGTCCGAGTAGACCCAACCCTGTTGGCATGTCGGTAGTGTGCCTTGTCAAGGTTGAGGGGAACATGCTCCACATTCGAGATGTGGACATTGTAGATGGGACCCCCCTCCTGGATGTTAAACCTTATATCCCCGAATTTGACATAAGGGAAGTGGAAAGGATAGGATGGCTAGAGAAAAGTGTGCATAAGCTTTCAACATCGAAAGACAATGGGAGGTTTACAGAGTGATTTGTCTGACTTGCGATAGTAGGAAATATAAAGTTCCAGCTCTTGGTTTTTGTCGCTCTGACTTCTCAAATCTGTGACATGTTGGGCACATCTGCATTATTTTGAGGAGGATAAAACATGGCTACGAAACCAGTTGTAATCAGGTTCTTCGCCCCCGTGATTGATGCCACTGTTAATGCTTTGATGAGTGCCGTCGAC
>Ga0315543_1002616_pt1 | contig 17216 bp, 12 predicted proteins | sample SalMarSW160210MG_2_FD_203098 | JGI IMG/M metagenome (GOLD analysis project Ga0315543, IMG submission 203098) | Salt marsh sediment microbial communities from the Plum Island Ecosystem LTER, Massachusetts, United States - Salt Marsh Sediment SW1601-210 ...
AAGTGCGTAGTTACATTCGGGAAATCTAGTTGTACGCTGCCCTGATCGCTGATGATGTTGAAGCAAAAGCGATCCGACCCTGGATGCTGCTCAAGGATCTCGTAGACCTTTCTCAGAAGGTGCATATCCTTGTCATGATTGCCACTGTAGTGGAGATTGATTTCTAAAAGACGCACGCGTGCCGCCGCATTATCTTGGCTGGTGTCGGCCAGCGCATAGTCCTGTACAGAATCGCCAATGACCTGAACGACACCATTGCGTACGTCTACCTTACCTGTTATAACGAGTAACCTGTCTTCGGCCAGGAACTCTTTGTACTTCTTATAGGTCCTAGGGAAGATAACGACGTCTATACTGCCATTCAAGTCCTCCACTTCGATGAAGGCCATCTCGTCGCCCTTGCGTGTGATTATGGTGCGGGCTCTGGTTACTATCCCACCAATAGTCACTTTGCGTCTCTTGAGGGAATCGTCAATCTGATCAAGCGGTGTGCAGTCTTTGAGGCGACTTTGTGCCATGCGTTGCAGAGGATGCTCCGAGATGTAGACACCCAGAAGCTCTTTTTCCCAGGCGAGCATATCGTTCGGCGAAATAGGCGGGACAGGCAGCTGGTCGGACATCAATTCGGAGTCACCGGAAATATCAGGCTGTAGAGTGTCAAGCGTCAGTTGTCCAACTGAACGGGCCCGGTGAGATAGGTGGCTGAGACCTAGCATGCGGTCAATGATTGCCAGCAGCCTGGGTCTGTCACAGAGAGTGTCCAGGGCGCCCGCCTTAATCAGGCACTCCAGAGCACGTTTGTTGACCTGTCGCAGATCCACTCGCCGGCAAAAGTCCGCCACTCCGGCAAAAGGGTCGTCGTTGGCACGGGCCTTCAGTATGACTTGCAGCGGCCCTTCGCCCACGTTCTTGATAGCTCCCAAGCCAAAGCGGATAGCAGAAGTGTAAGACTGTGCGCGGCCATCCGTTGCCTGCGCTTCTGAAGCTAGAGCCTCTATGGTGAAGTCTATGTCGCTACGATTCACATCGGGAGGTAAGACCTCAATGCCAAGGCGACGGCATTCAGCAACGAGAACGGCTATCCTGTCGGGCTTGTGGCGCTCAACGGAGAGCAGGGCCGTCATATACTCAACGGGATAACGTGCTTTGAGGTAAGCTGTCTGACAAGTGATCACAGCGTAAACTGCGCTATGGGCCTTGTTGAAGCCATAATTTGCAAAGTACTCGATGGCAGCAAAGATCTCTTCGGCATTGTCTTTGGGTATGCCGCGCTCTACAGCACCACGTACGAATTTGTTCCGCTGTTTTTTGAGTTCTTTCTCCTTCTTCTTGCCCACGGCCCGGCGCATCAAGTCCGCTTCGGCGCTGCTGTATCCGGCGATGTCAGTAGCTATGCGGATGATCTGCTCCTGATAGACAATGATGCCGTAGGTTTCGCGTAACATAGGTTCCAGGCTTGGATGGACAAGCTCGACTTTTTCTTGGCCGTGTTTACGAGCGATAAAGCTGTCAATGAACTGCATGGGCCCAGGCCGGTAAAGGGAGAGCAGGGCTACCACATCCTCAAAGTTCGAGGGCTGTAGGTTCTGCAACACACGGCGCATTCCCGCGCTCTCCACCTGAAACAGGCCGGCAACGTCCCCTGTGGAGAGCAATTCGTATATGCTCGGATCGTCAATAGGAATGGTGTCCAGACGGAGTGCCATATCGTGACGTGCATTGATCAAGTCTACAGCACGTCTCATGATGGTCAAGGTGGACAGGCCAAGGAAGTCAACCTTCAGCAGGCCAATATCTTCCAGAACACCCATCGAGTACTGGGTGATGAGATCTTGACCCTTTGGAATGCGCTGCACAGGCACGTATTCGGTTAGCGGTTTATCGGCGATGACGACGCCAGCCGCGTGTGTGGAAACGTGGCGCGAGGTGCCCTCGAGCCGGCGGGCTTTGTCAATGAGGTCACGGATATAGTCGTCCTGTTCATAGATGGTCCGCAGTTCCTGGGATGACTCTAATGCATCCTGCAGCTTCACCTTTGGGCCCCGGGGCACCAGTTTAGCGAGCCGGTCGACCTCTCCGTAAGGAAGACCCAGAGCGCGGCCAACATCGCGGATAGATGCGCGTGCTGCCATGGTGCCAAAGGTGGCGATCTGGGCGACCCTGTCACTGCCGTACTTGTGAATGACATACTCGATCATCTCAGCACGACGGTCATCTGGAAAGTCCAGATCAATGTCAGGCATGGTGATCCGGCCAGGGTTGAGGAAACGCTCAAAAATCAGGCCGTGGCTCAGCGGTTCCAGATTGGTAAGGCCTAACGAATAAGCTACGATACTGCCTGCTGCCGAGCCACGCACATTCCACCAGATGTCCTCACTTTGGGCGTAGCGTACCAGATCCCACACAATGAGGAAATAGGCATCAAAGCCCATCTCGTGGATGATTTTCAGTTCATGGTTCAGGCGAGCATCCAGTTCTGGAGTGATGAGCGAATAGCGCCGCTGCATTCCCTCCTTGCAGAGATGGGCGAGATAGGTTTGAGCAGTGTAGCCCTTGGGCACCTCGAAAGGCGGTAGGTGAAAACCTTTGTTCTCGAGCTCAAGCTTGCAACTTGCCGCAATCCGCTCAGTGTTCTTTAGCGCCTCAGGGAAGTCGGCGAACAGGGTGGCCATCTCTTGCCCACTTTTGAGATAGAAGTCATCGCCGCCCATACGCATACGGTTGGGGTTGTCCATCGTTGTGCCGGTTTGAATACAAAGCAGCACTTCGTGCGCCGCTGCATCTTCCTGGTGCACGTAATGCACATCGTTGGTGGCTACAACGTCAACGCCGAGCTCGCGACCAAGTGCCAGCAGAGCCTGGTCGATCGCTTCCAGTTCAGGCTGGGCCACGTGTCGCTGCAATTCCAGGTAAAAGTTGCGCGCACCAAATGTGTTCTGGTACCAGCGCACGGCATCGCGCGCGGCATCCATTCGTCCACTCTGGATCAGGCGAGGGATCTCGCCTGAACTGCAAGCACTCAAGGCCGTCAGACCCGCGCTGTGCTCCTGCAGAAGCTCCTTGTCAACGCGAGGCTTGTAGTAGAAGCCTTCTAGATGGGCCTTTGTTGTCAACTGAATGAGATTCTTGTAGCCCGTCTTATCTCTAGCCAGCAGAACCAGGTGGAAGGGTCGAGCGTGCGTCCGTGAGGCGCGCTTGAACCTGTCCTGAAGTGCAAGGTACACCTCGCAGCCGATGATTGGCTTGATGCCATGCTTCTTCGCAGCCTGGTAGAATTCCATGACGCCATACATCGTGCCATGATCAGTGATGGCCAGAGCCTCCATATCAAGCTCTTTGGCACGCCCGACAAGGTCCTCGATTTTACACATGCCATCGAGGAGAGAGTACTCGGTATGGACGTGGAGGTGGGTGAATCCTGACATGCCACAGCTTCTCTTGAGTGTAATAGGGGCCGACGAGCGGCCCTGGCCACCTGGTACGAATTGCCTAAAGGTGCGCCAGGCTCGTCCCAGCCGCGAGCAATTGCTGCACCTCCTGGCGGGTTTGAGCCTCGGCGTAGATGCGCAGCACTGGCTCAGTGCCGGAAGGTCGGATGAGCAGCCAGCTATCGTCATCCAAAAGGTACTTCACACCATCGCTGTTGTTGACGCGCACTACTCTGTGTTGCAGGATCCTGTTCGGCGCTTCCTCGGTCAATCGCCGGGTCAGTTCCTTTTTGTCGAAGGCTTGCGTGTGCACGTCGTTCCGTCCATAGTAGAACTCGCCAAACTCCTGCATCAGCTCAGCAATGACCTCATCTAGAGGCTTGTGTTGATAAGCAAGCAATTCAACCAATAGCAGGCCCATCAAAATCCCATCGCCGTCTGGTATGTGGCCCTTGATCGTAATGCCCCCGCTCTCCTCGCCCCCTATGAGCACATCCTTTTTCAGTATCAAATCGCAGATGTGGTTGAAGCCAACGGGGGTTTCATACAATGGTAGGCCGTAGTGTTGCGACAATCTGTTAAGCAACTGTGTGGTCGAGACGGTCTTGACCACGGCCCCTTGCCCCTGTCTTTCCTCAACCAAGTGCCGCAAAGTGAGAGAGAAAATGCGGTGCGCGTCAACAAAATTGCCTTTCGCGTCCACGGCTCCGATGCGGTCTGCGTCGCCATCCGTGGCCAACCCAAGATCGTAGCGCCCGCGGCGCATCGTTGCTATCAGGTCGCCCAGGTTCCGTTCAATAGGCTCAGGGTGGATGCCAGCGAAGCCGGGATTCATCTCACCATGAAGCTCTATTACCTTACACCCGCCTTCTCGCAGAAAAGCCGAGATGTAGCCTCGCCCTGCTCCATACATAGGATCTACAGCCACACGCAGGCCCGATGCACCGATAGCTTCAAAGTCAACGAGTGTACGAACATGGGCCAGGTAAGCAGGCATCGGATCAAAACGCACCACTCCCTGATACTCCTGGTCGAGGTTGGAGAGAGCCAAACCTTCAGTTGTGGGGAGCCGATCATTTGCCAGGTTTTGCTCGAGAATCTCCTCTATCCTGCGCGTCTCGTCGGACATGGCTGGGCCACCATGACATGCCTTGAACTTGATCCCATTGTAGCGCGGCGGGTTGTGGCTGGCCGTGATCATGATTCCCCCTAACGCGCCCAGGTGCCGGATAGCGTAGGCCAGGGCTGGTGTGGGGCAGTCGGACTTGCTCAGGTAGACCGGTAGGCCGCTGTCAGCCAGAACGCGGGAAACTTCCAATGCATAGCGGTCGGACAGAAACCGGGTATCAAAGCCGACCACAACCGGGGCCGTTGAGTCTTCTCTCGTCTCGAGCAAGTGGTCGGCGATAGCCTTTGCCACGTGGCGCAGGTTGGCGAAAGTGAACTCGTCGCTGATAACCGCTCGCCAGCCATCTGTGCCGAATCTGATGGGCATACTATGCCTCCTGGGCCGTCATCTTTTGCGTAGAGAAAGTGTACTGACGCCCGCACGAAGGGCAAGAAAAGCATCGGCCTTCCCCAGACACACTTGCCCCGCCTAATAGATGGCGGGACTTGGCCCCGCCCGGCCCATGGCGGGACTTGGCGCCGCGCAACGTATGGCGGGACGTTGCCCCTGCAAGCCTGTGACCACACGCGCAGACAAAGCCTACCAGCCTGGCAGGATTTCCCATGACCAGTCCATGTGCCACGACATCCTTGGTCACTATTGCGCCAGCGCCCACCATGGCGAACCGTTCCACGGTGACGCCGGGTAGGATTACCGCTCCCGCCCCAATCGAAGCTCCATACTGAATGAGGATCTGGCCCACCTCCCAGTCAGCATCTTGCTTCAGTTGCCCCTGGGGAGTAATGGCCCGCGGAAGCTTATCGTTGGTCAGACAGGCATACGGCCCAATGAAAACACCATCCTCAATCGTCACGCCGTGATAGATGGATGCATTATTCTGTATCTTGACCCGGTTCCCGATGGCCACGTCAAAGTCTATGTAGACGCCCTTGCCAATGATGCAAGAGCATCCGATCTGGGCACCTTCCCTGATTTGGGCCTGGTGCCAGATCTTCGTCCCCTCACCAATCTTGGCCAGGGGAGAAACCTCGGCTGTAGGGTGGATTTGCACGCGCTCTGTTGACACAAACACCTCGCGTGGATAGCGTGCGGGTTACTACCGCTGATGCACGGTGTCGTACACGTCCATGATCTTTTCGCCCGCTGCGACCCAGGAATAGCGCTCGATGGCCCTCTGGCGCAGGCTCTCCCCCAGAGCTTGTGCGCGTTCTCTGTCCATCAGCATTGTCTCCAGGGCCTCTGCCAGAGAAGCCGCATCGCCGGGTCGCGCATACGCACCAAAGGTGTCCAGATACTCGCGGCTGACTGGCACGTCAAAAGCTACTGTAGGCAGGCCCATCGCCATGTAGTTGAGCAGTTTGCCGCTGCCCTCAGTCTCCGAGATCTTGGGCGCTACCGCTACATCACCTAGAGCCAGAAATCTCGGTGCCTGCTCGTAAGGGATCTTGCCAGTGAAGGTGACCTGGTTGTCCAGGCCCAGTTTCCGTGCTTGTAAGCGATAGGTCTCGACTGCTGGGAAGCCCATGATCAAAAAGTGCACGTTAGGTCGGCGGGAAATCAGTTGGGCTGCTGCTTGCAGAAGGAGGCCGGTGCCCTGCCATTCAGCCAGCAGGCCCAAGTAAACCACTACTTGTCGGTCTGGTGGAATGCGCAAGCTGGCCTTTAGTGCTCCTGACGTCTCTTTCGACTGACCCGGAGCGAAGAAGTCAGCATTGACGGAATCAGGGATTGCAGTGATCTTGTCAGGTGGGCAATGGAAGTCGTTTGCCAACAGATCCGCCGCATGACGCGAACTGGTGATGATGGCACGAGGCAACTTGACAATCCCCTGTTCCAGCCAGCGCGCAGGGCGGTAGAACGGGCCAGCCGGATTCAGAAAATGGTGGTCTGTCATCTCGCTGGTCATGCTCCCCTGGAAGTCAAATACCAATGGCGCGCCCAGTACCTTGCTCACCGTGTAGCCGATGAGCGCTCCTTCGTGTATATGTCCATGCACGACATCGGGCCTGACCTGGACGGCTACTAAGAGCGCCTTCAGCAACAGCAAGGCATCAAAGCCGATCTTGTGTCGCGAGGACCCCACCTCGTAATCTGCGCGCCATGGGATGCACATCGTGCGCCGGATGTCCAAACCGGCGACATCCCGTCCGTTGTGATAAGTACAGATGGTCACCCGATTGCCCATCTGCCGCAGAATGAGTGCTTCCTCCAGAATGCGCACATGGCAGCCATAATCTGCGAAGAAGGAGGTGGGTGCGATCATCAGTACGCTATATGTTTTCCTGGATGCCTTGGGGCCTGGAGTGGGGTTCTGTGTAGCCTGTTCCAAAAGTCTACTCTCTCTTTTGCTTACGCGGCCTGAAGGTTCCGCCCAGCATCATACTCATCATGCCAAACTTGCTGTAATCAACCGCTTCGCCCTCGACGTGCTTATGCACCCATTTGGTGTGCATTGCCAGTGCGTCAGCAAAGGATTTCTGCAAGGACTCGTTGTCTTGCTCGGCGACAAGCTCACGAAGGTCCGACAGCTTGGGCAGGAGGGCATCGAGCCAGCGCACGACGTTGGCAGCATTCAAAGTACATAGATCCACAAGGCTTTCCGCGTCAGCTGCCAGCAGTTGCGTCACGCGCGTGAAATCCAGGCCGGATAGTTGGATCATCTCGCGGCTGGAAGGACTCTCATCAGCCATGACCTGCAGAGCCAGAGCCAGAAGCAGTGGCAACTGCTCTACGGCGGCAATCAAGCCATCGTGCTCGGCAGCGTCGAGGTAGTAAGACCTGGCACCTAGTGCTTCTACCAGGTTGGAAACTGCTTGCAGGGCTTCTGGCGGCGTGTCCGTGGTTGGTGTCAGACAGTAGACGGCTCCTGCAAAGAGGTCGGCCGCAGGCGTCATGGGTTCGGGAACTACTTTCTGTATGATGGGATGTCCTCCGACGAAGCTGACCGTGTGTGGCAAGGACTCGCGAGCCCAGTTGAGCACGGGGACTTTCAGGCTGGCCGTGTCCGTCACTACACAGCCCTCCTTGAGGTCTTGAGCGATAGCTGCCAAGGTACTCTTGATGCCCGCCAGGGGAATGGCGATCACGATCAAATCGGCTCCGTCGCAGGCGTTAATTAGGTTCCATTCGGTGCGATCCACACAGCCGCTTTTGTGTGCGCGCTTAGCTGCGTGGCTGTCTTTGTCGTGGCCGATAATCTCGAGGTCGGTCCCTGTCTGCTTGAGGGCCAGTCCGATCGAACTACCGACCAATCCCAGCCCAACGAGTGTTATTCTGAAAGCCATCATTTCTCCTATAAGAGCAGTTTGCTAATTCTCTTCGTCTGCTGACCTCAGCGCAGCGAGCATGGCCTGCCCTCGTGAGTCCAGGCCGCTCTCTTGAGGTGCGGTGTGATGCCAGCGGATCAGTGCCACTGCCAACGCATCCGTGCCAACGGCTGTAGCCATGTCTGCCCCGCGCGAAGCATGGTGCGACTGAACGAAGAAAGGATAGCGCCAACTACGAGGTTCGTTCAGTGCCAAGTGACGCAAGAGCGCCGGGCTAGTGGCTTGCAGCAGAACCAACACCACCCGATGCCAAAGGCGCACGCGCCTTCCCCTGCCCCGCCTAAGAGATGGCGGGACTTTGCCCCGCTCAACAGACAGCGGGACTTTGCCCCGCTCAACAGACAGCGGGACTTTGCCCCGCTCAACAGACAGCGGGACTTTGCCCACATCATGGAGCAGCGCAGCCTGCGCCAGAACCGCGTCCGAATGCCCCACCCTTTGCAGCGTGCGAAGAACAGCAAAGGCGTGTCTTTGTTCTGAAGCTGACATGCGTTGGAACAGTTCAATCTGAGCAGAGCTCAGGTACGCCTTCAGCACAGCCTCCTCAACAGGCTCTTTGCTGAAGCTCAGCGCAGCCAGGAACTGTTGCACACGATAAAGGTCACACACCCAATATAAGCCTGGAAAAGAACGTCACTAGCGGGTCCATGAAACGCCATAGGAGACCCAGGCCTAAACTTTGATCAGCCAGGATCAAGAGCAGGAGGAGGAAAGGCCCTTGGCGCTCCAGGAGCGTCAGCGTCTCAGACAGGCGATAGCTCCACGGACCCCGCACACTGGCCAGAATGCCCTGCAAGACGCCATAGCCGTCCAGAGGTGGCAGAGGGACAAGGTTGAAGATAGCCAGGCCGATGTTAATAAACATGACTTGCCAGACGAGCAGAGACAGCGTGCCAGGTAGGTGCAGGCCCAGGCGGAGTGGCAAGCCAACAATCGCTGCCGTCACCAGGTTCGCGAGCGGACCGGCAAAGGATACGATACCCATTCCGACGCGCGGCCCGTAGCGCAGATTGTACGGGTTTACTGGCACCGGCTTACCCCAGCCAATGCCCCGACCTGACATGGCTGCCATAAGCATCATCATGGTGCCCAATGGATCCAGGTGCACAATCGGGTTGAGCGAAACCCGTCCCATATATCTGGCTGTCGGATCGCCCAATTTATCTGCGACCCAGGCATGAGAGAACTCGTGTACGTCGAGTGCGAGCAGAATGCCCAGCACGCCAGCAATGAAGCCTCTGAAATCCACCGATGGGTCTTCCCTTCTAGGTCAGCCGTCGTTACACAAGCAGCACAGCAATAAGATTATAGCACAAAAAGGCCCCAATGCGGAAACCGTCGTGCTTCTAATGGGAAAGGGTATGGTTCAGTTTCGGAGCGAGTTATGAATGTCACTCCGCACTACAATTGTTCAGCGGCAGTTGCCGTTTACGCCTTCCGTTTACGCCTCTGGCGTAAAGACCAGAGGTGGCGTAAAGACAAAGGTACTGCCGCGTATTTTCACGCCCAGCGACCCTTACCGAGGCGACCAGCAGTGCAACTGCTGGTGAACATAGTCCAAGTTGCTGTCTGTTCCCAATGTGGACTGCACCCGGGGGAAATCCAGCATTGCATGGCAGCATAGTTCGTGATATAATGTGCATAGCGTGGCGGCAGAGTGGGGGTAGAGGAGACAGGAAATGGTTGAGGCCTTGGCCAGTATTGCTACCAGTTTTGGCCTGTCGGCATCGGCGGGCTTGAATGCCTACCTGCCCCTGCTCATCGTGGCGGTGACCGCGCGCTTCACTGACCTTATCCATCTCAATGCACCATTCGACGCCCTGACCAGTGGGTGGGTCATCGCTATACTGGCCGTGCTCACGCTGACAGAGGTTCTGGTGGACAAAATTCCTGCCGTGGATACGATCAATGACGTCATTCAGACGCTCGTGCGCCCTGCTGCAGGAGCCATGCTTTTCGCGGCCAGCAGTAACGTCATCAGTGACATCCACCCTGTCTTGGCCTTGATTTGTGGCATTCTTGTCGCTGGCACGGTGCACGCGGCGAAAGCCACAGCCAGGCCGCTGATCACAACGACGACCGCTGGCACGGCAAACCCGCTTGTGAGCACAATGGAGGATATCATCTCCGGCGTCACCTGCCTCCTGGCTATCCTGGTGCCTATCGTGGCCCTGGGTCTCATCATTATCGGTGCCCTACTTATCCTCCGCTCACTGCGACGAGGCAGGGCTCGCGCGTGATCGTGCAGGAGATTCCATGGAGCAAGCACAGCTCAACCAGCGTTTGAGTTCCTTGCCCACAAAGCCAGGTATCTACTTGATGCAGGATGCCGAGGGCCACGTTATTTACGTGGGCAAGGCGATCAATCTGCGCAACCGCGTGCGTTCTTACTTTCACGCTTCCACTGGACAGACGCCCAAGGTGCGCCGCCTGGTAGAGCACATTGCAGACTTTGAATTCATCGTCACTGGCTCGGAGCTGGAAGCGCTGATCCTTGAATGCAACCTGATCAAGAGATATCGCCCACGGTACAACGTTCGGCTCAAAGACGACAAGCGCTATCCCTACATCAAAATCAGTCTGCAAGACGATTTTCCACGCATCTACACTGTACGCCGCATGCAGAACGATGGCGCGAGGTACTTTGGGCCTTACACTTCGTCCAAAGCGGTGCGTCAGACCATGGAGTTACTGCGCAAGCTATTTCCCTATCTGACCTGCAAGCGTGAGATAACGGGACAAGACAAGCGTCCCTGCCTGTACTACTACATTGGCCGCTGCGCAGGGCCCTGCATCGGCGCAATCTTGCGGGAGGAGTACCGGGCTCTGATTGAGCAGGTCATTCTCTTTCTGGAGGGCAAACAGGAGCGCATCGTGAGTGATCTGCGCCAGAAGATGCGGGAGGCTGCGGAGGCGCTGGATTTCGAACGCGCGGCGGCTCGGCGTGACCAGGTTCGTGCGTTGGAGAAAGTCATTGAGAGACAGAGAATAGTATCTGCGGCCAAAAGCGACCAGGACGTTATTGCCGTTGCTCGTGAGGATGGCCAGGCTTGCGTGCAAACGTTCTTCGTCCGCAGAGGCAAGCTTATGGGGCGAGAATACTTTGTTTTGACTGGCACGCAAGATGAGGACGCCCGGCAGATCATGACCTCGTTCGTCAAACAGTTCTACGATGAGGCTGCATATGTCCCTTCTGCCATCCTCTTGCAGCACAGCATTGACGAGGCAATAGTTATTGAGGAGTGGCTGCGCCAGAAGCGCGGAGCCAAGGTCACGATCCGCGTGCCACGCAGGGGCAAAGGGCGCGAGTTGGTGCAGATGGCGGAAGAGAATGCTGCGGAGACCCTTGCCCACCTGCAGGCACAGTGGCAAGCTGACCAGGCGCGCCAGGTGACGGCGCTGGATGAACTGCAGAAGTACCTGAAGCTGGACAAGGCCCCCATGCGTATCGAATGCTACGACGTCTCCAATATCCAGGGCAGGGCCGCCACAGGCAGCATGGTGGTCTTTGTCAAGGGTGTGCCGCGCAAAAGCGACTATCGGCGTTTTCGCATCAAGACCGTAGGTGGACCAGACGACTATGCCATGTTGCAAGAAGTGTTGAGGAGGCGGTTGAGGAGAGCAGCAGGCAAAGAGCAGCAACCACTAAGCGAGCGGGGAGCGTGGGCTGTGCTGCCGGATCTGCTGGTTGTGGACGGCGGCAAGGGGCAGTTGAATGCGGCGCGTGAGGTAATGGCCGAACTGGGCGCGGAGCACGTCCCGGCCATAGGCCTGGCCAAGCAGCATGAAGAGATCTTTGTGCCTGGGCGCTCCGAGCCCATCCTGCTGCCCCGCGACTCAGAGGCGCTCTATTTGCTGCAACGAGTGCGCGACGAGGCGCACCGTTTCGCCATTGGCTATCATCGTCGGTTGCGGCAGCGGATCGGGCTGGCCTCGCAATTGGATGAGATCCCGGGCATCGGCCCCAAACGACGGCAGGCGCTGCTCAAGCATTTTGGCTCGCTGGAAGCAATCCGCGAGGCATCCGTTGAGAAACTGACAGCGGTGAAGGGCATGAACAGGAAGGCGGCAGAGAGAGTGAAGGAGCAACTGTAGAACGCCGGGTTTCCACCACAGCGACACGGAGGTTTTTCTTTTGATCTTTGCTATGAAAACTCCCTGCCCTCTGTGTCTCTGTGGTTCACTTACCTTGACCCTGCAGGCTTTATGTCATAATCTCAGCACATACACTAACGGGTGTACTACACCAACTTGGTGGTTTTGTCTTAATCGGCTATACTTATAGTAAAACAAGGACAGCAATAATCAAGAAGGAGGCGCAGGATGGACGATTGGCTATTTGATCCGTTGCGGCTCGGAGTCGAGCGTGCAGAACCCTACGCAGCAAAGGCTGAAGAGCCGGCCAAGCTGCCGCTAGGGAGACAGATTGCCCTCTATGTCACTGTCGTGCTCGGTATTTTCGCCAGCAGTTTTCTGGATAGCTATCGGGCCGGTCGAATGTGGCACCTGGACTGGGCCGCTCTGGTGATTGCGCTGCTTGTGGGCATTGTACTGCTGCCAGGCGCAGTAGACCGCCACAAGCTGAACGGCCAGAAAGAAGAGCTCGTGCAGTTCGCGGTGGTATTCACGTACGGAATGGGCTGGCAGACTCTCCTTGGGGCAGCTATCAGGGCTGTGACGGGGGGTTAGCCCGGGGGTTCAGTGGCTTTGCGATCAATCCTCACTCAACCTTAGCCATCTCGAGTTGGTCGCTAATCCGTAGGGCATCTGAGTAGGATCCGCACTGCACGTCCTTTTAGCAGATCCGAGGCCAGGCGCAATGTCAACTTCTCACCACATCCTCGTCATCGGCGCGGTCAGCGTTCACGCAAAAGGCCGCGCGCAAAGCCTGGCGCGATCAGGGTCAGCTTTGGCGGGGTGGGATAGGATGCAGTACCATAAAGACGAGCCCCTGACGATTCGTCAGGGGCTCGAACTGGTTCACTACTTATCCCACACCGTTAACTGGCAACCGGCAACTGCCAACCGACTACCGACTACCGTATCTACGCTGCTACTGGTGTCGGTCGCTTGCTCTTTGCCTTAGTGAACACCAGTTCACCATTCTTGATGTCAGCGTGCAACTGATCTCCGGGTTTGAACTCGCCCCGTATGAGCTTCTTGGAAAGTCGGCTCTCCACAAGGCGCTGTAGCGTACGGCGCAACGGGCGCGCTCCGAAGACGGGATCATAGCCTTTCTCAGCCAACCAATCCCGTGCCGCCTTACTGAGCTGGATGTCCAGTCCCTGCTCGAGCAAACGCTGGCGGATATCCTTCATCTGCAGATCTACGATGCGTTTCATATCCTCCCTGCTCAGCCGCTGGAAGATGATCACCTCGTCAATACGGTTCAGAAACTCTGGGCGGAACGTCTTTTTCAGCTCCTTCTCGATGTCCTGACGCATTTTCTCGTGGTCGCTTGACTCTTTAGTAGTGCGGAACCCCAGCGCGCCCCCAGTCTGCGTGTACTTGGTGCCGATGTTCGAGGTCATGATCACCACAGTGTTGCGGAAGTCAACGAGGTTGCCCTGACCATCAGTCAGCCGGCCATCTTCCAGAATCTGGAGTAGCGCGTTCCACACATCAGGGTGTGCTTTCTCTATCTCGTCAAACAGGATCACCTGATAGGGGCGACGGCGCACAACTCCGGTCAAATGCCCGCCTTCTTCATAGCCCACGTATCCAGGCGGTGCACCAATCAGCCGAGAGACGGTATGACGTTCCTGATACTCGCTCATGTCAATGCGCAAGAGGGCATCCTCGTCGTCGAAGAGGAACTCTGCCAGAGCCTTAGCCAGTTCTGTTTTGCCTACACCCGTTGAGCCAAGGAAAATAAAGCTGCCAATAGGGCGTCTGGGGTCCTTGAGGCCCGAACGCGCACGGCGGACTGCATCTGACACAGCGGCTACAGCCTCGTCCTGACCGACGATACGCTCGTGCAGGCGTTCCTCCATGCGCAGCAGCTTCTCGGCCTCAGCCTCCAGCATGCGGTTGACCGGAATACCTGTCCAGCGGGCGATTACCTCGGCGATGTCTGCCTGGTACACAACCTCTTCCAGTCCCCGCTCTGCTTTCCAGGCTTGCTTTTTGGCCTCAAACTCCTCTTCCAACGTGAGGCGCTTGCTCTTGTATATAGCAGCCTGCTCGTAGTCACGGTTCTGCCAGGCGGTTTCCTCCTCGCTGGTCAGCCGTCCGATCTCCATTTTCATCTTCTTGAGTTCATCAGGCAGGCTGAAGATGGCAATGCGCAGCTTGGACGCGGCTTCGTCTATGAGGTCGATGGCCTTGTCCGGCAGAAAACGGTCTTTGACGTAGCGCTGGGACAGACGCGTGGCCGCTTCAATGGCTTCGTCGCTAATGACTACTTTATGATGCTCCTCATAGCATGGTCGCAAGCCCTTGAGCATGTCGATGGTTTCCTCTACACTGGGTTCTTCAACAAAGATGGGCGCGAAACGCCGCTCCAACGCCGAGTCCTTCTCAATGTGGTTGTGGTATTCGTCCAAGGTGGTGGCTCCGATGCAGCGCAACTCACCGTGTGCCAGTGCTGGCTTCAGCATACTGGAGGCGTCAATGGCCCCCTGCGCGGCTCCAGCGCCAACCACATTATGCAATTCGTCAATGAACAGGATGATTTCACCCTCGGCCCGCTTTATCTCGTCTAGGGCAGCCTTGATGCGTTCCTCGAACTCGCCACGGAATCGCGTACCAGCCACCAAGGCGCCCAGGTCAAGCGAAATCAGTCGCTTGTTCATCAGCAACTCTGGCACGTCGCCAGTCACGATTTTCTGGGCCAGTCCCTCCACGATGGCTGTCTTGCCCACGCCAGCCTCGCCGATGAGCACAGGGTTGTTCTTGGTACGTCGGCACAAGACCTGAATTACGCGCATGATCTCACTATCACGGCCTATCACAGGATCTAATTTCCCCTCTTTGGCCAGGCTGGTCAGATCCTGACTGTATTTATCCAAAGTCCGATAGCGGCTCTCGGCCTGCGGACTAGTCACTCGTTGCCCACCGCGCACATCCGGCAGCACATTTAGAATCTTATCCCTGGTCACGCCGTAGTCATTCAGAATGCGCGCTGCCGGGCCGGCGCGTTCACTGACGATAGCCAGGAAGATATGCTCAGTAGAGACGTATTCGTCTTCGAGCTTCTTGGCCTCCTCCGTGGCTGTGTCTAGAATGCGTTTGACGCGCGGGGTGATGTATACCTGCATTGGATGGGCACTGCCGAACGCCTGTGTCTTGGGACTGGCTCTGAGCACATCGTCCAGACGATTCTTGACCGCGTCTATATCTACGTTCAAGCGTTCCAGAATCTGCGGGATGACTCCCTCAGGTTGTTCCAGCAAGGCAAGCAAGATGTGCTCACTGTCCATCTGGCTGTGCCGGTAGCGTTGCATAATCTCATAGGCGCGGGCGGCAGCCTCCTGGGCCCGTTCTGTGAAACGATCAAAAGACATCATCACTTGATTCCCCTCGATTCTACTGCTTTGTGCACCAATGGCTCAACCTCTTTGGCCGAATCGCCGTCCCGTCGAGCGGGATGAACGATATGGGAACAGGTGCTTAGGTTTAGCGATCCCGTCAAGCGCCGTTCGTCGCCTCAGTCCTGTCGTCCTGAGACAGGGCGAGCGACGCCGTTCGCCCCGCAGGGGGGCGAAGACACCCTGCCGGGGAAGATGCTACGCGAGGACGAACGGTTGACGCAGTACTCTGTAGATCTACTGAGAAGGCATCTCTGCATCTGCCCGTTAGGTGGGATGAACGATAGGGCACCTACTGCCTCTCAAACACGAACTCGTTATCTTGGACAGCTACAGTGATCGCGTCGCCATCTTTGAATTCACCTTGCAGTAGCTTCAAAGCGAGTCGATCCTGTAGTTCTCTTTGTATGACGCGCTTCAGCGGCCGCGCTCCGTAGACAGGGTCGTAGCCTTCTTTGGCTAGACGGCGTCTGGCCTCCTCCGTCAACTCCAGCTTGATTTTACGGTCATCGAGAAGAGCTTGCAAATGTTGTAGTTGAATGTCCACAATTTGGACCAACTGCTCCATACCCAGTGAATGGAAGATGATAACCTCGTCTATACGGTTCAAGAACTCTGGCCGTAACTGCATCCTCAGAGCTTCCAACACACGGCGTCGCATCTCTTCCTCATCGCGCCCGCCCAGTTCCTTAATCCACTGGCTGCCGACATTGGAAGTCATGATCACCACCGTGTTCGTAAAGTCCACGGTGCGTCCATGACCATCGGTCAGTCGCCCATCATCCAACAGTTGCAGGAGCGCATTGAACACTTGCGGATGCGCTTTCTCTATCTCGTCGAAAAGGATGACTGCATAGGGCCGGCGTCGCACAGCTTCGGTCAACTGGCCACCTTCTTCGTAGCCTACGTAGCCCGGCGGCGCTCCAATCAGGCGTGCCACAGTGTGGCGCTCCTGATGCTCACTCATGTCCAGGCGGACCATGGCATCTTCATCGTCGAAGAGGAATTCTGCCAAGGCTTTGGCCAGTTCTGTTTTCCCTACACCGGTGGGCCCAAGGAAAAGGAAGCTGCCTATAGGACGGTTGGGATCCTGCAGGCCGGCCCTTGCCCGCCGTACGGCGTTGGCTACGGCCGAAATGGCTTCATCTTGCCCCACCACGCGCATGCGCAGATTCTCTTCCATGCGCAGTAGCTTTGCCTTTTCGCTTTCCAGCAGTTTGGAGATGGGAATGGCGGTCCACTTTGAGACAATCTCGGCTACGTCCTCCTCGTCCACTTCTTCCTTAAGCATCGGCTGTCCGTGCTGTACTTCTTCCAGACGCTGTTCCCGCGTCTTTAGCTCGCTCTCGAGGTTGCGAAGGTCTCCGTAGCGCAGTTTAGATGCCTGTTCCAGGTCAGCGCGTTGCTCAGCCTGTTCAATGGCTTGTTTAGTTCCCTCGATGCTGGTCTTAACCTCCCTGATAGCGCGAATGGCCTTTTTCTCCTGCTGCCATTGGCCTTTCATAGCCGTGCTTTCCTCATTGAGTTCGGCCAGTTCCTGCTCTATTCTCTGCAGGCGTTCCTTCGATGCGGCGTCAGATTCTTTCTCCAGGGCTTGCTGTTCGATCTGCAATTGCATGATGCGCCGCTCGACCTCGTCGAGTTCGGCAGGCATGCTGTCAATTTCCATGCGCAGTCGAGAAGCTGCCTCGTCAATCAGGTCAATAGCCTTGTCGGGCAGAAATCTACCGGTGATGTAGCGATGCGAGAGCACCGCTGCAGCCACCAGCGCCGCATCCTGGATGCGTACGCCGTGATGCACCTA
>Ga0315543_1002619_pt1 | contig 17204 bp, 13 predicted proteins | sample SalMarSW160210MG_2_FD_203098 | JGI IMG/M metagenome (GOLD analysis project Ga0315543, IMG submission 203098) | Salt marsh sediment microbial communities from the Plum Island Ecosystem LTER, Massachusetts, United States - Salt Marsh Sediment SW1601-210 ...
GCGTATAGGGAAGCCAGTTGTTGACATCTCTGAGCCTTAGCATACCAAATCTTGATATCCTCGCTGTCAGGCGCCAGACCCAACGCCTCTCCAAAAAACTCCACTGCCCGATCACACTCCCCCACGTTCAAGGCTGCTTGTCCCTGCTTGATCAGCCAATCGACTCGAGTTCGGAGTTGATTGTCGAGGAGCTTGTCGAATGCGCCCGCAGCATAGAGTGCTAAGAAAATGGTCAACAGCACAGCCAGAGCTATGACCATCACTGGCCAGGGAGACCTGCGACCAGCGGCTCGATCTGCTAGAGCTCTCTGCTGCACAGCAGTCTCTGTTCGCTGCACCTCTTCGGCCTCGCCAATTAAAGCTGCCGCCTCCTGCTGCTCTGGCTGCATGGCCTGCAACTGGATGAAGATATCCACTTCCTTCAACAGTGCATCAACGCCACGACGGTCGGGGGCAATAGATTTCAAGTGCACAAAGCACGCCCTGGCCTCTTCCCACTCCCGCCGGCGGTAGTGGGTCATACCTCGTGTGTACAGAGCATCGGCGTCTTCAGGCGCCTGCGCGTTGTCCAAAGTCGGATAATCCGTATCACCCGGCATACTGTTCTCCCAGTCTGCGCACGGAACCCGTGGCTAGACCAGTTCTCGCCTGCTAGCGTTTCGCTTTCGAGTCGGGACGCATTGAATTCTGACCTGCTTTTACTGACAGCCCCGAAACAGGAGTTGCCCGCAGAACCATAGGCAAATAGAGCTCGCGCTCCAGGTTAACCATCCGTACGTCATCTACAATGGTCCAGGTGTTGTAGTATTCATCCTCTCTAGTTACGTTGGCAAGGCAGATCTTTATTGTTTGCCCAGCATACGGCCTGAGGTCCACTGCACCCGCCCGCCAATCCAAATCCATCAACCGGCCATAGTCCGAGGGGATCTTGTTGCCATCCGTGAAGACCCAGGTGGGCTCTATGCCCCCCGGAGGACCCAGACCAACGTTGAAAGAATCGTAGAATCTATTGTAGCGTGGACTCCACAGTACATCGTAGGTGAAGATGTGATACCAGAAGTGCAACGTTGGAGCAGGCGTGTCTTGAGCATTGGGAATGGCTACTGTCTGGCATATCATGGATGCCCCGACAGGCGCCCCGTCTTCCACATCCGGACAGCCAAGCACTACGGCACAGGTGCTGGCACCAGTATGGGATTGCGTGATGACCAATGCGGGCTGGCACTCCCCTGTTCCCTGCCATCCAGGCCAGCGTATCCAGCTTTTCTCCCACCCGAGCCAAGTGCACTCCTCGAAATCACCATTGAGCAGTGGATCCACGAAGACGTACACATCCGCAGTAGTAGGGTAGTCTTCCACGTTCCCTGCCTTGTCCCAGGCTCTGGTGCGGAAGTAGTAGGTAGTTCCAGTCACAGTATCAGTGAATAACTTGCATTTCTGCGATGGGTCTACGGAGATAAGCCAGTCCTGCCAGGCACCAGTCACTCCAACTCTAGACTGTACATCAAAAGCTGCGATACCGGATGAGGCATCACTTCCAGCCCAGCAGACGGTGAAAGATGTGGACTTGCTGTAACTATCAGCGTATGCGTAAGATGAGGGTGGCACACGGTCAATCTTGATGGAAGCCGTATGCGTGATCTCTCTGTTGCCAGCCACATCGACTGAATAGTAAGAGAATGTAATAACACCCTCAGCATCTATGAGGAAAGAAGTGCCGGTTTGCCAGGACCCATTGCCGATACGATAGTGGCTGCTGGCGCACCCGGAGGCATTGTCCTCACAAGTCAGCGTGATTGTCACAGTCGAGGTATACCAGCCCTCACCGCCCAAAACACCGGAAGCAGAAAAGTTAGTCGTTGGTGGGGTGCTATCGTACTTGAGCGTCGCCACCGCTGGTCTCTGATAGTTACTGTTGCAGGCATTGTCCACCAGCCAGACGTAGACGGGTATCTCGCCTTCCGCGATAGCGGAAACACCCGGGAGCGAGCTCTGGCTGCCGTGCACGTAGATTCCATCCGTGGACGAAATTGGTGGGCTCCCCTGCTTATAGTACTTACCCGCCACCCCGGACAAGTCCGTAGGATTCACCCACTTGATGTCAAACGAGTTCTCCTTCGACCAGCCGTTGGGCTCAGGCTCGATGCCAATCGGGGCTTCTGGTGCCGTTTGATCTAGCTTGACCGTCGTGGTGACGATATAGCTGACATTCCCGGCAGTGTCCACAGCCCGACACTCGATGGTGTACCAATTATCACGGCACTCGTAATAATAATCGCCCTCAATCCAGCCCCCACCGCCTAAGACGTGGTAGCTAATGACACCGCCCGCCATGCCCGACAGCGTGTCCGTGGCCACAAAAGTAACCGTGATACAAGAGTTGTACCATCCTCCCGTGCCGCACAAGGTCCCCGTCACCACCGGCGTAACTTCTGGTGGTGTGCGGTCAAGACGCACGGGGGGACGAGCCAGGCGTCTAGTCAGATGATCGCTGTTGCCTGCCTTGTCCTGCAGCCAGATGTAGACATAATGCTCACCATCTCCAAGCTGGGGGGGCACCTCAACACCCGAAATGGACATAATGTCGTCACCACGTACGAAAGTTCCATCTGTGGGGGAGATAGGCTCCGTGAAGCTATAGTAAGCTCCGCCGATGCCAGAAAGATCATAAGGATTCTGGTCCCAGGTGATGGTGAAGCAGTTAGTCTTCGTCCAATCGCTGGGTGAAGGCACCGGTATGTGCGGGATCGGTCCCGGAGCCTTTCGATCAATGCCCGCCGTAAGCTCGCCTATCGGCTTCTCTACGTTTCCAGCCCGATCCGTAGCCGAGAACTTAATGACGTGTACGTACTCACTCTCCAGCGGCGTCTCCACTGTGAAAGATACTGTGGTACCGCTATACTGCTGCCAAGGCCCGCCATCAATGCGATAATGCAGTCCCTCTACACCTGACGTCTGCACGCCAGTGACCACGTCACTGGCAGAGAGTGTTACTGTCACGGGAGAAGCGACAAACCAGCCATCTCCTCCCGGTAGCCCCTCGAGTTCGTAAGTGGTGGTTGGGTAGGTCTTGTCTATCTGCAGAGTTGCGGTCTGCACTGCCTCCTGATTGCAGGCGAAATCAACAGAGTAATAGCGAATGACGTGCACACCATCTGTCGCCACGTCGAACAGGTTGCCAAGCAGGAAAGCACCGTCGTCCACCTGATGATAAGTCTCCGACACACCAGAGGTAGCATCCACCGCGGTCAGCGCTACTGAAACCGTTGACGTATACCATCCATCGTGGCCTAGAAACCCTGTGTAACTGGGCTTGCTAGTTGTCGGTGGCACACTATCAATCTTGACCTGGGACGTTTGCGGTGGCTCGCTGTTGCCAGCGACATCAACTGAATAGTAAGAGAATGTAATTATACCCTCAGTATCTATGAGGAAAGAAGTGCCGCTTTGCCAGGACCCACTGCCGATACAATAGTAGCTGCTGGCGCACCCGGAGGCATTGTCCTCACAAGTCAGCGTGATTGTCACAGTCGAGGTGTACCAGTCACCACACTCCGGGGTGCCCTCCACATGGGAAATGGTAGTCGTCGGTGGATCAGCATCCCACTTGAACGCCTCCTCAGCGGTGGCACTATGATTCTGGAAGTCAACGTTACCAGCCGCATCCTCTAGCCATAGGAAGAGCTGGTGTGTGCCCTGCGTAGATACAGTCAAGCCCGAGATGCTGTTGATGCCCTCTCCAACAACAGGCGAATCCGGCGACTCATCATCGTTGCTCGTTGGAGCTGAATCCCACTTGTAGTGAGCAGCTACTATGCCGGAAGTATCGTCCGGGTTGGTCCACGCCAGATCGAAGGAATTGACGCTGGTCCAGTAAGAGGGGGTGACCGACGGATCGGTAGGCGACGACGGCGCTGTATCATCGTAAGTGAAAGCAGCCTCACCGTACTCGCTCTGTACGTTGCCGCAGTTATCTACTGCCCTAGAGTGGACTGTATATATGGCATCCACTGGCGGCATGAATGCATACGACCAGGCAGTGGTCCCGGAGACAGTCAGCCATTGGGGAGTCGGCCCCCAGGTTGAACCATCGTAGTAGAGGCCATCTGAATCCCTATGCAGCGTGATTTGCACATAGGCGACCCCAGATCCTGAATCGCTGGCCGAACCTGTTATCTTACCCCCCCAAGCCTCCCCATTGAAGCAGCCATCTGTCCATACCTCGGACTGTGGCGGGGTAATATCGTGGGAGAATGTACTCTGACCATATACGGGTTGTCCATTCCCAGCAACGTCTCTGGCGCGTGATTGGACAATGTAGGTGTCTTCATCCAGAACGAAGGAGTAGGACCAACTCGTGGTACCGGCAGCGGTCAACCAGTGCGAATCAATCTGCCAGGACGAGCCATTGTAGTACAAGCCATCACTGTTCCTGCGCAGCCTGATCTCCACCACGCTCACATCGGAACCTGAGTCGCTGGCTGTACCCGTGATCCCCCCTGGCCACGTCAAGCCATAGCACCCAGAGGTTTCCACAGTCGAACTGGGAGCAATCGTATCTACCTTCACAGCATAAGCACTACTCCACAATGGTACACCAAGTTGATCCAAAATGGCGAACATGATCTGGTTCTGGTCTTCAGTTGGCGAGTGCGGGAAGACCAAGTTAGCGACAGTCAGCAGGCGCCTATTCTCACCTATGCTGTCAATCTGCACACCCAACTGTTCGCCACTCCAGTTCACGCCCCCATCCGTGCTGTACTTGTAGCGACCATCGTCAATGAAACCATTCTCATTGTAAACCTTGACTGTGCAGGTCACGAGTGTACTCGTAACCCATCCAGACGGCTGAAAGTCATACCACTCTTCCGAACTGGCTGCGACGAACACGGATTCGTGCGGCACGCTGCTGGCCTGGGTAGCTGTCAGCAGCAGAATGAACAATAGGCTGAACAGAATTGCTGCCACAAGGACTCTGGCCCTCATTATCGGCTTCCCCCCTTTTCTTCGCCCAATGCAGTCGGCTGTTCACCTTAACAATGAGCAGCGCTGCTCATGGGGCAAAGAGAACCTGGCCATCGCCAGGCCAATGACGCCTGCGGTATCTATTCGTCGTTATGAACAAACAGATCCTTTGCAGTGACATCCTCGTGCTGTGAGAACCACTCCCCAGCTTTGAGTCACAGGCGCTCAAACTTGTATCCGAGGCCGCGCATGGTAGTCAAGAGTTTAGGGTGATCGGGCTCCTCTTCGATCTTTATGCGGAGACGGCGCACGTACACAGCAATCTGGTTGCTGTAGCCCTCATAGTCGTAGCCCCAGACAGCACTCATCAGCAAGTCATGGCTCAAGATACGGCCCGCATTGCGCATCAGACAATGCAGCAGTCTGAACTCGATGGGCGTCAGATCCACCTTCCGTCCATCGGCGAAGATTGCCCGATTGCTCACCGGGTCAAGGGTGATGTTCCCTACTGTCAACTGGGACTGCATATCCTCCATAGCAAGGGCCGTAACGCGACGCATTACTGCCTTAACCCGTGCCAAAAGCTCGGCGGGCTCGAAGGGCTTGGCCAGGTAATCGTCCGCCCCCAACTGTAGCCCGGTCACTTTGTCTACAGTCTCGCCTTTTGCTGAGAGGAAGATTATCGGCACGTCCATCTTCTGGCGAATGCGCCGGCACACCTCAAAGCCATCAAGATACGGCATCATCACATCCAAGATCACCAGATCTGGAGCCTCGCGGTCAACCAACTCCAGAGCAGCCGAGCCATTGTCTGTGCTGGTGACGTCATAGCCTTCCTCGCGTAGAAGGAAGGAAATCATCTTGACGCTAGGAGGGTCATCATCCACAACTAAAATGCGCATAATCGAACACCTTTCCTCTTGTAGAGACGTAGAGATGTGAGAACAGATATGACATAGATCGCACTTTCATGCCATCCGTTACAAAACCCTTGTAACTATCCAATCTCGTTACTTGGGACCACGAGACTTGATAGGTGGAGGCTGGCGAATTTCGAGTACCCCCATATCTTCGTAGAGCCCGCTCGGTCGACCCCAAGATGTGAGACCGTAGTGTCCCCAACAGACGACTAAAGTCGTCACTACGAGCAAAAACGCCAATGTCCAGTTAGCACGTGACAACTTACAAGACCCCAGAATGCAGCAATCCTTTCAAATAACTGCTATACTTCTCTTCTCTATTATATCACTAGCTGCACAGTACGCAAAATGCCTCTGCGTCACTCACCAAACATGCGACCCGACAATCAACCAGTCTGCAGGCCGGTTGTCGAAATCACGCCAACTCACTATAATAGAACTGCCACGTAGGAGGCGCATCATTGATGGCACAGGTTTCAGTCATCGCCACGGTAAAAAACGAGAGCTGCTCCATTGGGCGGCTCCTGGAGTCGCTTTGCCGCCAAACGCGACAACCCGACGAGGTCATTATCGTGGACGGGGGGTCCAGCGATGGTACGTTGGACAAGTTGCGACTCTGGGAAGACAGCCGCCGCTTGCCGCTCCGCACCCTTGTCGAGCCTGGCTGTAACATCTCACGTGGCAGGAATGTGGCCATTGCAGCCGCACGTGGCCCAGTCATTGCCAGTACCGATGCCGGTGTTCGCCTTGAGCCGTCCTGGCTGGCCAGTCTGCTGCAGCCATTCGAAGCCAATAGGGAACAATCAGCCCCCATCGTAGCATGTGGGTTCTTCGTCCCAGAAGCGACCTCCGTCTTCGAGACGGCCATGGGAGCCACCGTGCTGCCTGTGTTGGATGACGTCAATCCCGAGAGGTTTCTGCCCTCCAGTCGCTCCGTAGCTTTTTTGAAGAGCGCCTGGGAAGCTGTTGGTGGCTATCCGGAGTGGCTGGAGTACTGCGAAGACCTCATATTCGATTTCCGACTGCGGGCCAGGGGCTACCGTTTTGTATTCGTACCCACCGCTATCGTCCACTTCCGCCCCCGGAGCAGCCTCTGCGTTTTCTTCAAGCAGTACTATCGCTACGCTCGCGGCGACGGCAAGGCGGATCTCTGGCGCAAAAGACACGCCGTGCGCTACTTGATCTATCTGCTTGCTCTCCCCACTCTGCTCTGGCTCTCTGTTACCAAGAGCCTATTATGGGGGGTGCTCCCCATCCTGGGCATGGCCATTGCGCTTTGGACACCTTACAAGCGCCTGTTGCCCGCTGCAAAGTCCTTCAGCGCCCTTGGCCGATTGAGGGCCATCCTGCTGGTTCCCGTCATCCGCGTGACAGGAGACGTGGCCAAAATGATTGGCTACCCTGTGGGCATCCACTGGCGGTGGCGTCACCGGCACGACGTTCCTCGCTGGCGCGATTGACCCGCAATGCACGACGTGGCAGATAGTGAAGGGGGACTATGGACCTCTCGATTATCATCGTGAACTATAGAACGCGCGACTTGCTGCGCGACTGCTTGCGTTCGGTCTATGCCAGTCAAGGTGCCTTTGACTACGAGGTAGTCGTCGTGGACAACTGCTCCGGCGACGGCAGCCTAGAGATGGTCCGGCAGGAGTTTCCGATGGTGCACTTGATTGCCAGTCAAATCAGCGGCGGCTATGCGTATGCGAACAATCTGGGCATTCGCGAAGCTCAAGGTCGCTATGTGCTCCTGCTCAACCCCGATACCCTCTTGCCGCCAACCGCCCTGAAGGACATGCTGCTGTTTATGGAGGAACATCCTGACGCAGGCGTGGCGGGTCCGAAGCTGGTGCTGGCAGATGGCAGCCTGGACCTGGCTTGTCGGCGCAGCTTTCCTACCCTGGACGTTGCCCTCTACCGCTTGATTGGACTCAGCAGGCGATACCCTGATAGCCCGCGTTACAACCGCTACAATCTTGGCTATCTTGACCCAGATCAGGTGACTGAACTTGACTCTGTGGTCGGCGCATTCATGCTGATACGTGGAGAGGCGCTAGATCAAGCTGGGCTCTTTGATGAGCGCTTCTTTGCTTTCGCCGAGGATATCGACCTCTGCTATCGGATCAAGGTCGAGCATGGCTGGAGAATATACTACAACCCAGCAGTGGTTGTTACACATTACAAAGGGCAATCTATGAAGCAACGCCTCACCACGATGACGATCCACTTTTATCGTGCTATGTGGCTGTTTCACAAGAAGCACTATGCCAAGCAGACGTTTTTCTTGCTGAACTGGGCTGTTGCGCTTGGTACAGCTACCTTGTGCTGTCTGGCCCTGATGATCAACTTCTTCCGGCCGGCGGAGAAGCGAAAGGTGGGATTGTGAGTCTGATACTTCTGACCAACGATGATGGCATCAACGCGCCGGGGTTGTTCGCCCTCAAACAGGCTATGGAGACAGTGGCCGAGGTCGTCGTCTTCGCTCCTGACCACAACTGGTCCGCTGCTGGCCACGGAAAGACGATGCACAAACCGCTACGGGTCTACGATGCCAAACTGGCCGACGGCAGCCCAGCCCTGATCACCAACGGCGGGCCGGCTGACTGTGTGGCTTTAGCCGTGTTGGGGATAGTCCCGCAACAGCCAGACCTGGTCATGTCCGGGATAAACCTGGGCGCAAATGTAGCACAGGATATGACCTATTCGGGTACCGTCGCAGCAGCTATGGAAGGTCTCATCTCTGGCATTCCTGCTGTGGCCATTTCGCTGGCCACGCGGCAGGACAGCGCCACGGACTTTGCTTGTGCGGCACGCTTTGCGGCTATCCTGGCCCGCAAGGTACTCGAAAGTGGCTGCAAGCATCTGCTTCTGAATGTCAATGTGCCCTCCCCGCCCCACAATGAGATCGCCGGGGTGGAGATCACGAGACTGGGCAGGCGCATCTATCACGATGTCCTCGTCAAGCGACAGGATCCGCGCGGCCACAAGTACTACTGGATCGGTGGAGAGCCGCCAACGGGCGTGATCGAAGATGGCACAGACATCGGCGCCCTTGCAGCAAACAAGATCTCTGTGACGCCCCTTCAGCTTGACTTGACAGCACATCATGTTCTCGACGAACTGCGTAGCTGGCAGCTACGTATAGAATAGAGGAACGCGAATGGACTTATGGACAGCCATTGACAACAGACAGAGCGTGCGCCGTTTCACCTCCGCAGAGGTAAGCGCGTCAACCGTACATAAGATCCTTGAAACCGCCATACGCGCTCCTTCAGCCGGGAACCGACAACCTTGGCATTTTGTTGTGGTGCGCAAAGCCGAGGTCAAACAGGCACTGGCACGGGCGGCATACAGACAGGACTTTGTGGCTGCAGCGCCAGTAGTCATCGTCGTCTGCGCAGACCCTGAGCGCTCCGCAATGCGTTATGGCGATCGAGGCCGAGAATTGTACTGCCTGCAGGATACTGCAGCCGCCACAGAACACATACTGCTGGCTGTCACTGCCCTTGGCCTTGGATGCTGCTGGGTGGGCGCTTTCGATGAAAAGGCAGCCGCCCGTGCGCTTCCGTTGCCTGGCCATCTCCGGCCCGTAGCCATCGTGCCTATAGGGCAGCCTGCGGCAGGGCCAATGGAGCGCACCTGGCGGCGTCCGCTATCGGAAGTAACGTCTTTCCTGGAATAGCCTTTGACAGACCAGGGCCGATAGCTGTATAATGACCATGCAGTACACCAGCCCTGCTGGACATAGAGGTCCACGGCGTACATAGTACGCCCTATACAAACCCAATGATGGGAGAAAAGGAGGCAAAAGTTGGCCAGCAACAGGTATGCGTTCTTCCAAGGCAAGTTCGTTCCTATAGAGGAAGCCAAAGTCAGCATCATGACGCATGCCCTCAACTATGGCACAGGCTGTTTTGAGGGCATCCGTGCTTATTGGAACCAGGAGGAAAAACAGCTTTACATCTTCCGCATGGCGGAGCACTATGAGCGGCTGCACAGATCCTGCCATATCCTGCTCATGGACCTGCCCTACAGCGTAGAGCAATTATGTGACCTGACAGTCGAGTTGCTGCGGCGTGAGGGTTTCAAAAAGGATACCTATATTCGCCCCTTGGCATACAAATCTCAGGAGGGCATCGGCGTGCGCTTGCACGGCATCACTGATGGCTTTGCCCTGTTTGCTGTGCCATTCGGCAAGTACATCGAGAAGGAGGAAGGCGCGAAGGTGTGTGTCTCCTCCTGGCGGCGCATCTATGACACCTCGGTGCCAGCACGCGCCAAGTGCACAGGTGCCTACATCAATTCGGCCCTGTGCAAGAGCGAAGCGGAGATGAACGGCTTCGACGAAGCAATTGTGCTCACCCGAGGCGGGAGCGTGTCGGAAGGCAGCGCCGAGAACTTTTTCATGGTGCGCAACGGAGTGCTAATCACTCCGACGGTAACCTCCGATATCCTGGAAGGTGTCACTCGCCACACGCTTATGCTACTTGCGCGCGAGGAACTCCATATCCCAGTTGTGGAGCGCACGATTGATCGCACAGAGTTGTACGTTTGTGACGAAGCCTTCTTCTGCGGCACAGGTGTGCAACTCGCAGCCATTGCCAGTATAGACAACCGGCCAGTGGGTGAGGGTCGTATTGGCCCCATTACTAAGAAGCTGCGCGACATGTACTTTGACATTGTGCGTGGCAAAGTAGCGAAATACCAGCATTGGTGCACGCCTGTCTACGAGAAATGAACTCTGCCGCAAAAGCAGACCTTCGATAGCGCGGCTGCCCGTAGTGCAACGGAGAGCCGGGACATTGGTTCCCGCTCTTTCTATGAAGTTGGTGCGTGGACGTCAAACTGTTGTTCGTCACTTGTGTGCACTCAGACTTTGTGATTTGCGACTTTTCGATACAAGTCCATCCACTTTCCTTCAAATCCCGCGCCTGTGGTATAATCCGGCCAGTCTCTATTGAGGTACACCTGATGGATGAACGCATTGTCTCGCCCAGGCGAAAGGCAGAAGAGATCGTCCTTGATTCCAGCCTGCGCCCCAGGCGACTGTCCGAGTACATTGGACAGGACAGGATCAAAGAGAATCTGAGTATCTGCGTCGCCGCAGCCCAGGAACGGGGAGACCCGCTGGATCACGTTCTGCTCCATGGCCCGCCTGGACTGGGCAAAACCACTCTAGCACACGTCATCGCCAATGAGATGGAAGTGAGTATCAAGGTCACCTCCGGTCCCGCCATTGAACGTCCAGGAGACCTGGCCGCCATTCTCACCAACTTGCACAAGGGCGATGTCCTGTTCGTTGATGAGGTGCACCGCCTGGGCCACCCTGTGGAAGAAATACTGTATCCAGCGATGGAGGACTTTGCTCTGGACATTGTGATTGGCAAGGGGCCCAGCGCACGCAGCATCCGTTTGAAGGTACCTCCCTTCACAATCATTGGTGCTACGACGCGCATTGCGTTGATGACCTCGCCCTTGCGTGATCGCTTCGGTATGGTGTACCGGCTCGACTTTTACGCCCTCCCGGCTATGGAAGCTATTGTCCGACGCTCAGCTCGCATACTCGGAATTCCGATAGATTCTGGGGGGACGCAGGCCATTGCCCGGCGCGCACGCGGCACCCCCCGTGTCGCCAACCGCCTGCTCAAGCGGGTGCGGGATTATGCGCAAGTACGAGCTGGGGGCACAATCACTGAGCAAGTAGCCCAACAGGCGCTGAGCCTGCTGGAAGTTGACAGACTGGGTCTTGATAACGTTGACCGCAAGGTACTGCGCACGATTATCGAAAAGTTCGGCGGTGGACCAGTCGGCTTGGAAACTATCGCTGCGGCCCTAAGTGAAGAAGCTGACACCATCATGGATGTCTACGAGCCCTATCTGCTGCAACTGGGCTTCCTGGAACGTACGCCCCGAGGGCGAGTGGCCACTCCGCACGCGTACAAACACCTGGGGTTGCCATACGTGCAGGGGCCTGAGCAGCCAACCTTGATCTGAAGCGATGTCCACGGTCATCGTCCTCGACGCCACTGGTCAGCGCCTTTCGCCATGTTCCCCTCAGAAAGCGCGCAGGATGCTGGTCGAAGGCAAGGCTAAGCTCGTTAGCGAGACTCCCCTTACTATCCAGTTGCCCTATGCTGTGCAACTGAAGCCACTGACCGAAGCGCGCTCTGAGAAGAAGCCAGGTGAGGGTAAGCGCCTGCTGCTACACATTTGCTGCGGGCCCTGCAGTACCTACCCCATCAAGCGACTGCGTGAGCAAGGATTTGAAATCAGCGGCTTCTGGTACAACCCCAATATCCATCCCTTCACTGAACACGAACGGCGGCGTGAATGCGTACGCGCCTACGCAGAGGAAGTAGAACTGCCCATGATCTGGTGGGAGGAATACGAGATGCCTGCCTACTTCCGTGCCGTGGTCGGGCACGAGGCTTTCGGCGAGCGGTGTGCAATCTGCTACCACCTGAGGTTGGAACGCACTGCGCAGGTGGCTCACCAGCGCGGCTTCAATGCTCTCACCACAACCCTCTTAATCAGCCCCTATCAACAGCAAGCGCTCATCGGCAGCATTGGTGAAGAACTCGCTGGCAGGTACGACCTGGAGTTTTACTTTGAGAACTTTAGAAGGGGATGGTGCGAGAGGGGACACGTGGCACGCGAACACGACATGTACCAGCAGCGCTACTGCGGTTGTATCTACAGCGAATGGGAGGCCAAGGACCGAGGGGCTTCAACCGGACGCCTGCTACCCAGAAAACGCGAGCAAGAAGGGCATGCATAGACTGAACGGCGCACGCGCCTTATCATGGACATCGCCTACCGCTTCAATGATTAGTCGCTGTGGAACGTGTATTTCTCTGAATTGCCACGCTACAATTCAGACTCTATCTGCGGTTTTTCCAACAGTAACCAGAGATACTCGTATGGCGCCAGCGTAAGCTCATACAGCTTGCTGGAAACTGGTGCAAGGACTCTCCTCGTCAAGACATCTACCGGTATAGCGCCGACGAAGCACTGCAGACCAAGCGTCACGTGTTGCGTTGCAGGAGTGAGATTGTGTAGGGCAAGGACATCTTCGCCATCGTGACGCCGAAGATGGGCCAAGACACCCCGGTTGGCACACTCCAGGAACTCGCAAGTGCCCCAGCCCAAGGCTCGATGTTGCTTACGGCATCGAATGATGTGGCGCATAAAGTTCAACAGCGAGTCGCTGTCCTTTAACTGTGTTTCAACGTTGACACGGTGGTAGCCATAGACTGGGTCACTTATGAGCGGGCTATACAGGCCTAGAGTGCCCTTACTAGAGAAACCAGCGTTGGGTGCGTCGGACCACTGCATCGGCGTGCGCACACCATTGCGATCCGGGAGTGCAATGTTATCCCCCATGCCGATTTCGTCGCCATAATAGATAATGGGCGAGCCTGGCAAAGTGAAGAGCATCGAATACAGCAATTCAAGCTTGCGACGGTCGTCGTCGAGGAGGGGGGCCAACCGGCGACGGATGCCCCGGTTCAGCCTCATCTCACGCTGCGGGGCATAGGCCTTCCACATGAATTCCCTTTCCTCAGGCGTCACCATCTCTAGCGTCAGTTCGTCGTGATTGCGCAGGAAAGTACACCACTGGCAAGAGTCAGGAATGTCAGGTGCGCGCTTCAGAATGTCCACGATAGGCGACCGGTCTTGCTTCTTCAGTGCCATGAAGATGCGCGGCATGACCGGAAAGTGAAAGGCCATGTGAAACTCGTCCCCGTCGCCAAAGTACGCTCGTACATCCTCGGGCCACTGATTGGCCTCAGCCAGCAGAATCTTGCCCCTGTAGTGCTCATCCATGAATCGGCGCACCCGCTTCAGATAAGCATGTGTCTCCGGCAGATTCTCGCAGTTCGTAGCCTCGCGTTCATACAGGTACGGCACAGCATCGGCGCGGAACCCATCTATGGCCGCGTCGAGCCAATATGCCATCACGTCGAGCATGGCCTGTTGCACAGCAGGGTTATCATAGTTGAGGTCGGGCTGATGCGCGAAGAAACGATGAAAGTAGTACTCGCCACTGACGGGATCATAGGCCCAATTGGACTTCTGAGTATCCACGAAGATGATACGCGCATCGGGATACTTGTGGTCATTCGCGTTCCACACGTAGTAGTCCCTCTTGGACGACGTTTTGGACGAACGAGCCTCCACGAACCATGGGTGTTGGTCTGAGGTATGATTCATCACCAGATCGGTGATGATTCGCAGGCCCCGACGATGCGCCTGAGCCAGAAGTGCTCTCAAGTCTTGCACAGTACCGTAATCGCGATGGAGCCCATAAAAGTCAGAAACGTCATATCCGTCATCGCGAAAAGGTGAGGCATAGATGGGCAAGAGCCAGATGCAGTCAACGCCCAACTCCTGCAAATAGTCGAGCTTGCTGCTCAGCCCTGCCAAGTCGCCATTGCCGTCGCCATTGCTGTCGCAGAAGGCCCGAACGTACAATTCATAGAACACCGCATCCTTGTACCATAGTGCATTGCTATCGCTATTCACGCTTGTCCTTTGCTACCAAGAGATGGAAGGGGCTGGCGGGGTGCGCGCTGTCCGCCCGGCAGCCTTTCCTCGACCACAGTTGAGCTTCGAAACAGTACTAGCCCTTCACGAGCCAGCCAGCAGGCCGCGCGCGAAGTAGCGCTGGAAGGCTAGGAATGCGACCATGGGCACAACCACGGAAACGAGGGCAGCAGCGGTGAGCAGATGCCAGTTGCCACCCTTGAGATCAATCAAATTGGTAATCTGATACGTCAGCACACGGTTGCCAGACAACAGTATGATAGCCAGTGGCAAATGGTTCCATATCCACGGCAATTGGAAGATCGCCAAGGAGGCAATGGCCGGCGCCGAATGGCACAGCCCCACCACCGACAGCCGCGTGGCCCGCAGCGCAGGCAGCGTCAGCGGCGACATGGGGTTGGCGTAGTTCATCACCGCCGCCCGGGGACAAAGGTGCCCCACGTCACGTAGAATCCCCAGCCAGGGTTGGACCTCTCTACGCTCAGGAACCTGCCGTTCAGTCCTCCTTGCGGCTTGCCTGGATTGCCAAGTCTATAAAGACAGCTGCGGTCCACCCAAACGTGTCAGCGGCCGCAGCCGGCGGCTGACCCGTTTCGGAATTGTAGTATTCATAGATGCTGGGCTGGTTCATCACCAGGTCCAGCGTCTTTTCTAGCAAGGCGCGTGCCAGGTGATGCTGGCCCACTTGACGCAGCGCCTCGATGAGCAAGTAGTTGATGTTAACCCATACCGGACCGCGCCACATCGTCTCCGGGTCAAAGTGTGGGTCGTTGCGCGCCACCGAAGGGATGACGTACTCTCCCCAGAACTCGCCGGGGTTCGCGAGGTGCGCGATCAACTGGTCACGGATGGCGTCGGGCAATTGACCGGTCCACAGTGGGTAGAGATTGAACGGCGTTACCACTGGGATAGGCTTCTCGTTATGCAGCGCGCGAAACAACCCTGCATCCTCGTCCCAAAAGTCCTCGATCATCCGGCGTGCGATCGCCTTGGCACGACGGCCCCACATGGCACTCTCGGCGTCCAACCCCAACACCCCAGCCATCGTCGCCAGTGACCTCATTTGGACGCAGAGATAGGTGTTCAGGTCGGGCGATTCGACTGGCATCCCATAATCCCACAATGGGCTATCGTCCAGGCCCGACGAGTAAGGATGATTGTATTGCGCCAGACCGTCTGCATCATCGTCGTTCATGCTGAACCACCACGCGTTCCAGCGCACCAAGGGCCCGTACACCTCTTGCAGAAAGTTCGTATCGGGGTCGGTCTCGTGTACCTTGAGCGCGGCCCAGGCCAGGATGGGTGGCTTGGTGACCCTGGCGCGGACAGGGTGGTTGATTTCAGAGATGACGCCTTCGTCGTAGACGGCGTCGGGCAACATGCCGTCAGGGAGTTGGCAGGCCAACATCACGCGGAGTTGGTTGCGCGCCAGTTCGGGATCAACGTGGCGGTAGGCCAGGGCGTGCAGGGCACAATCCCATAACCACAGCCCCACATAGTTGATCTTGGAGGGCATCATGGCCTCGTAGATCACGCTCCCCTCTGGGCTGATGAGGTTGTTGGCCATAATCCACCAGGCATAGGCGTAGGTATGGCGATAGCGCTCTTCTACAGGCGGAACACGGCTGAACCAGGCCTGCCACCGCGCTTCAGCAGCAGCGAGCGAGATGGAGAACGGCAGCACGTTGTGGGGCAGGTCCATATGGTCGCCGATGTTTAGGGTGATGGCGCTGGCATCGCCCGCCTGGACGATGAACTCGACGATGTAGCCGCCCTCCTCGGGTGTAATTCGGCTGCGGACGGGCTTCCCATTGCTTGCATAAGCCAGGTTGTGGATCGCCTTGAACACACCGCCGCATTCGGTCTCTTGCCAGAACTGGGGCGAGACGTGGAACCGCAGGCCGGCCGTCACCTGGGATGGCAGACCGAAAGCGAGGGTGTGACTGTCTTGAAAAACCAACCCGAAATCACCCAATCGGGTATGAAAGTACAGCACGTGTGGATAGGTCACGACCTCAAAAGGAAGCATCTCGCCCCCCTCGTCCACCAGGCAAAGATCGCGAATGAACGGGGGACGGCTCCGGTATGTATCCAGGCCGGGTTGAAGCCGGGTCAGCCGCTCAGCCAGTTTTACCAGCAGCCGCCCTTGGCGGGGTGCTTGGAGAACCAGCAGACGCGAACCCCGATCGCTAAAGGGCACCCGAGTAATGTCGATGCGGTTTCTAAGCAAGCTCAGATAGGGAGACTTTGCTGTTTCTTTCATGGCTCCGTCCGAGGTGTGCAAAAGGCAGTGTCGCTCATCTGACCGCTCAGGTCCCTATAGCTGCAGCTGACGCTCAACATAGCACAACAGAGTCAACGGGGAATTGTCTGATGCTCGTAGCGGACCACAGTCCGCTATTCCCAGATATGGGGCAGAGGTTGTTCAAAGCGTCAGATACGGGGACTATGGTCCCCTTTGAGCAAGCTTTACCCCACTGTTCTCCGAAGAGCCGTATAGCAATCCTCGAAAGCCATGTCTATGGGCCGCTGACCCGCACAACATTGGAATCAACTGGCTAAAGAGATTGGGACGAGGAGAGCCGCCAAGAGCAGCTCTCCTCGTCTTTCAGCCATGGGATCGCAGCTCACCTCCTCACTGCGCGCATGAAGGGGGGCTGCTACTGGTTATTACTCCCTGGCTGCTTCGATGACATCATGGTACTTGTCGAGAGTGGCCTTGACGTCAGCTCCTTCCATGACGATCTCGCGGAAGGCGTCCGTGAAGGCCTT
>Ga0315543_1002620_pt1 | contig 17204 bp, 9 predicted proteins | sample SalMarSW160210MG_2_FD_203098 | JGI IMG/M metagenome (GOLD analysis project Ga0315543, IMG submission 203098) | Salt marsh sediment microbial communities from the Plum Island Ecosystem LTER, Massachusetts, United States - Salt Marsh Sediment SW1601-210 ...
CGCCACTGTAGGTGTAGAGGCTATCCCGGCAGATGAGTGCTGGTACTTCACTGGCTGGAGCGGCGACCTGAGTGGAAGTGATAACCCGACTACCATCCACATGGATGGTGATAAGGATGTAACGGCGAACTTTGAGGAGCTACCGCCGGTCCTTAACGTCACTCCCTCTAGCCTGCCCTTCACACTTCCGCCGAATACCACTGGTAGCAAGATTTACACTATCACTAACCGCGGTTGTGGCACACTGAACTGGGACTCTTCAAGTGTAACCTATGACCCCAATGGGAACATGAGCTGGCTTAGCCAGAACATCACCAGTGGTAGCCTTACTGCCAATGCGTCTGATACGGTGTTGGTAACTGTTAATACCACGGGTTTAGTGGCAGGAGAGACTTACAATGCCACTATCACCATAACTGGTAGCACAGTTAATCTTTCGGTAATCCTGATTGTCACTACCCCGGAGACATATAACGTTACCGTTGCAATCGAGGATGCGACCACGTATGTGTTATCTGGTGGTGACTTTCAAATTGATGCTGTGATCAACAACCCCGATGGCATGGAAGTTGCGATCGCCATGATTGAGTTGGACTTCGACCCCAGCTACTTTACTGTGAACAGTGTCACCAAGATTGACTTCCCTGAGGATATGGGGGCAGCGACAATTGACAATGTCAATGGCACGATAAGCTATCAGCCGAAAGCGTCGCTGGGCACATCGATTAACCTGACCACCATTATTTCGGCCAGGATAAACTGTACCGCTAAGTTGCTTGAGGGAAGCAGCACAGTATCTTGGGTTTACGAGAGTGGTCCACCGCCTCGGACGACCACGGTGGAGTATGGAGCCACCGATTACCTCGAGAAAGGTAACACGAACTTGATGATCAATGGCACTGTGATAATCGGCTCTCCCAAGCTGACGGTGGATGTAAGCCCTGCTGACAAGGGAGACGTAAAGGTAGATGGAGCGATTCCAGGCTCTTATCCCGACATCAGCAACTGGGATTGGGACGATATAGTTGGCCTGGAGGCGGTAGACTCAGCGGCCGGCTGGACGTTCGACCACTGGAGTGGCAACCTTACTGGCAACACTACTCCCGACACTGTAACCATGGATTCGCTGACCAAGAGTGTAACCGCTCACTTCGTTGAGCTTCCACCGATCCTTTGTGTCGACCCCTCTAAGCTAACCTTCAGACTTGCGCCGAATACCACTGATAGCAAGATTTACACTATAACTAACTGTGGTGGTGGCACGCTGAACTGGGACTCCTTAAATGTAACCTATGACCCCAATGGGAACATGAGCTGGCTTAGCCAGAACATCACCAGTGGTAGCCTTACTGCCAATGTGTCTGATACGGTGTTGGTAACTGTTAATACCACGGGTTTAGAGGGAGGAAAGACTTACAATGCCAATATCACCATAACCGGTAGCACATTTATCCTTCCGATAATCCTGAACGTTACAGAGCCTACCGATATCGATGTTATGAGAGATTTGCCTGATGATCGTCTGATGGCAGACGCCGAATATCCCGGAGACACCTTCTGGGTCTACGTGAACTTCAGTGCACCGGTGGCTGACTTCAACAGTATCGGTCTGACCGACTATGCTCCCGAAGGTTGGGAGGTTGAGACCAATGATGATTGGTGTTTCCCCCCAGCAAGCTACAACAAGAGTAACTATAACAAGGCGGAGTATGCCTGGGACGGGCCTTATGACCCACCCCAGAACTTCAGCGCCAAGTATCTAGTAACCATTCCGATGACTGCTACCGCGGGGTCCAATTTCTGGCCCAATTGTAGTGCTATGCCATGTCCTCCATGCGATGGTAGTCCCATCAACAATTATCCAGCCTGGGTTGACTACTGGATTGGTCCCGAGGGACCATATGAAACTGTCATATGCGAGGAGCGTGAGAAGGTAGTAACAGTACCTGGCTGTGTAGTTGGAGAGACTCGCGATGTTAACGGGAACCTGCTGGACACTGTGACGGTCACGCTATACGAGCAGCCTATGGACTGGGAGGCATCGGATTCCAGCAGTCTAGTACCGATAAGTACAATACCAGCACCCGAACACGTGAGTGCTATCGGCGGAAACTTCAGCGAAGACCCTACTACCTGGTATGAGAATTGCGCGGATGACACGGGATATTACTGGCAGTATGCTTCAAAATACTGCTACTACCCCATAAACACAAGTAATATGGGGACGCCTCGGAATTACTCGCACCCGGACTACATAGACTGGTCAACGCCGGTGAAGTTAGCCGCGGGATACCGCATGGACTTCGAAGCTGACTACGGACTTGTTTGCATGGCAGCCTCGATGTCCTATGCTATGACAAGCGTCAATCACTGGCTATTTGTACCGGTTGACGAATTTGGTGTACCGCATCCTGAGTGGCAGATTCATTCCTGGAAAGCTGATGAATCGATCCACTCCTGGCAATTCCCCTGCGGATGCAACTGCTAATAAAGGGAGGTAGTCAGGGAATATAGCCAGTCTCAGTTCCGTTTGAGCGCCGTTTGTGGTATAATAAGAGTATGAGAGTGTCTGTAGTGTTGCTTGCTGTAGTGGCACTGATGACTGTTACCGTCATGCCTCTACATATAGCTGTGGGGCAACCACCAGACAATCCAGCCAATCCAACCAGAGCTTTGCCCAGCAAGGTCTACCAAGGGGAGATGTTCAATGTCACCGTGAACTTTACGGCGCCTGCGGATAACTTTACTATTATTTCCCTTACTGACGTTGCTCCCACTGGTTGGAACGTGACTGTCAATACAGCGTGGTGCACCCCAGCGGCGACCGTAGTTAAAGCTACAGGGAATCAAGCAGAGATTAGCTGGGGTGAAATGTTTAGCAATGGCACTTACTTCACCGCGCTGTATAAGGTGGCTGTGCCCGAAGAGGCCGAACTGGGAAATTATAGCTTTACCGGTTCTCTCGGATATTATCTCGCTGAACCTTGGATCCCTGGAGAGCATATTTTCGAAGACATAGCAGGAGATTCCCAGATGGAGGTAAGGCCACCACTCATAGCAAACTTCACTGTCAATAACCGCACCCCCTGTGTGAATACGCCGATTAACTTCACTGATTTGTCCACCGGGGATATCACAAGCTGGAACTGGACTTTTGAGGGCGGCAGCCCTTCAGGTGCTTCAACTCAGGGACCTCACACGGTAACCTACAACAGCGCTGGCAGCTATAATGTCAGCCTGGAGGTGGGCGATGGCTATACCAATGATACCAGGACCGAGACTGGCTATATAGTGGTAAAGCCTGTACCAGTAGCAAACTTTACTGTCGATAACCCCAACCCCTGTGTGAATACGTCGGTTAACTTCACCGACAAGTCCACACCCACAGGGGAGATTCTTTCTTGGAGCTGGGATGTAGATGGTGATGGTGTAGCGGATTACAACACTAGGAACGTAACTCATACCTACACCGCTCCCGGCAACTACACCGTCAACTTAACCGTAACCAGTGACTGCGGCAGTGATACTGAGTCCAAGACCGATTGTATCATGGTGAAGGCTGATCCACAAGCTGACTTCACCGTGGACGCCCCCAATCCCTGTGTAAACACCACGGTTAACTTCACCGACAAGTCCACACCCACAGGGGAGATTCTTTCTTGGAGCTGGGATGTAGATGGCGATGGTGTAGCGGATTACAACACTAGGAACGTAACTCATACCTACACCGCTCCCGGCAACTACACCGTCAACTTAACCGTAACCAGTGACTGCGGCAGTGATACCACGATCAAGACCAATTATATCGTGGTGAAGGCTCTACCCATAGCTAACTTCACTGCCATCCCTACCACTGGCTGTGTCCCGTTGACCGTTAACTTCACCGATAACTCCACTGGTAATCCGATAAACTGGAGCTGGGACTTCGGTGACGGCAACACAAGCAACATTCAGTACCCAAGCCACACCTACTCTACTGCCGGCACCTACAACGTGAGCCTGACGGTAGAGAATGAATGTGGTAATGATACCGAGACCAGGAGTGAATACATAACGGTATATAGTCCAGGCATAGAAGTAGTTAAGACAGCCTCACCAACCAGCATCTATAGCGGTGCGCAGGTTACCTATACCTACAATGTGACCAATACCGGTGATATTAACCTGACTAATCTTACCGTTATCGACGATAAGCTGGACAATCTTACCTCTGAATTGCCTGACACCAATCTGACAGTGGGTGAATCGAACACCTTTAATGTAACTGCAAACCCAACTGCTACAGTAACCAATATAGTCAATGTCACAGGAACCTATACAATTGTTCCCAAAGGTGGTGGAGGTATTGCTGGAGGTGGAGGTGGGGGTGGCGGAGGTGGAGGCGCTATTAGAGGAACAGTAAATGATACTGCGAGTGCCACAGTGACTGTTCGCAGTAGTGGTGGTGGAGGCGGAGGTGGGGGTGGAGGAGGTGGCGGCGGAGGCAGCCCATATCTCGAGATAGACATGCTGGGGAAGATAACGAAGGTGAGAATGTCATACGGTATCAGTGGAACTCTCGAATCAGTGGTAGCACCTGACTTCAATAACACCAATTTCGTGGAGATTGACCGCCACACCAGGGTGATTTGTGATGGCACTGACAAACCGCCAGAGGTACTGGTGATGAGTGTGGCAAATCAATCGCCACCGGTGCCGGATGGTTCAGTAGTAATTGGCTCAGTCTATAACTTCACAGCTAGCTATAGCTCCAGCCGTTGTGGCTATCGAGGCACACCACATTATTGCTCAGGCGTTAGCTTCGACCAGAATATTACAATAGTGTTGAGCTATGATCCCAATGACCTGCCAGAATCTACTGCTTCGGTGGCTGTTGCCTACTATGATGCCGAACAGGGCGGTTGGGTTACTTTGCCAACTGATGTAGGTCGTGTAGCCGAAGTTGGTAAGGCGACCGGTCTAATAAACCACTGCAGTGCAGTCGCCATAATAGCGGAGCTTGCTCCCGCTCCTGCACCGGCCAGTTTCGTGCCGAATGCCTTGAACATTGCACAAAGCCCGCAGGTAAGGAAAAACATCTTTGTGGCAGTGACCGGAGAGGATGTCACTATCACTGCTAATGTAGCCAATAACGGTGGGGAGGAAGGCACTTATATTGCTGAGTTGAAGTTGAATGGAGAAACAATAGATGCCAAAGAAGTGGCACTGGCTGCAGGACAGAGCCAGGAGGTAAGCTTCACTCTGTCCGGAATGGATTATGGACAATATGAGGTAGAAGTCGCCGGGTTGGGTGGAGAGTTCACGGTGTCACGCAGCATCGATGGGTGGTCTATCTTTGACATAATAGCCGGTGTTGGCTTGATTACCTGGGCAGCGATTTGGGGCTGGAGAAGGAGGAGGAAACCAGGACAGCCAGCACAGCCAGCACAGAGTGAATAACCAAGCTCTTGACCTGGTTATTGCTCTGCAGCGCCATCATCGTTCAGCCGATACTGGTGGACGATAGTAACCGGTACGATCGTCGCCGGTATTTTAGTTTACTTCCTGTGGTGGCGAAGGGGAGCGAAAGCATAGATTGTCTGGCAGCATCTCCCTCTGTTTTAAATGGGGTAGATAGTTGCGATTATCCTGAGCATGCCTTTATGTGATATGCTCACCTTTGTTCTCGATGGCAAGCATGGTATAACAAATATTGCTTCTCCCAGGCTGGGTATTTACTTTTGTACTGGAGTTTCATTATTATGATACAATGAGCCAGAAATGGGGAATGCTATTCAGTGTGGTGAGAGGGCTTGAGATTGCCACGCCTTCGGCTCGCAATGACAGAGAAGAAAGGCGCAATGACCCGCCTTATGTCATTGCGAGGCACAAAGTGCCGAAGCAATCTCACGCTATAATGGTGCAATGACGAACAAAAAGGTCGCAATGACGCGCCTTATGTCATTGCGAGGCACAAAGTGCCGAAGCAATCTCACGCTGTAATGGTGGAATGACGAACAAAAAAGTCGCAATGACAACAAGGGGGGCTGTTAAATGAAGTTATTACCACGGCTAATTATTGCTTTGCTCATCTGCCTTATAGCGATCCCGGTTCTTGCTATCCCTGAGCAAGTTCAGGCTGCTCGCAGTATCGAGCTTTCGCCCAGTTTGGGTAATGTGGGAGAAAGGGTGACTATTCGGGGAAATGACTTTGATCCCCATGAGGATGTGGATATCTATTATTGTGTTGAGGGCTCTGACTGCTTTGACGGCGAGGTGATAGAGGAAGATTACGATGTTGGTACCACTGGCAATTTTAGCTATCACTTTGATGTTCCTGAGAGCTGCAGTGGCAAGCATTATGTTTGTGTTTGCTATACAAGCACAAGCTGCGCAAAAGAGTATTTCACCGTGGAGCCGGCAATTGAGCTGGACGATGATGAGGGATTTGTGGGAGACGAGGTTGAGGTAACCGGCACTGGGTTTGCCGAGGATGAGGAGAGCATTAAGATAAGGTATGATGACGATGTGGAGGGACAAGTTGAGGAAGCGGAAACTGACGAGTATGGCACCTGGACGGCGACTTTTGTCGTTCCTGAATCTGTCAAAGGAAAGCATGATATAGATGCTAAAGGTGACGATACTGCTTATGCAGATGTTGATGAGGTCGAATTCACCGTAAAGCCGGAGATAACTTTGAATCCGAAATCAGGCTCCGTGGGCGACATCGTCACGGTAACCGCCACGGGATTTGAAAAGGAAGAGGCGAATATCAAGATAAAGTATGATGATGAAGTGGTGGCGCAGATTGAGGAGGCGGAAACCGATAAGCTTGGCAGCTGGAGCGCTACTTTTGAGGTGCCGCCCAGTGTTGAAGGAAAATACGAGGTAGATGCCTCAGGTAAATATACCAAGTATACCGAAGTTGAAAATGTTAAGTTCACAGTAGCTCCGGGGGTGACATTGGCGCCGGCAACGAGTTCCACCTCTCCGGGTCATGTGGGCCTGACTATAACGGTAACCGGCGGTGGCTTTGACCGTGGTATCTCAATTACCATTGTTTATGAAAATCAGACAGCTAGTGCTCAGACTAGCACCGAAGGCAATTTTCCCTCTACCGGCAGTGTTACGTTTAAGGCTAAAGGAGTTCACGGTGCCCAGGAGGTAGTTGTGGAGGACAACCTGGGGCATGTCTTGGCCAGCGCTACCTTCTTTATGGAGGAGAATCCGCCAGCGGCTCCAGAGCCTCTCTCGCCAGCAAATGGCACTGGAGTTGGCTTTGTGGGCAAGGTAGCTCCCACATTTGAATGGTCTAATGTAACCGACGCAAGTGGCATCGCTAGCTACGAGTTGCAGATATCCACCAACAGCACAAATTTCACTGCTCCTATAGTTTCTGTTGGTATTCCCAGCCAAAACGTTACCGCTCTCGATGATACTATTACCTATTCCTTGCCCAAAGACTATGCCTTGTCCGGCGGCACCTACTATTGGAAAGTCAGGGCTGTAGACGCCGCAGCGAATGAAGGACACTGGACCACTGTTCAGTCTTTTCATACCGGGCAGTTGCCATTATGGGGACTTATCGCTATTATAAGCTTAGCAGCGGTGGGTGTTGGTGTCCTGGTCTGGTTTTTTGTGATAAGGCCACGGCGTTATTATTACGACTAATGCTATTAGGAGGTAACAGATGAAGCTAACAGTTATTGGATTGGGGCAATGCGGTTGTCGAATTGCCGACCAGTTTGCCAGGTTAAATCTTAAGGCGCGGACGGAGCGTAAGGCAGTCATTGCTCCGCATGTTCTGGCGGTGAATACTGACCAGGCTGACCTTACCGGATTGCAGTTTGTTAAAAATGATTACATGCACCGCATACTTATTGGCTTGCGTCAAACACTGGGACATGGTGTTGGCAAGATAAATGAGCTTGGCGCCAAGCTGGCTAAGGAGGATGGCGATAAGGTGATGGATGCGATAAGGGCGGAGCCAAGGTTTTATGAAACCCATGGCTTTATGATTGTCGCTGGCGCTGCCGGTGGCACCGGCTCGGGAGGGATACCGGTGATCGCCAGAATGATTAAGGAGCGATACCTCAGCAAGCCCCTTTTTGCCCTTATTGTCCTTCCTTTTGAGCATGAGCAGTCAACTGAAGATCGAAGTGTTTACAATACTGCCACCTGCCTTAAATCAGTCTACGATGTAGTGGATGCTGTTTTCCTGGCGGATAACCAGAGATATGTCAGAAAGGACATGAGTCTGATAAATAATATGGAAAAGATAAACCGGCAAATCGCTGAGCCTTTTTACGATTTGTTATGTGCTGGCGAGGTAACTAAGGGTAAGTTCGTGGGTTCAAGGACAGTGGATGCTGGTGATGTGATTGCCTCTATTGAAGGGTGGACCACTGTTGGTATCGGGAGGACTGTGCTCCCCAGTTTTCGCTTCCCCTGGGAGATAAATAAGAAAAAGTTCCGTGATAAAGCTTTGGAGAGCTTCAGGGGAACGCAGGCTATGGATGCTACCTTGAGTGAACTTTCCATTGACTGCAACCCCAGGGATGCCGGCAAAGCGCTGTACATCATCGCCGGGCCGGGCAGAGAGATGAACATGGATATGGTGAAAAACGTTAGTGGCTATATTAAAGAGCTTTCCCCGAATGCCATGATAAGGGGAGGCGATTTCCCTGCCGAAAAGCATTTCATTGATGTTGCCGTGATATTCTCGCAGCTATCGTTTGTGCCCAGGGTGAGGGATTTTTATGAGCAAGCTACGGCTTACGCTGCGCAATATGAAGGGCAGTTATCGGAAACTAAGAAGAGAATAGATGAGTTAAGCGTTTTGAGCAAGGATTTACCCAACCTGTTGGGTGAGTAGTCAACAGCCAGCGGTCAGTAATCAGCAATCAGCAGTTAGCCAATGGCTGAAGGCTGATAGCTGCTAAATTCAGTTTTGAATTTAGATATCAGGATTTGTTTAGGGTTTAGTGCTTAGTATTTACGATTTCAAGCTTGGGTTCTTACATTTTAATTTGTCATTTTGACTTTTTATGTTTGATTTTTAATATTGTTTGGGATTCAGAGCTTAGAATTTAGAAATTTTTGGTTAACTATAATCTCTGGTTGAGCCTTTAGCGTGGCGAACTGTGGATTCTTTAGCAGCGACTGTTAGCAGGGCAAGGCTCATTAGAAAATCATCATGTCCCTCCCAGGGCGGAACATAGAAATTTACCGTCTGATTGGGTCGATATTGCGCCTTTGCTTTTTCCAGTTGAAACATCGTCTCCCGATACTCCCTGGAACCGTCCTGCTGGTATAGCTTTAGCCGGTTTGAATTTATGTAGGATAATAGCTCGAATCCCAGTGCGGACTTGCTCCTCTGGGTGAACGTGAATGGAATCACCTTGCTACCCAGCTCCTTCTTCAGGAAACTGGCTACAGGCTGACCAAGCCCGGTAGCATCGACAGCAATGCGATGGCAATTCCATATGTTCTTTAGAATTTCCACCATTTGTGGATATAGCTGGCTATGGGTTATCCCTGTCCATTGATACTGCTCCACTATCCTCAATACTGGCAATCTGTTGGGCATATCTACCTCAGCGATGGTGATAACGGTGGAATCCTGGCTCCTTTCCCTGTCATTGCGAACCCTTCGCTCCTTGTCATTCTGAGGGGTAAGCCGAAGCCCTGAGCGTAGCGAAGGGGAAGCGACCGAAGAATCTTGCTCAGGACGGGCTCCGCGAAGCAACGACATTTCCTGCGTGGCTTCTCCAGCCAGGTCGACACCAGCGATATACAGAGTTCCTGCTTTATGGGGCGACTGTAGCCTTTGATGACTCCCTATCATCTGAGCTATTTGCTGCCGGGATAGAAACCTTCCGCCGCCTTTGATGGGTAACAAGGCATATTGAGTCCTGAATAGCGGATGGTCTTCGCCAAGCCTCTCCCTCTCTTGAATAACATATCTGCCATAATCCCGGTTGTATCTGGTTATTTCCTGCCAGTCATACCTGAAGTGCCGTTTTATCCCGTCTATTCTTTCCAGCTCCAGGTTGTTCTGCTTTATCTCCTCCAGCAAGGTGTCATCATCCCAGGTTGTGCCGTAATGGATGCAGGTGACATTGGTGGCTGAACCCATAGGGCGGAACTCCTTGTTGTATTTTTCTTTTGCGACATCCTGGGATTCGTCAATTTCTAACAGGATATCAGCGGTGTGTCCTACCACTGAAGATGATTCCTCCGCCGATAAGAATATCGCCTTGGCTTCACCTAGCTGAATGATGTATCCCATTTGTGAGTGGTACAATCCATTGAAGCCAAAGTCATCAAGTCTGTCCTTTAATCTGGCCATGGAGATTATTGTCTGTGGCTTGAAGGTGGGGGAGCATTTAATCAAGTTTCCGCCTCGAGCCATGTAAAGAGTGAGCAAAAGCAATTCCAGATGGGCTGATAGTTCGTTTTTCCCTCCCTGACGGGCAATCTCCACTGAAAAAGTCAAGCCTCTGTGGCTCTGGATGGAGTTGAGCACTGCTTTAGCTACTTCTTGCTGGTAGGGTCTCAATTTCATTCTATTTGTCGTTGCGAGCTGGAGGCGTGGCAATCGCGGGAAAAGTTAAAAATCAAAAGTCAAAAGTCAAAATGCAAAATGACAGAGGAAAATTTGAAAATGAACCCTTTTTGCCTTTTGAATTGTAATGTTGATTTTTTATCTTTGATTTTTGATATTGTTTAGGATTTTAATCCGACATTTATCCCCAGGGGTAAAGCAACCTCGGTGAGCACCTTGGCAATGGCTTCCTTAAGCGAGTTCTTTTGCTCCTTGCTGGTCTGGTATTTGATCTTGACCAATCTGGCAATGGTATTGGCTGCCTTGAGATGGAGGTCGATTCTCTGTGGCTGATCCTTCGCTAATTCCTTGAGTTTAAGCCTGAGTAAAGCGATCTCGTCGTCAACGCCTTGTATCTGGTAGGCTTCGTCAAGCTCTAGCTTCTCTGCTTCCTGTAATGCTTTGGAGTAAAACCCACGGTGGTCACCTTTGCAGGCGTCTTTTCCTGTTCTTTGTGGCATGACAGTTTCGTAAATTTCTGAGGTTTAATGAATCCTTGGTTTTCTCCTGTGTTGCCTTTATCAAGCCATAGACAAGGACATGAGCAGCCAGATTGTAATCCTGTTTGTCTAACGCTGTTTTTAGTAGCTTCACTGGCGGCTATTTTAGCACTTGTGTTCTAGGAAAGCAACAGGATTTTGGCGGCTTTTATTACGCTAGCCTGTCCTGCCAAATTCCCTTTCCAATTGATATGAGGTTAGCTGAATCATGGTTGGTCTGCCATGAGGGCACGTGCGTGGTTGATTTGCTTGCTCCAGCTGTCTTATCAATTCCCGCATTTCATCATTACTTAACTGCTGTCCGGCTCTGATGGCGCTATGGCAAGCGAGTGATTGGGCTATTTTCTCCTCCCATGAGGTTACCTCTTCTTTGCTGTCAAGATTGCTGAATAGTGTGCTCATTACCTCGTCGAGGTTTGCTCTGGTGGCTAATGCCGGTATGGTTCGTATCAGATAGCTCCTGTCACCGAATGGCTCAATGGCAAAGCCAAATTGAGCCAGCATATCTTTATTGGTTTTCAGGATTTCTTCCTCTCTGGGATTAACGTCCATGGTTATTGGCTCAAGCAAGCCTTGAATCTCGACTTCCTGTCTGGACCATTGTGCCAATATCCTTTCATAAAGTATCCGCTCGTGTGCTGCATGCTGGTCAATAAGGTAAAGCCCTTCGGGACCTTCAGCAGCGATGTATGTGTTGCTTAGTTGTCCAATGACATGCAAAATAGGTAGGCTGAGAGTGGGTAACGGGGTAGCGAAAGTTGGCTCTTTATCGCTCACCATTGACAGGCTTCGTTGCTGGTAGGGTCCGGTCATCGCAGGCATGGCTAGCGGTTTTGCCATTGATGCTTTGTTCAGCGCTTCCCCTACCGCCTTTCCCACAGTAGTGAAGATAACTTGTTCATGGTGGAACTTCACCTGGGCTTTGGTGGGGTGGACGTTGACGTCGATCTCCCTGCCGGGCAATGATAGATTGAGTATTACTAAGGGATGCCTGCCTTCCATCAGTAAGCCATGGTAGGCTTGCTCGGCTGCCTTGGTTAATAATGGACTGCGTATCCAGCGGCGGTTTACGAAGAAGCTGACATAGCTACGATTGGTTCGGTTCAATGACGGCGAACTAACCAGTCCGTTAACTCTGGCAAAAGCGTTCTCCGCCTCCACCTGTAACATCCTCTGAGCTACCTCTAAGCTATATATTTGGCTGACCACGTTCCGTAAATTTCCATCGCCCTGGGTGAATAAGTTATTTCGTTTGTCGGTAACCAGGCTGAACCTGACTTCAGGGAAGGCGAGGGCATATTCGTTCAGTAAATAGGAGATGTGGCTATTTTCCGTAGCTGCTGATTTGAGGAACTTGAGGCGTGCTGGGAGATAATGAAACAGTCGGCGTATCACTATAGTTGTTCCTTGCTGTCTGGCGCGACTTTCCCTGGCAACTATGTCTCCCTTTCTCAAACATATGTAGCTACCGATTGCCTCTGAAGGTGCTCTGGTGAGGATTTCCACTTCAGCTACAGCAGCTATGCTGGGTAACGCTTCACCGCGAAAGCCAAGGCTGGAGATATCTTCCAGGTCAACTAGGTCAGCGATCTTGCTGGTAGCATATCTATGAAAGGCGAGCTCTACCTCCGAGGCGGGAATGCCAGTTCCGTTATCGGTTACCTTGATTAACTCTATTCCACCGCCGTGCGCTTCAACATTAATCTCACTGGCTTGAGCATCCAGCGAGTTCTCCACCAGTTCCTTGACTACTGAAGCCGGTCTCTCAACCACTTCACCAGCAGCTATCTTTGAAACGACCTGTGGAGTCAAAACTTTGATCGGCATTATCTAAACTTTACACGGTTTCGTGTATTCTGTCAATAGTCTGGCTCGATTTTTCTTAAAGGAGCGAGGCTGAACAAAAGCTTCTTGACTCCCACTCGTTGAAAGGATACGGTTATTTCCTGGTCGTCTCTAATCGGGAAACAATCTACCACGATTCCACTGCCAAACTTATCGTGATAAACCTGGTCACCGACGATTAACTCCGTTGGTTTTTCTTGGCTAACCGGTGGTGGGGCGGTTTCCCTCTCCCACAATCCTTTGGTGGTCACCAGTTGCGGTGGGATGTCCTCCAGGAAGCGTGAAGGCGGGTTTACCAGACCACTGCCAAACAGGCTGCGACGATAGCTGCGAAGAAGATAGACGTGCTTCTTAGCTCTAGTTATCCCAACATAACATAGACGACGCTCCTCCTCCATCTCGTCAGGGTCATCAAAGGATTTTCGGTGTGGTAAGATGCCTTCCTCCATGCCGGCGATGAAGACCACCGGGAATTCCAGCCCCTTGGCCTGGTGCAGGGTGATCAATGTCACTGCATCAATGGTTCCATCCAGTTCATCTGTATCTGACACCAGGCTCACTTTCTCCAGGAAGGCATCCAGAGCCTGCTCAGGGGAAGGTTCATCATAGTCTGAGGCAACGTTCCTCAACTCCATGATATTCTCCCACCTTTCCTCCCCATGTTCCTTGTTCAGGATGTGTTCCCGGTATTCGGTGCTCTCCAGTATCTCACCCAGTAGTTCACCGGGATATAGCTTGTGACTTTTGGTGATAAGATCATCAATAATGGTCGAGAGTCTGGTGACTGTGGGAAGGATACGTGGTGGAAAAACTTTCTCATCTACCATGTGTTTTAGGGCATGGTAGAGGGAGATGTCATCACTTCTTGCCTTGGCCTGGAGGTGAGCTACCGTGACTTGCCCGATGCCTCGCCCGGGAACATTTATGACACGCATCAGGCTTAAATTGTCATTGGGATTGCGGATAACCCTGAGGTAAGCTAGGGCATCCCTGATTTCCTGCCGTTGATAAAAGCGTGTGCCACCGATGAGTCTATAGGGCACTCCGTAGCGAATGAAACTTTCCTCCAGCGCTCTTGACTGGGCGTTAACTCGATACATCACGGCAAAGTCCTTGAGCGATAGCTTTTCCTGGGTAACCAGTCTTTCTACCTCGCTGACCACAAATTGGGATTCCTCGTCCTCGGTATAGCTTTCCACGAGGTTTACCAGGCTGCCCACTTCGTTTTCCGTCCATAGTTCTTTGGCTTTTCGCTTTACGTTCTGCGAGATGATGTCTGAAGCCGCCTGGAGGATATTCCTGGTGGAGCGGTAGTTTTGCTCCAGAAGCACCACTTTGGCGTTGGGGTAATCTTTTTCAAAAGTTAAAATGTTGCGCAGGTCAGCAAATCTCCAGGAGTAAATGGATTGATCCGGGTCACCAACCACGCAGATGTTTTCATGTTTCCCTGCCAGCTGTTTTATCAAGGCGTACTGTGCCAGGTTGGTATCCTGGAATTCATCCACCAGAATGTGAACATAGCGGGATTGGTATCTGCTCAAGATATCGGGATGGTTTTCAAATAGCTGTGCTGTCCTCATCAGCAGGTCATCGAAATCCAGTGCCTCGCTTTTGCTCAATAAGCCTTGATATTGCTCATAAACCCTTTGAACTATTTCTTCAAAGTAGCTCTGCACTCGCTCCGAGTATTGCTGCGGGTTGAGAAGCCGACTCTTGGCGGAGCTAATCACCGATTGTATCGCATGGGGGGAATATTGCTTGGGGTCGAGATCTATGTCCTGAAGGCTCTGCTTTATGGCATTTAATTGGTCCTCGGCATCGTAGATGACGAATCTTGGATTAAGCCCGATAGCCCCGGCTTCTCGACGCAAAATTCGAGCGCAGATAGCGTGAAAGGTTCCCAGTGTCAATGCCTCGCTTGTCTGTCCTAATAGTTGCGCTAATCTCTGTTCCATTTCACGAGCGGCTTTATTGGTGAATGTGACCGCCATGATGTTATGAGGTTTCACCCCACAAACTTTGATCAGGTAAGCCACTCTATGCGTGATTACCCTGGTCTTGCCACTGCCTGGACCGGCTAAAATGAGTATCGGTCCTTCAACAGTTTCCGCGGCCTCTCTCTGGGCGGGATTGAGCGTAGCTAGAATATCCATGTGGGCGGATAAACATTATACCTCAATGGGGTCAGGTTTCCAAAGAAAACGAATTAAGCGGGGGGATTGGTGAAGTGTTCAACACGAGGAGAAGTGAAACATGTGAAACAAGCTTTCTTCATGCCCAATTTACAACCTTCTTAAGTTGTATTTCCCGCCTGCGTTTGGCTGGAGTTTTATTCTACTCCAAATGCGACAATAATTCTGTCCAAAATGTCGTTAGCAACATCATCCCGACCATAGAGGTAGATAACGAAGCAACCAGAATGAATTAGATAGCATGGTTGGTTGGGTTCATCCCAGTAATATTCTTCATATTCCTCCCAATCGGCTAAAGTGTAAGTGCCGTTCTTCAAGACAATGCCCTCATAAGTCAAGTCCTGGAGTTCTTGTGCCTCACTAATATTAACGAAACTTCTCTCAGCAGATTCCGTGTCTTCATATTCAAGGATGAAAATATCCAATACCATTCTATAATATCCACAACCTGCTCGCTTCCCATCCCTCTTGGTATACAGAACCTCTGGAACCTCAGCAATATAGCCTTCGATGAACTGTTCTTCAGTAGCTCCCTGTGGCATATCCCAAGGTTCCATATGCTCTGCTGACCATTTGTCGTCGAGGAGTGGAAGAATCTCAGAATACGAGTCGGTGATGGCCACTTCTTTGAAGACCTCGACTGGTGACATGGATGAAGGAATTACTAATTCAGTTGGTTGTTGTTTGTTGCAACCGGGTAGAACCAAGGTTACCATTAGAAGAACAACTACTATTCCGAATAGAAACTTCTTACTTTTCATAATCGCCGTTGCCTCCGTTTTTATTCCTTATACTCCAAATGCAACAATAATTCTATCCAAAATGTCTTTGGTGATGTCTTCTCGACCAAAGAAGCGAATAACGAAGCAATTAGAGTGAATAAGATAGCATGGCATAGTAGACTCACCCCACTCTACTTTCATTTCTTCCCACCAAGAAGGTAAAGTGTAAGAGCCATTCTTTAAGACAATACCCCCATAAGTTGAGTCCTGAAGTTCTTGGGTTTCGCTAATGTTAATGTAGCTTCTCTCGGCTGACTCCGTGTCTTCGTACTTAAGGATGGAGATATCCATAACTAGCTTAAAAGGGCCATAGCCTGCTTTCTTTCCATCTCTCTTGGTATAATAGAGCTCTGGAATAGCGCCACCAAAACCTTCGATAAATTTTTCTTCAGAAGCTCCTTGGGGCATGGCATATGGATCCATATCCTCTGCTGTCCACTTTCCTAACATGAAAGGCCAACTTTTAATCTGCGGACCGGCATTAGCTGTTTCGTTAAACACTTCATACGGACTCATAGATGAAGGCATCACTAATTCGTCAGCTTCAACTGGCGGCAGCTCTTCGTTACAACCGGGTAGAACTGAAATCATCATCAGAAGAACAACCACTATTCCCAATAGAAACTTGTTTCCTTTCATCTGCACACCCCCTCAAATTAAAGCTTTTCTAACAGTAAGCGATTATAAATTTCCCAAAGAAATTAAGCAAAGGGATTAATATAAACTGGTATAATATGTCCTTTGTGTAACCTTTATTTCATATAAGGAGGTGCGATGACCCAGTTTACCCATTTATTTGAACCTATCAAGGTAGGCAATGTAGAGCTCAAAAACAGGATGGTGATGCTTGCCATAGGAACGGGCTATCCCGAGCCTGATGGCACGGTAGGCGACCGCCTTATCAACTTTTGTGTTGAACGGGCCAGGGGAGGTGTGGGGCTCATCATTACCCCGTTTGCTCCCTTTGACATGGCGATTCCTGTCATTCCGGGACTCTATGATGACCGCTTCATTCCTGGTGCCCGCCGGTTGACTGACGCCGTTCACGCCTACGGGACAAAGATAGCTCCTCAATTTCTGGGACAGTATTTCTGGGTGAATAAAGAGAATGGCTCTTTCGAGTTCATCGCTCCTTCAGCGATGTTCAATAAGATGATCGGTGGTACTCCAAAAGCTCTTACTTTGGAGGAGATTCATCTGCTTGTCGATGAGTATGGAGAAGCGGGGCGAAGGACAAGAGAAGCGGGATTTGATGCCATTGAGCTGCCCATGGGAATAGGATACCTGTTGAATCGCTTTA